>Ga0105048_10006581_pt1 | contig 18729 bp, 19 predicted proteins | sample MAT05_FD_78382 | JGI IMG/M metagenome (GOLD analysis project Ga0105048, IMG submission 78382) | Freshwater microbial communities from Lake Fryxell liftoff mats and glacier meltwater in Antarctica - MAT-05 | ecosystem: Environmental > Aquatic > Freshwater > Ice > Liftoff microbial mat | place... | reverse complement strand
CCGGTGCATCGGCACGGTGCGCATCGGCACCACCGCGTGCACGCTCGGCGTAGCGGTTGAAGCGCCAGGCCGTGCCCTCGTGGGTGATGCGCCGCCAGACCACACGCTTTTCGGCCGGGCTCAGGCGCGGCCAGTGCTGCACCTCGTCCTCGGTGCGGCCGCAGCCTTTGCACAAGGCATCGCCCTGGGCGGTGGAACAAATCGCGATGCACGGCGCGTCGGGGGTCTGGGCGTACCAGGCCAGCCAGGCGGCACGGGCAGCCGCGGGCAATGTCGCCTCGTCGGCCAGCGGCTCCCGGTAGTAAACCAGCAAGGCGTACACCTCTGCCAGCGCCAGCACCTCGGCACAGGCGGTGATGCCGTCGGGTGACGGTGAGCGATCACGCCACCAGTTGACGGCCGATTCGATATCGACGATGTGGATGCCGGCCATGGGCAATGCTTTCGGGCGGAGGGGGCGGAGGGGGCGGAGGGGGCGGAGGGGGCGGAGGCAGGGCCGGGCAGCAAGGCGCAGGCCGTGGCGCAAACGGGCGGCCAGCATAGCGTCTCCGTGTCAGCGGGCCAGCACGCCGGCCATGCATACTTTGCCCATGGACTTTTCTCGATCACCGCCTGCGCTGCCGCCCGCGGCCTTTGCCCCGTGGATGCGCCCGCTGAAGCGGACGCTGCGGGTGCTGGCGCTGAGCGCCGGGCTGTTGTTGCCGATGACCGCGCCGCCGGCGCGCGCCGGTGCATTCAGCGACGAGTTCGACCGCCAGCGGTACAAGGACGGCCTGGTCCACGAGATTGCGTTCCGCGAGGCGGCGCTGCATGTGGCCTGGGGTGCCGAGCCGCTCTGCGACGACACCACCGAGATCGAGCCGCTGGTGCTGTGGTCGGTGCGCTCGATGCTGAAGTCGCTCTCGGCGCACGAGCAGGGCTTGTTCAAGCAGGCCACCGGCATGGACGAGCACTGGCGTATCGCCTGGCTCGACGAGGGCGCACCCGACGAGCTCAAGCTGGGTCAGCGGGTGCTGGCGGTCAACAAGCGGCTGCTGCCGGCGCCCGGCACCAAGATCGAGATCACCGCGGTGCTGCGCGGCGGGTCGGCGATGTCGGTCGATGACCAGGCTTTCTGGACCGTGATGCACCAGGCCCGTGACGAGGCCAACGCCAATTCGGCAATGACGATCACGCTGGAGGATGGCCGTGACATCAAGGTCAGCACCCAGACCGGCTGCGCCGGCACGGTGACGGCGACGGCCTTCGACAACGAGCCGCAGAACTTCCTGCGCCAGGACGGCCGGCGCAGCAAGATCCCGGGCAACGCAATGCTGGAGGCGCGCAGCGCGGACGAGCGCCGCTGGCTGGCGGCCTTCGGCACTTACTTCCTGGCCAGCGAGGGGTCGATCCTGCGCCAGCGCTCGTCCGACAGCACCGCCAGTGCCTTTTTGATCGGCAAGGTGTTGTCGGTGGCGGTGCCGGGTGCCGGCACGTTGTTGGCAGCGATGGAAGCGACCACCCAGCGCACGATCCAGGTCGACGGGCTGGTGGGTGGCGCGGACCTGTTCGCCAACGAGGTGGTGATGGCGATGGGCGGCGACCCGTCGGTCGGGCTCAAGCTGTCGGACCGGCTGCGCGCCAAGGGCATTGCCGCCGATGTGCTGGTGATGAGCGAGTTCCGCCGCTCCAGCGTCGAGTTCCACCTGCGCCAGTTGCAGGAGATCGCCCAGGCCCGGCGCAAGGCCGACCTGGCAGCCGAAGCGGCCGAGGCCGACAAGGGCGCAGCGGTGGTGGTGCCGCCAGCCCAGCGCTGACATGCCGCCGGGCTGGCCGCTGGGCGGCGTGCGGGGTGCCGGATGGCGGTCGGGCGTAAGGCTTGAGCGACAGGTCCGACCAATCCGTCATGACCACCCGACCCAACCTGCCTTTGCCCGATACCGTGTCGCACCACGGCGCTTCGACTCGTGCCCGACTTTGCAGCGCAGCCCCGACGGCCGTGCGAAAGCGGGCGCGCAGCGGTTTGCCGCGGCGCTGCGCCGCAGTACTGGCACCGGTGGTGGGCCTGGTGGTGGGGCTGATGGTGGCGCTGCCCACCTGGGCACAAGCCGGACCGACGGTGTCCGCCTGCCAGGCCAGGTCCGCTGCCCGCCAATTGCAGTTGGTCGAGCTCTACACCTCGGAGGGCTGCAATTCCTGCCCACCGGCCGACCGCTGGCTGTCGGGCCTCAAGGGCCGACCCGATGTGCTGGCCGCGGCCTTCCATGTCGACTACTGGGACCGGCTGGGCTGGGTCGACCGCTTCGGCAGCGCGCGCCATACCGAACGGCAAGCCGAGCAGCAACGCAGCTCGGGCGCCCGGTTCAGCTACACGCCCCAGGTCCTGGTCAATGGCCGCGACTGGCGGGGTTGGCCTACGCTGCCCTTGCTGGACAGCCCGGCGCTGGTTCAGATCACGCTGCAGCGCCTGGATGGCCGCCAGGTCGGCGTGGGCGTGGTGGCGCAACGCGGCTCACCGGCCCGCCTGGCTCTTTGGTGGGCGATGCTGGAGGACCAGCACAGCTCGGCAGTGGCAGCGGGTGAAAACCACGGCGTGACCCTGCGCCACGACCATGTGGTGCGGCAGTACACACCGGTCGCTGCCTGGGGCGCGTTGGACAGCCCGTCCCGGTCGATCCGCGTTGATGCCCCCCACAACGGCGAAGCCGGGCGCAAGGCCCGGCTTCTGGTGGTGGTGACGGATGCCGCCACCGGTGCGCCGCTGCAGGCGGTTCAGCTGGATTGCTGAACCGCCGCCGCGGTCACAGACTTAGCGCGGACCGCGCTTGGGGCCGAAGCCAGGCTTGGCGCCAAAGGCAGGACGGGCCGGGCGGTCACCGCCGCCAAAGCCGTCACGCGCCGGACGGTCCCCACCGCCAAAACTGCCGGGGCCGCCCGCACCGCCAGCACCACGCGGGGCCTGGCTGCGGCTGTCGTTGCGAAAACCACCTTCACGGAAGCCGCCTTGCGGTGCGCCGTCACGCGGGGCGTCACGGAAGCCACCTTGCGGCCGGCCGGCGTCACGGAAGCCGCCTTGCGCGTGGCCCTCGTCACGGTGACCACCAGCCTGCGGCCGTGAGTCGTCGGGGCGGAACGAGCCGCCACCGAAGTTGCCCCGATCGCCGCCGCTGAAGTTGCCACGGTCACCGCCGCCGAAGCTGGGGCGATCCCCACCGCCGAAGCTGGGACGGTCACCGCCACCAAAGCCGCCGGCCGGACGGCGATCACCGCCGTGGCCGCCGCCAAACCCACCAGCACCGCCGCCACCAAAGCTGGCGCGGTCGCCACCACGGTCGGCACGCGGGCCGCCAAAGCTCGGCCGACCGCGGCTGCCAAAGCCCGGCTTGCCGCCAAAACCGCTGCCGCTCGGGCCGCTCATGGTCGGTGCGGTGTACTTGGGCTCCAGACCGGCCACCACTGCCACGGCGATGGGCTGGGTGGTGAAGCGCTCGATGCGGCGGATCATGCCCACGTCGCGGCGCTCGGCCAGGGTGATCGCCAGACCGTTTTTGCCGGCACGGCCAGTGCGGCCGATGCGGTGGATGTAGTCCTCCGGCTTCATCGGCAGGCCGTGGTTGATGACGTGGCTGATGGTCGGCACGTCGATGCCGCGGGCCGCGACGTCGGTGGCCACCAGCACCCGCAGGTGGCGGTTGCGCAGGTCTTGCAGCACGCGGTTGCGGCGGCCTTGCGGCATGCCGCCGTGCAGCGCGGCCACGGCATGGCCGATCTGCGCCAGCTTGTGCGCCACTTCGTCGGCATCGCGCTGGGTGCTGGTGAAGACCAGGCACTGGTCCATGTCCTTGTCGGTCAGCAGCTGCTCGAGCAGGGCATGCTTGTGGTGCATGCTGTCGGCCCAGTGCAGGCGCTGCTCGATGGCGGCGTGGGTGTCGGTGTGGTTGTCCACGCTGATGCGCTTGGGCTCACGGGTGAGCTGCTGCGCCAGATGGCCGACGTTGCCGGCAAAGGTGGCCGAGAACATCAGGGTCTGGCGCGCTTGGGGCAGGCTCTGCGCGATGGTGGTGATGTCGTCGATGAAGCCCATGTCGAGCATGCGGTCGGCTTCGTCGAGCACCAGCATTTCAACCTGCGCCAGCACCGCAGCGCCGGAGTTCATCAGGTCGAGCAGGCGGCCCGGGGTGGCGATCAGCACGTCCAGCGGGGCACGCAGCGCCTTGAGCTGGGCCTGGTACGGCACACCGCCCACCACGTGCGCAACCTTCAGGCCCGACACGCCGTAACCGTAGACCGAGCAGGCCTTGGAGACTTGCTGGGCCAGCTCACGGGTGGGTGCCAGCACCAAGATGCGCGGGCCTTGGGCTTGGCCCTTGGCGCGCTTCTTGGCGGGGTCGTTGCGGGCATCGAGGATGCGCTGCAGCGCCGGCCAGACAAAGGCGGCGGTCTTGCCGCTGCCGGTCTGCGACGACACCAGCAGGTCGCTGCCGGTCAGGGCGGCGGGCACGGCGCGGGCTTGCACGTCGGTCGGGCTGGGGTAGCCGGCGTGGGTGATCGCCTTGACGATCTCGTGCGCCAAGCCCAGGGCGGTGAAGGCAGCGCCGGTTGGGACGTGGGGCGCCTTGGCGCTCGTCTCGGTGGTGGGGGTCAGAACCTCGGCGGCCTCGTCAATCGCGAGGGTGGATTCGAGCGTGGGTTCGTTAACAAGATCAAAACTCATGGGAGCAACTTTCAGTCAGGCAAGGCTCGCCTCGGTGGCTTTTGGCCACAGCAAGGCGCAGCCACGGCGCCGCGACAAAAGTCACGGACGACCGCAGTGGGGTCGCACTTCTTTGGAAGGGTGGGGCAACCCAAGCGACCCGGCTGTGCCGAAAGTGCCTGCGGTTTTGTGCCCAAAACGTCCTGAAGCGACGGCATCGCCGCCAACCAGGACTCGAGACGCGGTGTGGATCCCTGCTGTAGGGTGCAGGGCCCGGCTCGATGAGGGTCAGGGAGATGAACGAATAACGCGGAGCTGGCTCCGCGTTAACCCGGATTATGGCAGAGATTGGCCGAGCGTGCCGGGCTTTCTCAATGGCTGTCGGTCAGGCGCTGCGTGCAGCCGCCTTGATCAGGTCGCTGGCCTTCTCGGCAATCATGATGGTTGGCGCGTTGGTGTTGCCGGTGGTGATGCGCGGCATGATCGACGCGTCCACCACCCGCAGGCCTTGCAGGCCGTGGACCCGCAGGCTGGCGTCCACCACATCGTTTGCGCCCGGTCCCATCCTGCAGGTGCCCACCGGGTGGTAGATCGTGTCGGCGTACTGTCGGATGAAGCCAGCGATCTGTGCGTCGGTTTGCGCCGTCGCAGAACTGGCCAGTTCCCGACCGCCCAGGCCGGTCAATGCGGGTTGCTTCAGGATTTTTCGCATCAGCTTGACACCCGCCACCATGCGGTCCAAGTCTGCCGTTGCGGCAAAAAACGCCGGATCGATCAAAGGCGCGGCCAGCGGATCGGCACTGGCCAGCGTCACACTGCCCCGGCTCTCGGGGTTGAGCAGGCAGACATGGCACGAGTAACCGTGCCCGAACACTGTGGTGCGGCCATGGTTCACCAGCTTGCCGATCACGAAGTGAAGCTGCAGGTCGGGTGCTGCCTGCTGGGGCGAGCTTCGGATGAAACCACCGGCTTCGGCAAAATTGGTGGTCAGCGGCCCGCTGCGGCGTTTGCGCCACTCCAGCATGCCCGCGATCGCGTTGCGCAGACCGGTGAACGACAGCCCGAACAACTCGGTAACCTTGGGCGCATCCATCACCTGCACCACGTCGACATGGTCATGCAGGTGGGCGCCGACACCCGGCAGGTCGTGCAACACCGGGATGCCCAGCGATTGCAGGTGCGCCGCCGGGCCGACACCACTCAACATCAGCAACTGCGGCGACTGCAGCGCGCCGGCGGTCAGCAGCACCTCGGCGCGGGCCACCACCCGCTGGGTGCTGCCGCCTTGCAGGTATTCGACACCCGTGGCGCGCCGGCCCTCAAACAGGATGCGGGTGACCTGTGCGCCGGTGATCACCGTCAAATTGCTGCGTCCCAGCGCTGGCGTCAGGTAAGCCTTGGCGGCACTGCAACGCTCGCCGTTGCGATGGGTCACCTGGTACGGACCGACACCCTCCTGGGTGGCGCCGTTGAAATCGGGGTTGATCGCGTGGCCGGCCTGCCTCGCCGCATCGACAAACAAGGCCGAACAGCGGTTGGGCTGGCCCAGATCCTGAACCTGCAGCGGGCCGCCCGTGCCGTGCCAGGCATCGGCGCCGCGGGTGTTGTGCTCGGCGCGCTTGAAGTAGGGCAGCACGTCATTGAACGACCATCCCGGATTGCCCTCGGCTGCCCAGCCGTTGTAGTCGGCCTGCTGACCCCGCAGGTAGATCATCGCGTTGATCGAGCTCGACCCGCCCAGCACCTTGCCACGCGGCTGGTAGCCTCGCCGCCCGCCAAGACCCGGCTGGGGCACGGTCTCGAAGCCCCAGTTCAGGCCCTTGGACCTGGCCATCAGCGCCAACCCCGCCGGGCAGTGGATCAAGACGCTGGTGTCCGCAGCGCCCGCTTCCAGCAACACGACCTGAACCGAAGGGTCTTCGCTCAGGCGCGCCGCCAATACACAACCGGCCGAACCGCCGCCGATCACCACGTAGTCGAACTCATGCGCCATGCGTTTTGTCTCCGTTACGGCCCCGGACCGGGACAGCCGAATCATCTTAGCCAAGGGGGTGATCCGTGCGTAGGCTGGAGACCTGCATCTAGAGACGGTCAGGGTTCATGCCCTTGCTTGTGTCATCCATGTGGCCAATAGCTGGTACATTACGGGTACAGACATGCACGAGGCCGTTTCCATAAGGTCTTACTCCCGTACCGCCTGATGTCATCAAATCGCTTCAGCGACAAGATTTCAGAAGGCCCGTCCAGGTTTGAACTCCCGGTTCGACGTTTCTTGAGTGTCTCTGTCCGTGTTGGCGCAAGCCGGTACGGTGGCAATTTTTTTATCAACAGACTCAAAAGGAACATCTCCATGAGCACCACCCAAACTGGCGTCGTCAAATGGTTCAACGATGGCAAGGGCTTCGGCTTCATCACGCCTGAAGACGGCAGCAAGGATCTCTTCGCTCACTTCAGCGAAATCCGCAACAACGGCGGCTTCCGCAGCCTGGCTGAAAACCAGCGCGTTGAGTTTGAAGTGAAGCAAGGCCCCAAGGGCCTGCAAGCGGCGAACATCCGCCCGCTGTAATGCCTTAGCAGGCCTGGCCTGCAAAGCAAAAAACCGCACCTGCAAGGGTTGCGGTTTTTTTTCGTCCCGTTGCCTGAGCCTGGCGTGGTCTCCGCGTCGACCCGGCCCGCGGCGGTCGGTTCAGTCCGCGCGCCGCAAGCAGAACAACAAATCAGCCGCCCGCTGGCGGGGTAGTGGCGGGTTCAGCGGGGTCTGCCGCAACGGGCTCATGGCCCGGGTCTGTCCCGTCACCACCTGGACCTTGTTTTTTCTTCTGCAACTTTTCTTCCGTCTTGCGCTTCTTGGCCAGTTCACGCTGGCGTTTTTCATACGAGTAATTCGGGGTCGCCAATGCGGTGCTCCTTGAGTGGCTGACACGCGCCGGTCGCGCGTCGAAACTGACCCGGAGCATACGGCATCCGTAGGGGACGCTTGCGATGGCGCCCGGTGTGGATCTTTCCCAATGGCTTCGGGTGTCAGAATCCGGGGCGAACTTCAGGGATCACCATGCCAGCTTTGCTTGTTTCGCCCAACAGTGTTGTCCCCCGCCTTCGCCATAACGTGGCGGTCAGGCTCGCGCTGTCGGCTGTTCTTGCCGTTCTTGCCGTGTTTGCGGTGTCGCCCGCAGGGGCAGCCGACACAGGCGGCAGCACGGTACAGGCCCAGGATCCGCTGGCGGTTGCGCGAACCCAGGTGGCCGCGCGCCGCTGGGCTGAGGCGATTGCCGAACTGAAGCAGGTGAACGCCACTACCAGCGCCGACTGGCAAAACCTGATGGGCTACTGCCTGCGCAAAGCGTCGCCGCCCGACCTGGACGGTGCCGACCGGCATTACCGCGAGGCCCTGCGCATCGCGCCGGCGCACCGCGGCGCGCTGGAGTATTCGGGTGAACTGGCGCTGATGAAAGGCGACCTGCCGCAGGCCGAACAGCGGTTGGCCGCCTTGGACAAGGCCTGCACTTTTGGCTGCGAGGAGTACACCGACCTCAAGCAGGCCGTTCAGCGCTACAAGGCCGCGGGCAACCGGTACCAGCCGGCGCCTTGATACGGGTCGGCGGCCAGAAAAAGCCAAGGGCCACCGAGGTGGCCCTTGCTGACGGACAGGGCAGTGCCCAAGACCGGTTGTGTTGGCGCCGGTTACGGGTTCCGGTAGCCCGCCCATTGGTGCGGTCGGTTGTCGCCAAGACAAGACCGAGTATGGCCCGATGGCGTGACGTCGGCATGACAAGAAGCCATGGTTTGGTCTGCCATTTGCCGACAACGCTCAAATCAGGTTCGATGCTGCAGTGCAAAATGCGCGCAGCGGCCCATACCGTGGGCATCACTCTGCGAGGTCTTTTGCGCCATGCGCTATGTTGTCTTCAATCAAAAAGGTGGGGTCGGCAAGTTCACGATCACCTGCAACCTGGCGGCCATCAGTGCAGCCCAGGGCCTGCGTACCCTGGTGATCGACCTGGACCCGCAGGGCAACTCGACGCGTTACCTGTTGGGTGCCGGAGCGGACGAGCCGCGAGCCACAGCGGCCGAGTTCTTCGACCAGACGCTGAAGTTCACGCTGCGCAACCAAGGCGCCGAAGAGTTCATCACCGCCACCCCGTTCGAGAATCTGCACGTCCTGCCGTCCAGCCCCCGGCTGGAAGAGCTGCACAGCAAACTGGAGTCGCGTTACAAGCTCTACAAGCTACGCGATGCGCTGGCGGCGCTGGAGGGCTATGACCGGGTCTACATCGACACCCCGCCGGCGCTGAATTTTTATACCCGCTCTGCGCTGATCGCAGCGCTTGGCTGCCTGATCCCGTTTGATTGCGACGACTTTTCGCGCCGGGCGCTGTATTCGCTGATGGACAGCGTGCAGGAGATTCAGGCGGACCACAACCCGGACCTGGTGGTCACCGGCATCGTCGTCAACCAGTTCCAGCCGCGCGCCAACCTGCCGCAGCGCCTGGTGCAGGCGTTGATTGACGAAGGTCTGCCGGTGCTGCAGCCCTACCTGAGCGCCAGCGTGAAGATCAAGGAGTCGCACGAGCAGGCCTTGCCGATGATCCACCTGGATCCGCGCCACAAGTTGAGCATCGAGTACCTGGCGCTGCACGAGGCGCTGCAGCCGGTGGCGGCCAAGCGCAAGAGCCGGCGCTGAACTTGCGCCCGAACTTGTGACTGACGCCGGCGCCTGACCAGGGTCAAGGTTTTGCGGTGGCAGGGCCGAAGTGGCTGCGGAACCAGTCGCTCAACAGGCGCCGCTCGTAGGGCAGTGAGTCGCTCCGGTCATTGACCCGACTGCGCATCAGGTAGGCCATGTCGGAGATCGATTCGTCACCGCTGCCGAGGGTTTGCGCGCCGTCGCTCAGGGTGTAGCGCAGGTGGATGCGCGGCCAATCGGCGCGGCCCTTGACCACCCGCAGGTCACTGGACAGATTCAGCATCGGCCGGGTTTCGCCTGCGAGATCGATGTCGAGGATCTCGATCTTGAGCCGCTGTTGCGCCGGCAGGCCGGTCTGGCCCAGGGCCTGAAGGTGCTGGTCCAGGGTCTTGCGTGTGGCCTCGGCGTCCGTGCCGTGACCGGCATCGGAGTAACGCTCGGGTTGCACAAAGCTCACTTCAACTGTTCCGGCTTGGGCCAGACCGGCCAACAGCAGGGCCAGTGCAGCCAATGGGATTTGCGTTCGGCGGGTCATGCTTGTCCTTTCGTTGGTGCTTCGAGGCGGTGGAATGGGTTGTCGTGAGACGGTCGGACCGGTCGCCTGGTTCCCGGCCAGCGACATGATTCGTACCGTTCTTGGGGCAGTCACCCCGTTGATCGGGCGTGGCAGGGGGTTCTGTGGCATCGATCATCCCATCACCCCATCACCCCATCAGCGCCGATGCGCCCGGGGCCGTGATCACCAGATCGCTGTCTGCGCAGGCCACGCAAGGCAGGATCCAGCCCTCTGCCTTCTCCTCGGCCAGCAGCCCGGGCCACTCGATGGTGTAGTGGATCTGGCCACTGTCGAGCCGCGCCAGGCAAGTCCGGCAACTGCCGTTGCGGCACAAACTGGGCAGGCGCACGCCCGCTGACAAGGCGGCTTGCAACAGGCTGTGGCCGGCCGGGACCGGCAATTGCCAGCCGCCCGGCAGGAGGGTGAGCTGATAGATCTTGGGCAAGTCGGCGATCACGGCGGACTCAGGCCGCGGCGGCGCGGCGGCGGAAGACCAGGATCTGGTTGTTGGCCGGCATGGCGTGTCGTTGGTTGAGTTGCAGGCCTGCAGCCTCGGCCTGCTCGGCCACATCGTGCAGCCAGCGCAGGCCCCAGGCCGGGTTCCGGGCACGCAGGTCGGCATCGAAGGCCTGATTGCCGGGCGAGATGGGCTCGCCCTGGACCCGGTAGGGGCCGTAGGTGATCAGTTGGCCATCGGCAGTGAGCAGGCGGGCTGCGCCGCGCATCAGGGCGGCGCAGCAGGCCCAGGGGGCGATGTGCAGCATGTTGGCGCAAAACAGCGCGTCCCAGCTGAAAGCGCTGTCGCTGACCTCCGCCGGCCAGGGCTCGGTCAGCACGTCGAGTTGCAATGCCGGCAGCAGCCTCGGGCTGTGTTGTGTCGTGGACCAGGCCGCGATGGCCAGCAACGAGGCGGGATCGGGATCACTGGGTTGCCACTGCCAACCGGGCATGCCCGCAGCGCAAAACACCGCATGCTGGCCGGTGCCGGCGGCAATCTCCAACAGGCGCCCCGAGCTGGGCAACAAGGTTTGCAGTGCGGCCAGGATGGCGGACTTGTTGCGCTCGGCAGCGGGGCTGGTGGGGCGGGTATCGGGCGTTTCGGGCAGGTCAGGCATGGCGGGCAGTCTGCCACGGACGCCGGCCCGGCCCCGACGGGCACAATGTGGTTTTGACCGAGGCGCAGCGCAGCATGCAGATCATCCCCTTCGAATTGCGCGGTGAGTTCATCACGCTGGACCGGCTGCTCAAGGCCACCGGACTGGCCATGAGCGGCGGTGGTGCCAAGACGATGGTGGCCGAGGGCAAGGTGCAGGTGGACGGCCGCGACGAGTTGCGCAAGACCGCCAAGTTGCGCGCCGGGCAGGTGGTGAGCCTGGCCGGCACCCGCATCCGGCTGATGCCGCCCGGCAGTGGCGCGGTGGCGGACGATGCCGATGCAGCGTCTGCATCCGTTGAGTGATCGTGGTGGACCATGGCCAGACAGCCTGCTGATCGACAGCCCACGCCCACGCCCACGCTCACCGCGCTGATCACCGGCGCGTCGTCGGGCATTGGCGAGGCGCTGGCGGGCTGTTTTGCGGCGGCCGGCCATGACCTGGTGCTGGTGGCACGGCGCGTCGACCTGCTGGAGGCGCTGGCCCAGCGCCTGCGCCAGGCGCATCCCGTGACTGTGCGGGTGATGGCGGCGGATTTGGCGCTGCCCGGTGCCGCGGCGGGCCTGGCCACCCAGTTGCGCCGCAAGCGGGTGGTGGTGGACGTGCTGGTCAACAGCGCGGGTGTGCTGGCACAGGGCGATTTTTCAGCGATGCCGCTGGACCGGCAGGCCGGCATGGTGGGGCTGAACGTGGCCGGGCTGACGGCGATGTTGGCGGCGTTTGCGCCGGCGATGCTCAAGCGCGGGCGCGGGCGGGTGCTCAACGTGGCCTCGATCGCGGCTTTTCAACCGGTGCCGACGCTGGCGGTTTACGCCGCCACCAAAGCCTACGTGCTGTCACTGACCGAGTCGCTGGCCGAAGAATGGCAGGGCAGCGGCGTGACGATCACCGCGCTGTGCCCGGGCATCACCGCCACGCCGATGTTGCGCCAGGCCGCCGATGCCAACGCAGCGCTGGCCTCGCTGCCCGCCGTGTTGGTGGGTGACGTGGCCGATGTGGCGGCCCAGGGTTTTGCGGCCTGCATGCGCGGCGACGTGATCGTCGTGCCCGGGCTGGTCAACCGGGCGGCGACTGCCGGTGGCCGTTTGCTGCCGAAGTGGCTGCTGCGGCGGGTCTCGGGCCTGGTGTCAAGGCGTTTGAAGTAAGGCCGCGGCGTCAGCCGCTGGTGCGGCGGTGCCCGCGGTCTGCACCAGCAGACAAGACACTGCCTGCGCACCGGCCGGTGCAAGCACCGGGGATTCGATGCGGCAGCGCGCCACGGCGACCGGGCAGCGGGTGTGGAACGCGCAGCCGCTGGGCGGGTTGATCGGCGACGGCAGCTCGCCCTGCAACAGGATGCGCTGACGCCGCAGCGCCGGGTTGACCGTGGGTGTGGCCGACAGCAGCGCCTGGGTGTAGGGGTGCTGCGGGTTGCCGAAGATGGCCTCCCTCGGGCCGTGCTCGACCACCTTGCCCAGGTACATCACCATCACCTCGTCGGCGACATGGCGCACCACGCCGAGGTCGTGCGAGATGAAGACATAGGCCACGCCCATCGCTTGCTGCAGATCGACCAGCAGGTTGAGCACCTGGGCGCGGATCGACACGTCCAAGGCCGAGACCGGCTCGTCCAGCACCAGCACCCGGGGTTTGAGCATCAGCGCCCGGGCGATGGCGATGCGCTGGCGCTGGCCGCCCGAGAACATGTGCGGCCAACGCCCGAACGTTTCTTCGCGCAGACCGACTTGGCGCAGCATCGCGCGGGCGGCTTGCTCACGTTCGCCCGCGTCCGCCATGCCGTTGACCAGCAGCGGCTCCATCAGCGCCGCGCCCACGGTCTGGCGTGGGTTGAGCGAGCCGTAGGGGTTCTGGAACACGATCTGCACTGCGCGGCGCAAGCGGGACTGGCTGGCCGCGTCCGCGCCGGCGTGGTTGACGGTGTCGGCCACGTCGGCGCCGTCGATCAGCAACTGGCCCCGGGTGGGTGCCTCGATCATGGTCAGCAAGCGGGCCAGCGTGCTTTTACCGCAGCCGGATTCACCCACCACCGCCAGGGTGCGGCCGGCCTGCACCGAAAACGACACCCCGGCCAGCGCATGGACGACGGCTGGCGCGGCAAACAGGCCGCGACGCACCGGGTAGTCGCGGTGCAGATCGACGGCTTGCAGCATGGGCGTGATGCCGGTCATGGATTCAGCGGTGGTAAAGCCGTCTCGTTTGCGGCCGACGGCGTGCCCGGCAGCGCGGCGGCCAGCGGTTGGCCCTGCCGCAGCGGGGTATGGCACAACGCCAGCCCCAACGCTGCGCTGGCGGTTGGCGGTGCGGTCTGGCACAGCGCCGTGGCAAACGCGCAGCGCGGTGCAAACAGGCAACCTGGAGGCCGGTCGAACTGGCCCGGCACCAGGCCAGGGATGGCGGCCAGCCGTTTGCCGTGCGCCTGCTCGGGCAGGGCTGCCAGCAGGGCGGCGGTGTAGGGGTGGTGCGGGTCGGCAAACAGCGCGTCCACCCGGGCCGACTCGACCTGCCGGCCGGCGTACTGCACCACCACCCGGTCGGCGGTTTCGGCCACCACGCCCAAGTCGTGTGTGATCAGCACCAGGGCCATGCCGCCGGGGCGTTGCGGCGTGCCGGACGGAGTGGCGGTGGGGTTGCCAACCGCGCTGCCCGCCGTGCCGCGACGCAGTGACAGCAGCAGGTCGAGGATCTGCGCCTGGATCGTCACGTCCAGCGCGGTGGTGGGCTCGTCGGCGATCAGCAGGCGCGGCTGGCAGGCCAGCGCCATCGCGATCATCACGCGCTGGCTCATGCCGCCCGACAACTGGTGCGGAAACGCGCCCGCACGCCGTGCCGGGTCGGGGATGCCGACCAGCTCCAGCAGCTCGATCACCCGGCGTTTGCGGGTTTTTCGGTTGAGCCCCAAGTGGACGCTGAGCGATTCACCGATCTGCCAGCCGACCGTGAAGCAGGGGTTGAGCGAGGACATCGGCTCCTGGAACACCATCGCGATGTCGCGGCCGATCAATGCTCGGCGTTGTTTGGGTGTGAGTTGGCGCAAGTCCTGGCCAGCAAAGGCCAGGCGCTCGGCGGTGACGGTGGCGGTCCAGGGCAGCAGGCCCATGATCGCCAGCATCGCCACCGACTTGCCCGAGCCCGATTCGCCGACGATGGCCAGCACCTCGTCGGCATCGACCCGCAAATCGACGCCATCGACGGCGGTAAAGGCGCCACCCCGGGTGGCGAAGCGCACCGTCAGGCCGCGGATGTCGAGCAACGGTGTCGTGTCGGGGCTGCTCATGACCTGCGCATCTTCGGGTCCAGCGCATCGCGCAGGCCGTCGCCGGCCAGGTTGATCGACACCACCGTCACCAGGATCGCCAGCCCGGGCAGCGTGACCAGCCAGGGGTCGGAGCGGATGAACTCGCGGGCGTCGGCCAGCATCGTGCCCCACTCTGCCGTGGGGGCTTGTGCGCCCAGCCCGAGAAAGCCGAGTGCTGCGGCCTCCAGGATGGCGTCCGACACACCGAGTGCGGCCTGCACGATCAGCGGCGACAGGCAGTTGGGCAGCACGGTGGCCAGCATCAGCCGCAGCGGCTTGACACCCGAGACCCGGGCGGCGGTGACGTAGTCCCGCTCCAGTTCGGCCAGCGCCGACGCCCGCACCAGCCGCACATAGCGCGGCAGGTAGACGATGGTGACCGCCACGATGGTGTTGGTCAGGCTGGGGCCCAGCACCGCCACCACCAGGATCGCCAGCACCAGGCTGGGCACGGCCATGATCAGGTCCATCACCCGGGTGATCAACACGTCCACCGCCGTGCCCCAGGCGCCGCGCAAGGCCACGCAGGCCAGGCCCAGGCCGACGCCGATGACAAACGACACGCCCATCACCGCCAGGCCGATGAACAGCGAGATGCGGGCACCGTGGATCAGCCGGGTCAGCATGTCGCGGCCCAGGCTGTCGGTGCCCAGCACAAAACGCGACGAGCCGCCCTCGACCCACATCGGCACGGCGCGCACCGCGTCGCGGAACTGCTCGGTGGGCGAGTAGGGCGACACCCAGTCGGCCAGGATCGCCAGCAGCACGATGATTGTGACGACCGCCAGCCCACCGACTGCGCCGCGGTTTTCACTGAAGGCGTCCCAGAAGGCGCGCAGCGGCGCGCGTGGCGGCGCACCCGTGGGCTCGGCGGGGGTAATCACAGCGATGTCAGCCATGGCGGATGCGCGGGTTGATCAGGCCGTAGGTCAGGTCGACAGCCAAGTTGATGGCGATCACCAGCGACGAGATCAACATCACGCCGCCTTGCAGCGCCGGGTAATCGCGCCGCGAGATCGACTCGATCAGCCACTTGCCCACGCCCGGCCAGGAGAAGATGGTCTCGGTCAGCACCGCGCCGGCCATCAGCGCACCCACTTGCAGGCCGATGATGGTGACCACCGGGATCAGCGCATTGCGCAGCGCGTGCAGGCCGATCACCCGCCAGGCCGGCAGGCCCTTGGCGCGGGCGGTGCGCACATAGTCCTCACCCAGCACCTCCAGCATCGCCGAGCGGGTCATGCGGGCGATCACCGCCAGCGGGATGGTGCCCAGCACGATGGCCGGCAGCACCAGGTGGTGCAGCGCGTCCTTGACGGCGCCGGCCTGGCCGGACAGCCAGGCATCGATCACCATGAAACCGGTGACCGGCTCGAAGTAGTACTTGATCAGGTCGATGCGACCTGAGACCGGCGTCAGGCCCCAGCGCTCGGCCACGAACATGATCAAGAGCAGGCCCCACCAGAAGATCGGCATCGAGTAGCCGGTGACCGACAAGCCCATCAGCGTCTGGTCGAACACCGTGCCGCGCTTGGCTGCTGCGATGGTGCCGGCCGGCAGGCCCAGCAGCACGGCAAACAGCATGCCGGCTGCTGCCAATTCGAGTGTGGCCGGGAACAGCGCGGCAAACTCAGTCAGCACCTTCTGGTTGGTGGCCAGAGAGGTGCCGAAATCGCCGTGCAGCAGCTGCCAGACGTAGTCGGCAAACTGCTTCCAGACCGGCTGGTCCAGGCCCAGGTCGTGGCGGAACATCGCCAGCCGCTCGGCCGAGATGCCGCGCTCGCCCACCCGCACCTCCACCGGGTCGCCCGGCACGAGACGGATCGCCGCAAAGGTGACGAACATCAGCGCGATGAAGGTGGGCACGGTCAGCGCCAGCCGGCGCAGCAGGTAGCCGAACATCAGCGGCGTGTCACCGGAGCCGTTGGCGCGCGACGTGCCAGAGCTGCAGGATTTGCACCTCGTCTCCGCGAACCCGGTAGACCATCAGGTGGTTGCGGTGCACGATCCACTCGCGGGTGTCGTGTCGGCGGCCGGCGCGGCCCATCAGGGGCTGCTCGGCCAGCAACTGGGCGGCCTCAAAGAGCTCGGTGGCAAAGGCTGTTGCCGCCAAGGGTTTGCCGTCGGCCGCGATGCGGTCGGCCAGGCGCTGCAAGTCCAGCAGTGCGCGGCTCGACCAGCGCAGTTTCATGCGCGTTTGGGGTTTGCAGCCGGTGTGGCAGCGGGTGTGGCGGCGGGTTTGGCGGCGGCTGTGGCAGCCGACCGGCGTTGCGGTGCAGCGGCCGCCCTGATGGCGCTGGCCTCCACCCCATAGCGTTTGAACATCACCGCGACTTCGGCGTCGGAGGCAAATTCACCCCGGTCGGCCGCCACGATGGCCAGCTCCAGGTCTTGCATCTGCGGCAGCCGCCAGTCGAGGTACTCGGCCAGCGCCTCCATTGCGACAAAGCTCTTGCTGCGCCCGGTCATCTGGGCGTAGCGCTCGATCCGGTCCTTCAGCTCGCCGGGCAGGCGCAGGCTGACCTGGCTGTCTTTGGTGCCCGGTGTGGGCTCAACGGGGGTGTCGGCTGATGTCATGGCTGATGTCATGGCGGGTGCTCCCTGAGTGCGATGCATTGCAGTGTAGTGCAATGCATCGCATCGCAATGCATTGAGGGCCGATTTACTTCAACTCCACCCCGTTGAACTGGTGCGAGCCAAACGGGCTCTGTTTGTAGCCCGTCACCTCCTTGCGCATCGCCTCGTAGACCACCGAGTGCGCAATCTTGAAGTCCGGCGCGTCCTCGTGCTCGATCACCTGCATCTCCTGGTAGAGCTTGCTGCGCTCCTTGACGTCGGCGATGCTGCGGGCCTTCACCAAGCGCTCATCGAAGGCCTTGTTGCACCACTTGCTCAGGTTCTGCCCACCGGGGCGGGCCGCGTCGCAGCCGTGCAGGAAGAAGAAGTTGTCCGGGTCGCCGTTGTCGCCGGTCCAGCCCAGCATGCCGGTCATGTGCTCCCCCTGCTGCATGCGCTTGCGGTACTCGCCCCACTCAAAAGTGACCAGCTTGGCATTGACACCCACCTTGGCCAGGTCGGCCTGCATCATCTCGGCGATGCGCTTGGCGTTGGGGTTGTAGGGCCGTTGTACCGGCATGTACCAGAGATCGATCTCCAGCGGCGCCTTGACACCCGCCGCCGCCAACATGGCCTTGGCCTTGGCCGCGTCGAACGGGTAGTCCTTGACGGCATCGTTGTACGACCACAGCGTGGGCGGGATCAGGTTCTTGGCAGCCTGGCCGGCGCCCAGGTAGACGTCCTTGATGATCGCGGCCTTGTCGATGGCCATGCTCAGGGCTTGCCGTACTTCCTTCTTGTCGAAGGGCGGCTTTTGGGTATTGAACGCCCAGTAGGCGATGTTCAGGCCCGGGGCGCTGATGACCTTGAGGCCTGAGTCTTTCTGCATCTCGGGCAGGTCGGCCGGGCGCGGCGCGATCGCAAAATGGCACTCGCCGGCCTTGAGCTTGCTGTAGCGGGCGGTCGGGTCGGGTGTGATCGCAAACACCAGGTCATCGACCATCGGCTTGTCGGCGGCGGCGCCCCAGAAGTCCTTGTTGGCCTTGTAGCGGATCACCGCGTCCTTCTGGTAAGTCACAAACGAGAAAGGCCCGGTGCCCACCGGCTGCTGGTCGAACTGCTCTTTCTTGTTGGCCTTGGCCAACATGTCGGCGTATTCGGCCGAATGCATGCTGGCAAAGTCCATCGCCAGATTGGCCAGCATCGTCACGTTGGGTTTCTTCAACGTGATCTTGACGGTCATCGCATCGAGTTTTTCAATCGCCGCCACATCGTCGTTCAGGCCCATGTCGGCAAAGTAGTCGTATTTGCCGCCAGAGACCTTGGCGTAGGGGTGGTCGGGCTTCCACTGCCGCTCCAGTGAAAACAGCACGTCGTCGGCGTTGAAGTCGCGGCTGGGCTTGAAGCCGTTGACGCCCGAATGGAACTTGACGCCCTTGCGCAGCTTGAAGGTAAAGACCTTGCCGTCGGGCGATACCGTCCAGCTCTCGGCCAGGCCGGGCTCGACCTGGGTCGAGCCGCGGCTGAACTGGGTCAACTTGTCGTAGACCGGCCGGGCCGCATCAAAACTGGTGCCAGTGGTGTTGATCGCCGGGGTGAAGTTCTCTGGCGAGCCTTCCGAGCAATAGACCAGGGTTTTGGCCTCAAGCGCGGGTGCGGCCAACAGCGCCGCGGCCAGTGCCATCGGCACCAGGGCGCTGCGGCGGTGGGGCCGGTTGAACCGGACAGAAAACAAAGGTACAAAAAAGGGTGACATGCCGTGCCTCCAAGTGGTGCGCCAATGCTAATACCTGCCAGACCGTTCCAGACCCT
>Ga0105048_10006580_pt1 | contig 18729 bp, 15 predicted proteins | sample MAT05_FD_78382 | JGI IMG/M metagenome (GOLD analysis project Ga0105048, IMG submission 78382) | Freshwater microbial communities from Lake Fryxell liftoff mats and glacier meltwater in Antarctica - MAT-05 | ecosystem: Environmental > Aquatic > Freshwater > Ice > Liftoff microbial mat | place... | reverse complement strand
TCTGGGTCAGCAAGCCGGACACATAGCGCGTGGCGAGGTCGAGCGAGTTGGCGGATTTGGTTTGGAAGCACTGCTCGAAGGTGGCGACGGATGCGAGCATGCGGTTAGCTAGGGCGCGCAGGCTCCGTTTGTCATTTTTTATCTGGCCGACGCTCGTCGGCCTGCAGGTGAATATTGGCTGACTGAAGCGCCCCGCACAATGCAGGACGCCCACCAACATGGCTCGATTCACGAATTTGGCAAGAACTATTTCTAACAAAGTAGAATTACTTACCACTCCACGATCGGCCTCTGCAACACGCTGTCGTCCCTTTCTCCAAGAGTGTGAGAAATGCGGGGTAGCGGGCCGCACCCTTCACCGGGCGTGGAAGGGTGTTGGCGGGAGACTGAAAGGCGGTAAATCCAGGGGCGAGGGAAAGGCGGCGTCGAGCCGCGCGCAGTCCAAAGGCTCGCGCCACGCCCGGCGCCACCATTTCGCTCATCCACTGGACTCACTCTCAATCACAGCCGTCACCTCTGGCACCGCCGAAATTCGTTTGCCGTCGGGGAGCGCGACGCTAGCATCACCGCCCTATGAGTCTCCTGGCCCAGATTGATTCTGACATAAAAGATGCGATGCGCGCGCGCGCGGCGGAGCGCCTCGGCGTCCTGCGGATGCTCAAGAGTGCATTGAAGGCGACGGCGATGGAGAAGGGGATTGCCGATGAAGCTTTGGATGACGCGACGGCGCTGGGCGTTCTGCGCAAGGAGATGAAGAAGCGGCAGGACTCCATCGAGAGTTTTGAGAAAGGCGCGCGCCAGGATCTTGCCGACAAGGAGAAATCGGAGGCGGAGATTCTCGCGGCTTATCTTCCAAAGGCGATGACGGCCGACGAAGTCGAGGCGCTGGTGAAGGCGGTGATCGCCGAAACGGGAGTGACCTCGAAGGCGCAGATGGGCGCGGTGATGAAGCTGGCGACCGAGCGCGCCGCCGGGAGGGCGGATGGTCGCGCGCTGAGTGCTGTCGTCGGCAAACTGCTGTCCTAGAGTCCAACGTCCGCCTTTCCTACGCAGGATGAATTCAGCGATTATCGTGGCGGCCGGGAGCAGCCGGCGGATGGGCTTCGACAAGATTTTTGCCAGCCTGCACGGGAAGCCGGTTCTCTTCTGGTCGATCGATGCATTTCAGCAGTGCAAGGACATCGACGAGATCGTGGTGGTGACGCGCCAGGACAAGGTGGCCGAGGTGCAGAAACTGGTGACGGTGGAAAAGCTGACGAAGGTGTCGTCGGTGGTGGAGGGCGGGAAGGAGCGGCATCTGTCGGTGTGGAATGGATTGCGGGCGACGCCAGCGGGGGAGAGTCACTTCGTGGCGATTCACGATGCGGCGCGGCCGCTGGTGACGCCGAAGCTAATCAGCGAATGCTTCGCGTCGGCGCGGAAGAGCGGGGCGGTCTGTTGCGCGTCGCCGATTCCGGATACGGTGAAGCGGGCGTCGCACGAACTGATGGTGACGGAGGATGTGGAGCGCCAGAATCTGTGGGCGATGCAGACGCCGCAGGTGTTCAGCAGCGCGCTGATCATGCAGGCTTACGCTTCGCTGATGTCGCGCAATGAGCTGGTGACGGATGAGGTCTCGGCGATTCAGAAGATCGGCAAACGGGTGACTCTGCTGGAGAACGAGGATTACAATTTCAAGATCACTTTCCCGCGCGACCTGCCTATGGCGGAGCAGGTCATCGACATCCGGCTGGGTCGCGACAAGCGGCGGTGATGGCGGGGCGGGGCGCTGTTGCGTTGCATCGCCTGGCTGGAAAATGGAGCGGCGTGATTTAATCGAAGTCCAAAGGCTGGTTGCTGGCCAAAGCCGAGCGGCGCGTGAGTGCCGCGAGGCTTTGGACTGCGGGGGCTTGACCCGGCTTTGGCTTTGCACACGAGCGATGGGCGAAATCACGGACTGCGTCGGGCGGACGAAGGCGCTGGGTTGCTTTGCGGGGCAACGGAGGATTTCCTCGTCAGCCCCGCGGCGAGGGAAAAGCGGCGTCAAGCCGCGCGCGGTCCAAAGGCTGGTGCCACGCTCGACGCCATCTTGATCATCCACTGGATTCACATTCGATCACACCCGAAATGGAGCGAGGCTCCGGCTTGCGCTCCGGCGGAATGTGGTCATGTTCCCCGCCCGCCGAATCGTTCGCGCGAAACGAAACCGATGAGTCACACCTATCAAGTCACGCGACTTCCCAATGGCGCACGGATCGCATCGGTGGAAATGGCGCACATGCGGAGCGTGACGGTGGGGGTGTGGGCCGGGGTCGGCGGACGGCATGAGCGTGTGCATGAAGGCGGCATCTCGCATTTTCTGGAGCATCTCCTTTTCAAGGGGACGAAGCGGAGGAACACGCGGCAGATCACCGCTGCGGTGGAGGGCGTGGGCGGCTATCTGAATGCGTTCACGACGGAGGACCACACCTGCTATTACGCGAAGGCTGGCGCGCCGCATTTTCAGAAGCTCTGCGATGTGCTCACGGACATGTATATCGACTCCACTTTTCCCAAGGCGGAGATTGACCGCGAGCGGGCGGTGATTCGCGAGGAGATCATGATGTATCGCGACCAGCCCGCGCAGCATGCGCAGGAATTGCTGACATCGACGCTGTGGCCGCGCCATCCGCTGGGACGTCCGCTGACGGGAACGGTGGAGACCGTTTCGCGCATGGGACGGACGGAGATCACGGAGTTTCACCGGCGGAATTACAACGGTGGCAGCACGGTGGTGACGGTGGCGGGGCGCATTCCGCACGCCGAGGTGGTGTCGGCATTGAGCCCCGAGGTGTCGCGTCTGCCCGGCGGACCGCGCGCGCGTTTCCTGCGTTCTCCCGGACTGCCGCAGCGGGCCGCGGTGAACCTGCACACGCACGATACGGAGCAGACGCATCTGGCGATGGGCTTCCACACGTGGGGAAGGCGGGATGAACGCCGATTTGCGCTGAAGATGCTGAGCGTGATCCTCGGTGAGAACATGAGTTCGCGGCTGTTCCAGAAGCTCCGCGAGCGCCATGCGTTTTGCTATTCGGTATCGAGCGGGATCGTGACGCTCGCGGATACCGGGGCGCTGCACATCAGCGCGGGTCTGGACCCGGCGAAGCTCGAGCCTGCGCTCCGGATGATTCTCCGCGAACTGGCTGGAATCGCCGCGCGCGGGCCGACGCGGGCGGAGTTGAAAATGGCGCGCGATTACACCATCGGCCAGACGCTGATGGGACTGGAGAGCACGACGAATCAGATCCTGTGGATGGGCGAAAGTCTGCTCGGCTACGGTCGCGTGTTGTGCCCGATGGAAGTCGAGGCGTGCATCATGAATGTGACGCGCGAGGAAGTGCAGGCCGTCGCTGGCGAATGTCTGCGTCTCGGACGCCTCGGGATTGCAGTCGTCGGCCCGATCAAGGACGCGCAGAAGATCGAGTCCTGGCTGACTTGAGCCGGCGCGGGCAGGTGGCGGCGTGGGCGTGATTCATTTCCTGTCCAAGCAAGCGTGGCGGCAAGAACAAGGAGGGGTGCTTTGATAGCGACCTCTGGCAGCGGACGCTCCGCGCCGCATTGAGCCAGACGCGTGGCAATGTTGGGGATCTTTCGAATTCGAGGATCGTTTCGCATTGCCACGCTCACGGCTGGCAGCGGCGCGGAGCGGCCGCTGCCAGAGGGCGCCTCAAAGTGCCCCTCCTTGCGCCGGCCGCGATCCGCGCAACGTCGTTTTGGACTCGGATCAAATCATGCGCTGGTGGCGTCCTCTTTGAGCGTCGGAATGTCGGAATTGACAGGCTTCCGAGGCTCTTGCAAAACCTCTGCAGCATCCGGGCGGGACGCCACCACTCCTCTGAACGATGACGCCGCCCGGTCGGTAGCCGTGGAGGTTTTGCAAGAGGCTCTTCTGTATCGCTGATACTCGCTACCGCGAATGAATTCTCTCATTACCACCGCTGCCAAACGACAGGGCATCTACGGTGCCGGTCCGTCCTGGCGTATGGGCCCAGGGGCGGCGCGGTGGCGGGGGAGTCTGAGGTTCTCAAACAGTTTTCTGCAACAACCCACCGCTGGCCAACGGCGGTGTTTTTTTGTTCCCGTCGTTGTCCTGCGGTTCAACCAAACCGAACCACATGAACATCGAAGTCAAAGCACCCGAGACGGAAACATGGGTTCTCCGCACCATTGAGCCGCATCCGGTCTCTGCGCTGAGCGGGATCTACCTGGATTGCGGCCTGCCCTTGGATCTGGCGGCGAAGAATGTAATCGCGGACTGCCGACTGTTTGAGGAGGAAATCCTCCCGGCTTGCTGAGCGCGACCCATCAGGCGCAAAAAAAGTGCCCGGCCGCCGACCGATTGGTCAACGACCGGGCTGTTCCCCCCAGAACGCGTTCACAATGCCCTGCCATTCGCGGAACGCAAGAAGAACTTGTGAAATATTTCACAATCCCCCGGCGGTGTTCTCAGTGGGACTGGAATCGCCCCGAGAAAACCATCCGCTTGCGGTCCGCGGTCCTGCGTGCCTAGGCTGCGAAGATGAAATGCGCCTTCCTCCTCCCATTCATGGCCCTTGCCATGACGACATCTGCAGAAGTTCCCAAGCCGATCCGTGCCGGCATCATCGGGCTGGATACTTCCCACGTCACGGCATTCACGCAGACGCTGAACAAGGGGCCGAAGAAACCCGAGGATGCGGACAAGGTCGCCGGGGTGAGGATGGTCGCGGCGTATCCGCAGGGGAGCAAGGACATCGAGAGCAGCACCAAGCGCGTGCCGGATTACACAGAGAAGGTGAAGGCGCTGGGCGTGGAGATCGTGGACTCGGTGGAGGAACTCGTGAAGCGCGTGGATGCCGTCTTTCTCGAATCGAATGACGGCCGCGTGCATTGGGAGCAACTCCAGCCGGTGCTGAAGGCCGGCAAGCCGGTGTTCATCGACAAGCCGATTGCGGGTTCGCTGGCGGACACGATTCGCATTCTCGATGCGGCCAAGGCGGCGGAGGTGCCGCTGTTCTGCTCGTCGTCACTCCGCTTTGGCCAGACGACGCAGGCGGTGCGCAATGGCGCGATCGGAAAAGTGAAGAGCGCAGAGACCTTCAGTCCGATGAGCATCGAGCCGACGCATCCTGATCTCTACTGGTACGGCGTGCATGGTTGCGAAACGCTTTTCACGGTGATGGGCGCGGGCTGCAAGTCCGTGAAGCGCACGATGACGGAGGACGGAAAAGTGGAGGTCACCGGCACGTGGGCGGACGGACGCACCGGCATTTTCCGGCAGGAGAATGGGAAGGATCGCAAGGGCTATGGCGGCAAGGCCATTGGCGAGAAGGGGGAGTCGGCGATCGGAAGCTACGACGGATACGACGTGCTGCTCTTCGAGATCGTTAAGATGTTCCGCACGGGCGTGGCACCAGTGAGCGCGGAGGAGACGCTGGAACTGTATGCATTCATGGAAGCCGCCGATGAGAGCAAACGCCGCGGCGGAGCCGAGGTGACGTTGAAGGAAGTCCTCGACAAGGCGCGCGCGGAAGTGGCTGCCAAGCCCTGAGTGGATCGCCACAGGCCACCCGATGAAAACACTCGCCGCCGTCCTGCGTGAACGCGGACTGCGTGCGCCCTATGCGCAGAGCCGCCCGCTCATCATCGAGGAGTTGGAACTGGATCCGCCCGGGCCGGGCGAGGTTCTCGTGCAGATGGCTGCCGCCGGACTCTGTCATTCGGATTTGTCGGTCATCAACGGCACTCGCCTGTGGCCGCTGCCGCTCGTGCTTGGCCATGAGGCGTGCGGGAGAATCCGCGAAGTGGGGCAGGGGATCACGGACCTGCGTGTGGACGATCCGGTGGTCTTCTCCTTTCTCCCATCGTGCGGACATTGCCCGATGTGCGTGGAGGGCCGCGCTGCGTTGTGCGAACCGGGCGTCGCGGCGAATCGTGCGGGAATGCTGCTCCGCGGCGGACGGCGTTTTCATCAGGCCGACTCCGGCATCGTGAATCATCACTCGGGAGTCGCGGGGTATTCGCAGTTCAGCGTCGTCGCCCGCGAATCGGTGGTGAAGATCGATGGGGACATCCCGATGGAGACCGCGGTGCTTTTTGGCTGCGCGGTGATGACGGGTGTGGGCGCAGTGGTGAACACGGCGCGCGTCGCAGCAGGGACTTCGGTCGCCGTCTTCGGTGCCGGCGGTGTCGGCCTGGCTGCCATCATGGGCGCAAAGGCCGTGGGCGCGCATCCCATCATCGCGGTGGATCGTGTCGCATCGAAGCTCGATCTCGCCAAGCGATGCGGCGCGACACACGTGTTCGATGCGGCTTCGACCGACCCCGTCGCCGCGGTGCGCGACATCACACGCGGCGGCGTGGCGACGGCATTCGAGGCGGTCGGTCACGAAAATGTCATCGCACAGGCATTCGGTGCAACGCGGCGCGGCGGGCGCACGGTGTGCATCGGCCTCACGCATCCCGAACGGATGCTCACCATTCCCGCGCTCACCATCACGGCCGAGGAGCGCACGCTGATGGGCAGCTACATGGGCTCATGCGTCCCGCAGCGCGACATCCCGCGTTTCATCGAGATGTATCGAGCCGGGCTGCTGCCGGTGGACTTGCTGCGTTCATCCGTCATCGCGCTGGATGAAGTGAACGCCGCCTTCGACCTCCTCGAAAGCGGCGAAGTCGCGCGGCAGGTCATCCGTTTTTAGGGCCAAAATGGCGGAGCGAATCCGGCGACCCGACCGAGGAGGAAAGCTCTTCCGATTGCCTGCCAAAGCTATTGTGGACGCTGCGGTTGTCCTGTAATCGGTGGCACCGCGTTCCGACAAATAGCCGCCAATCATCCATGCGCATCCTTCCAAACCCTGTCCTCCCTCTGCTGGTCGCCGTCGGCTTGATGTCGCTCGTGGTAAGGGCCGCGGATGCGCTGCACGTCGAGATCGACAAGGCCATCGCCGCCGGTGCGGGCGGGACGCTCTCACCGCAGGCGCCGGATGCCGAATTCCTGCGGCGTGCATTCCTCGATTTCACAGGAAGAATTCCGACCTCGGCTGACGCGCGACAATTCCTGGCTGACAAAGACGCTGGTAAACGCGCGCATTTGATCGACCAACTCATCGCGTCGCAGGAATTTCCCGAGCGGCTCGAGCAGGCGGTGACGGTGATGCTGCTCGAACGGCGGTCAGGCGGAAAGATTACTGACGCGAAATGGCGCGGCTGGTTGCGGGAGCAATTCGTCGCGAACCGGCCATGGAATGAAATCGTGCGGGATCTCCTCGCGATCGAAGGTGACCCGACGGCCACGCCTGCGGCGAAGTTCATCCTGAACGACGAGAAGCTGGAGCCGGAGAAAGTGGCGCACGATGTGGCGCGGCTGTTCCTCGGGATGAATCTCCAATGCGCGCAATGCCACGACCATCCGACGGTGAACGGGTTCCTCCAGGCGGACTACTACGGCATCTACTCCTATCTTGCGCAGACGACGATGAAGCCGGACAAGGCGACAAAGGCGGTGGTGCTCTCGGAAGCGCCCTCGACTCCGCAAATCGAATTCAAGTCCGTCTTCAAGCCGGACAAGGCGACGACCGCGCCCCATGTGCCCGGTGGAAATGAAGTGGTGATTCCCGCATTCGCGGCGGGCGAGGAATACGAAGTGAAGCCGGAGAAGAATGGCAGTCCGGGCGTGCCGAAGTTCCGCCTGCGTCCGTTGCTGGCGCGCGATTTGACCTCGGAGCAGAACCACCGTTTTGCGCAGAACAGCGTGAATCGTTTCTGGTTCCTGCTCATGGGACGCGGCCTGGTGCATCCGCTCGACATGATGCACAAGGACAACCCGCCTTCGCATCCGGAGTTGTTCGACCGGCTCGCGAATGAGTTTGTGGCGCACAAGTTCGATGTGCGGTGGCTGCTGCGGGAGATTGCCTTGAGCGACGCGTATCAGCGCACGACCCGCGCCCCCGAAGGCACGGACCTGAAGTCGGTGAAGCTGGAGAGCTACCGGATGGCGAATCTCAAGCCGCTTGCGGCGGAGCAGATCGGCATCGCTTCGATGGTGGCGACCGGGAGCTGGGACCTGCTCGCGCAGGCGGCTCCCGCGGAGGGAGAGGAACCGGCGGACACGACCGCGACGAAGGGGAAAAAGAAGAAGGCGAAGAACCATCTCGACCTGGGGGCCATGGAATTGCCTTCGACCCGTGAAGACGCGCTCGCAGTTTTTGTCCGCGCGTTTTCCGGTCCGGTCGGCGAGCCGGAGGTGGAGTTTGCGCCGAGCATGTCGCACAGCCTTTTCCTCATGAATGAGCGCATGGTGCTCGGTTGGCTGAAACCAAAAGAGAACAACCTCATCGCGCGGCTCGCGAAATTCACTGCGCCGGCTGAGGTCGCGGAGGAACTTTACCTCAGCGTGCTCACGCGCCAGCCTGAGAAGGAGGAAGTCGCGGAAGTGGAGGGCTTCCTGAAAAAGAATGAGTCCCGCCGCGAAGGCGCGCTCGGCGAACTCGCGTGGGCGCTTCTTGCTTCCGCGGAATTTCGCCTGAATCACTGATGACCATGAGACGCTTCTACGAATGCGGCAGTGCGGATCACCTGATTTCCCGCAGGCAGGCGCTGGGCACCCTCGCGGGTGCGGCGGTCGGCGGCTTGGGATTGAGCAGTCTCATGCAAGACGCGGCTGCGGCTGAGATGCGGAAGAAGGGCAAGCAGGTGCTCTTCATCTGGCTTGATGGCGGCATCAGCCAGTTCGAGAGCTGGGATCCGAAGCCGGGCAGCCCGTTTGGCGGACCGTTCCGCACGATTCCGACAAGTGTGCCAGGGATCCATTTCAGCGAACTGGTGCCGGAGACTGCGAAGATCATGCACAAACTCGCCGTCGTGCGCTCGATGTGTACGAAGGATCCGAATCATTCCACCGGCGTGCCGCGCATGCAGCGGGGCGACCCGGCAAACCGCGGCGTGTCGTATCCGTATCTCGGTTCCGCGGTCACGAAGCTCCTCGGTTTCCCCGTGAACGGCCTGCCTCCCTACATCTGGATCAAGCCTGGCTCGGCGGGTTTCATTTATCAGGAGGCCGGTTTTCTCGGCGTGAAATACGGTGCGCTCGCACTCGGTGACGGCAAGCCGCCGATTCATATCAACCGGCCTGAGTCCGTGACCGACGAAACGGACGCGGCGCGCAACGAACTGCGACGGCTCGCGAATGCGCGCTTCCGCCTCGACCGCCGCGACTCGGAGGTGGATGCCTACGAGCAGTCCTACAACATGGCGATGCAGTTGATGAAGCGGAAGGAACTCTTCGACGACTCGCGCCTGCCCGCGAAGGACATCGAGCGCTACGGGACGCATCCCTTGGGCCGCCACCTGTTACAGGCGCGCACGCTCCTCGAAGCCGGTGTGCAGTTCGTGAAAGTGACGAGCTATCACTGGGACACGCACGGCGACAACTTCAACATGTCGCAGCAACTTATCCCGCAGATCGACAAGCCGTTTGCCGCGATCGTGAACGACCTCGAAGACCGCGGGATGCTCGACAATGTGATCATCGTCCTCATGTCCGAGTTCGGTCGCACGCCGACGATCAATTCGCGTCTCGGTCGCGACCATTGGCCCGACGCCTGGTCGCTCGTGCTCGCTGGCGCCGGGGTGAATCGCGGGGTCGTCGTGGGCAAGACCACGCAGGACGGCGCGTGGGTGGACGGCGAAGCTTGGGATGTCGGCGATCTCTTCCACACCATCTTCCGGGCGCTCGGCATCAATCCGAACAAGACCCATTACAACAACAACGGCCAGCCTCTTCCCATCGCCCGCGACGATTGCTTCGAGATCGACGGCATCCTCGCGTGACGTACTGCGGAAAACTTTGAAATGAGCGAGTCCACCGATTCCCTGCTGAAGGATGCGCTGCCACCCGTGATGGAGGCGGCGAAGGTCCACCTCGGGCAGACATTCACGCACGAGTTCCAGCTCACCCGCGCGCGATTCAGTCCCGATGGGAAACTCATCGCCGCCGCGGGCCTCGACAAGCTCATCCACGTCTGGGAACTCGAATCCGGAAAGAAATACACGCTGCCCGGCCACGCCACGTGGATCTCCGCACTCGTCTTTCACCCGCAGGGAAAGCAGCTATTCACCGCGGACTTCCACGGCACGATTCACTGCTGGGATTTCGCCACGCCGGACTCGAAGCCCGTCTTCACCATCACCGGTGCTGACGCCAACATCACCCGTGCCCTCGCCATCACGCTCGACGGAGCGACCCTGCTCAGCGGCGGCGACGATCGCGTCGTCCGCCTGTGGAGCACCAAGGACGGCGCGAAACTCAAGGACTTGCCCGGCCACACCGGCTGCATCTTCAGCATCGCAGTGCATCCCGATGGCAAGTCAGCCGCGAGTGGCGACCTCTTCGGCGTGCTGAAGCACTGGGATCTTGCGACAGGCAACTGCGTCCGCGATCTCGACGCGAAGGCACTCCACACGCGGAAGGAGGAATTCATTGCCGACGTCGGCGGCGTGCGCTGCATCACTTTCGACACCACGGGCGGACTGATGGCATGCAGCGGCCTGTCCGCTGCCGAGAGCGCCACCTTCTGTCCCGGCATTCCCCTCGCGCTCGTCTTCGACTGGAGCACTGGGAAGGAAAAGCAGCAGCTCAAGCTCGCGAACAAATGCGATGGTCCGATCAACGCATTGCGATTCCTGGCGGATGGCACGCTGGCCGGCTACGCCGAGAACCAAGGCGGAACCGCTACAGAACTCGCCTTTTGGAAGCCCGACAAAGCAGAGCCTTTTCATTCGTTCAAAGGCCAGTCCGCCTACGACCTCGACCTCCACCCAGACGGACTCCGCCTGCTGGCCCCACTCTTCGTATCGATGGGAAGCGGAGGCAACGGCGCCCGGGACAAGCAGAAGGCGAAGTACGTCCCCAACTCCTCAGTCGTGCAGGTCTTCAACCTCTTCGCCGACCCCAAACCCGCCGGGAAGCTGAAGAAGAAGTCGTAGGTATTTCAATGCCACGCTGCGATCGAGGCCCGGAGCCCTTGGCGGTTTTCGGATCGGCAAAAGTTGTGTCGGCAAAAGATGTTGCCACGGCTGGGGGCGGCTTTTAGAGTCGTGGTCGTTTCGCCTCGGCGATCGACCCACAAAGCGCGGTTAGCTCAGTGGTAGAGCACTACCTTGACACGGTAGGGGTCGCAGGTTCGAACCCTGCACCGCGCACCACCTCAAGTGGCTGAGGTGGAGTGTTTCTGCCTTTCGCGACAAATCGATGTTCGAGGCGTGTAACACTTCTTGTAACACTTCGTGAGATGCGTCTGAGGATCGGTGCTCGGGCGAATGCGCGTCGGATCGGTGGGAGGTGCGATTTTTTTGTTCAGTCCGCAACCGTGATGCGGATCGCAACCACCATTCCACGATCACGCTCCGCCAGCGACTCGTATCGCGCCGGCATCGTGCGCAGCCACTTCACACCGCAGTCCTGCAACGCGAAGAGCAGGTCGCGCAGATTGCGACCGACGATCTCGACCTCGTGGCTTGAAAACGAGAGCCGCAACACTTCCCCATCGGCGGCGCTGGTGAGCACACCGGTGACGAGATGTTGATAGGGAAAGATGCGGAGTTCGCCGCTCGGAAGTTCGATGCGGAGGCACATCGCAGGTGCCTCACGGCGCCAGCACGCTGGAGCGATTGGCGCGTTTTGATTCTTTGGGTCTGATCAATGTTTCATGGGTTTGGTGCAGTTGCTGTCTCAGAAAAGCGAAGGTCCACGCTCGCGTGGCGGCCCGGCAGGCTTGCCGGGCGAACTCCCGGCCCCGTCGCACGGTGCGGACCAACTGTTCCCCGACCCGACGACTGCGCGCGTGATGCGGTGCCAGATCGAGTGCCAGCGCCCGATCGCCGGTTTTGGTGATATGCGGGCGGAGTTCCGCTTTATCCGGGGTAAAGATGCGGACGCTCTTTCGGCCTCGCGAGATGCTCACGTACCACTGCTGTGCGTTGGTCGCAGCGCGGCTGGCGGAGTCGGCCAGGAGCACATGATCCACGGTCTTCCCTTGCGAGCCGTAGGACGTGACGGCGTAGCCGCGGACAAATTGCCGGTAGCTGGTAGAGATAGGCGTAGGACGGCAGCGTGTGATGAAACCCGGTGTCGAAGACCGCGACCTGCGGCGCATGGGGAAAGACGCGCCGAGCCTCGCGGATGCCCGCGAGATTCACCGGATTATGCAGCGGCGCGAGCGGGCTCAGCTCCTCCAAATGCGCCATCGCGCCATCGGTGATGAGCGTTGCTTCGGTGAACCGCCCGCCGCCATGCACCACGCGATGCCCGACCGCGCTCACCTCGCCGGGGGTGCGGATCACGCCCGCCCGCGGATCGGTCAGCGCGGCCAGCAGCGCGTCGAACGCATCCGCGTAGCCGCCACCGGGCAACTCGCGCGTCGTCTCGCCATTCGGTCCGTGATGAATGTGGCGCGTGCCGCTCGTGCCGATGCGCCCGATCATGCCGCGCGCCTGGCTCGTGTCGCTCGCCGTGTCGAAGAAGCTGTATTTCACCGACGACGAACCGCAGTTGAAGACGAGCAGCTTTTGCGGGCGCTCGCTGTGCAGGCGCAGCCCATGCGGATCAGCACTGCGGTCGAGCGCGGCGGCTGATCTCGCCGGGTCGGCGATCACCTCGCGCAGCCGCGTGGCCACGGCCTTCGAAATGCGCTCCGCCGCCGCCGGCTCCGACAGGACCGCCGTCCGGAACAGCTCGACCGGAATTTCCAGCACCTGCGCGCGAGTCGCCGCGACTATATCCGCCGTGACCTTGTCGCCGGTCATCAGCCCGAGTTCGCCGAAAGTCTCGCCGGCCTTGAATCTGAGCAATTCCGCCGTTCGTCCGCCTTCCCCCGGCGCCGTGGCGATCAACTCACCCTCGAGCACCACGCCAAGAAAGCCCGCATCGTCGCCGATGTGCGCGGTGGCCACGCCGGCCTCCACGGACACCACGCGCCCGCCCGCGGCAAGCTCCGCCAGCCTCTGGTCGGAGAAGTCCTGGAAATGGCTGGCGTGTTCGCGAAGGAACGATGGGATTTCAGCAGGATTCATGGAGCAAAGCATTTGAGCGGCACCGCACTTTCCAGACGCGGTGCAGTGAACACGAATCGAGCGATCGACAGTGAACTTGTCGATACAGGTGACTGTGAATCGGTCCAAAAGCGTGCGCCAGCCGCGCCCAAGCGTCGATAGGACCAAAGTCGGCTGCCGCGAGCGGTGCGCCAGCATCGGTTCATTGCGTGAACGCGGCAGGATATTTTCACAAGCCGGTGGACGACCAGGCTCTGCTCGATGCGATCACTGGGGCGATCGGCAGACACGGTGCGAACTGACCGAAGGCTCGCCCCGATTCCCAATCTTCCTCTGAAAAGCCTCGCCGGGCCGCTGCGGCCCGGCAGTTCAGCGTTCTTTGCCGACATCCGGAAAGCCAAGCCTGAGCCGTTCATCGAGCGGCTCAAGTTCTTTGCTGGAAGTCGCAGGGTGCTCCTGAGCACGATGATCTCCGAAAACGAGGCCGACCTTCGCAAGCCTTTAGAATATGAGATTGTAAGGCGAGGCTCTTGCAAAACCTACACGGTCACCGACGCGCGGCGTCATCGCTCAGAGGAGTGAAGGCATCTCGCCCTCTTACGGCCGAGGTTTTGCAAGAGCCGCAGGCTGCATTCCACCACCACATCTTTCATCAATCACACCGCATGAACCCGCCACGACCATTTACCCGACGAACTGCCCGCACCGCCATACCGGCCTTGCTGGCGATCCTTCTCGCCGCACCCACTCGCGCGCACGCCTCCTTCCTCCATGGCGATGCGCTCGACTCGCTCGCCGACGGCATCTCGTGGGTCGCCATCGTCCTTGCGCCGATCATCGGCATCACCGTCTTCTGGCTCGTCCATATCCTGCCGGAAAAAATTGCGCACAAAAAAGGCACCCGCAGACCCGCGCGATCCAATGCCTGTGCCTGCTTTCGCTGTGCTTCGGCGGGCTGCTGTGGCCGATTGCGTGGTTGTGGGCTTACAGCAAGCCGGTGCTGTACAAACTCGCTTACGGCACCGATGTCGATGAATCGCTCGCGCACGGCGACGAGAAGCCATCGGCAACAACCGAAGTCGAAAAACTCCGTGCCCGGGTCGCGGAACTCGAAGCCCAAGCCAAGGGAGGAAAAGCGTAATGGAACTCATCCTGCTCATCATCTACTCGCTGATTGTTCGGTTCATCTTCTTCAAAAAGAAGTGGCTGCCTTGGAACATCACCAGCCAGGTCATCGTCGTCACCATCCCGATCTTTGCGCTGACGGTGATGATCCTTTTCATGAACATCGTCGCGCCTTCGTCAACCGACGTGCGGGCGATGAACTATGTCATCCCGATCGTGCCGCGCGTGACCGGGCAGGTCACCGAAGCGCCCATCGAGCCGAATCGCCCGATCAAGAAAGGCGACGTGCTTTTCAAGATCGATCCTGTGCCGTTCGAGGCGACGGTGAAGGCGGCGGAGGCGACGCTCGCGCAGAACAGGGTGAAGCTGGTCACGGCTCCGGCCACCGAGCGCGGCTTGGAGGATCAGCTCAAGAACGCGGCGGCGAAAAAGGCCGCGCTCACCCCGCGCATCGACCTCGCGAAAAAGCGCGTCGAGCAATTCACCAATCTCGCCGCGAGCGGCGCGGGCAGGCGCGCGGACCTGGAACAGGCGCAGTCCGATCTCGGCAGTCTCGAAAGCGATTTCCTCGCCGCCGATGCCACCGAGTCGCAGGTGAAGCAGAAACTCGGCGCGAAAACCGAGGCCGGCGAGATCGACGAAATCGCGACGGCCCGGGCGCTGATCGCCAAGTCCGAGGCCGACCTCGGCAACGCGAAATACGACCTCGACGGCTGCGTCCACCTAGCACCGGCCGATGGTCGCGTGGCCAATCTCGCGCTGCGTCCCGGCGTGCGCGCTGCGCAACTGCCGATGGCGCCGGTGATGAGCTTCATCGAGGAGAACGATCCGTGGATCATCGCCTTCTTCCGCCAAAACGAACTGCGCTACGTCCAGCCGGGCAATGAAGCGGAAGTTTTTGTGGAGACGCATCCGGGCCGCATCATCAAGTGCAAAGTCGATTCCATCCTGTGGGCCACCGCGCAAGGCCAGATGCCGATCAGCGGCAACCTGCCCAACACGCAGCCGGTCGCCGCACCCGAGCAGCGCATCGCGGTGCGACTGCTCGTGGAGCCGAAGGACCGGGCGCTCTTCCTCGCCGCCGGAGCGCGCGGCGCGGGCGCGATCTGCACCGAGCACGGGAAGATGCTGCACGTCATGCGCAAGGTCTTCGTGCGCGTCTCGACGAAGGTCGATTGGTTCGTCTTCAAACTTCACTAACGCGTGCTCCACATGGATACCCGCACTCTCATCGGCACCGCTGCGTGCCTCGCGTTCGCCAGTTGTGCCATCAAAAATCCGCCGACCGGTGCCGATATCGCGCCGGACGCTGCACGGAAAGTCCCCGGCAAATGGAGCGGCCCGCACCGCAACGGCGATGTCGTGCCGAATTGGATTCGCACGTTTGGCGATCCGGAACTCACCTCGCTCATAGCGGACGCCGTCGCGCGGAACCCGGACCTCGCGGCTGCCGCCGCGCGTGTGGAAGCATCGCGCGCCGCGGTGCGCATCGCGGCATCATCGCTATATCCGCAGATCGCGGTGAAAGCACTCGGCGATCGGCAGGGGCGCGAAATCAACGGCACTTTCGGCGTCGATCCGCCGAGCCTGGGCAATCTCGGCGTCTCGAATTCCGGCGGTTCCCCTGACGTGCGCAGCTTGGAATCGTCCTCGCAGCGCTGGGTCTATGGCATCGGCATCGGCGCGGCGTGGGAGGCCGACGTGTGGGGCCGTGTCCGCTCGAAGAAGGCCGCCGCGAAGGCCGAGAGCGCCGCGCTCGAAGCCGACTGCGAATTCGCCCGGCAGTCGCTCGCCGCCGCCGTCGCGCGGGCATATTTTTCCACCATCGAAGCCGCACAGCAGGAAGCCAACGCCAAGGAGACGCCCGGGCTTTTCGAGGAGTATTCGAAGCTCACCGCGGAGAAGAAAAAGCAGGGTCAGGCGAGTGACTGCGACGTGGCGCAGATCCGCTCACGCACTCCGTGGGCGTCGCGCTGCGCGCCTTCGAGGACGTGGAGGGCGCACTTGCCGGCGACTACTACCTGCGCAAACGCGAAGACGCGCTCAACGAGATGGTCGCCGCCAGTTCCGACTCCGTGAAGCTCGGGCGCACTCGAATGGGTGAAGGCCAGGAGGACATGTTCACCATCCTGCGCCTCTCCGGCGAGAGTCTCGCAGGGAAGATCGAGCTGACCAAAGTCTGCGCCTCCCGCCTCCGCGAGCGGGTGAACCTGCACCTCGCCCTCGGCGGCGATTTCAAAGGCACCGGCGCCCCGGCGAAGTAGAGCACCCGACGCGGGTGCTCGACGAGAGCGTGAGCAACGGCGGACCGCGCACAGTGTGCTGGCCCCAATGCCTTTCTGACATACTGCCCGTCGTGATCTTCTGGGAAAAGTGATGACGCAGCCCTTCACAAATTATGATGGCGGGCAGTATATTTGGATTCTGAACAGCAGAGCCGACGAGCCGTCCGCCAAATGTAGCGCTGACGAGTCGTCGGCTGGCGACGTGGCCGGCCGCGGGAAGGATGGAGTGTCGCGTGACGTTTGCCGGGCCATCCCGCCGCCTCCGCCCATCCTGCCACGCCGACGGGTTGTCGGCGCCACATTGCCCCGCGCCCGCCCCGCTTTTCCGGATCGCCTACAGTGCGAGTATCCGAAAAGCAGTCGCGTTAGCCAACCCACAAAGTCCCCACAATGCCGTCCCGCGAATATCAGCGTGGGCCGGCGTGAGAGGCCCGCCATCCGGTCCGGTGGGCGACGGCAAACGTGCCCACCCGCCCTCCCGTGCGAAAGCGAAGGGACAGTCGCCGAAAGCGAGCATGCGAACCGGTCACTACTGCGTTGCCGCCGGTTCGGCTGGCACCTCTGCGCTTGGCAGAGCCTTCGATGTGGGCACGGACTTTGGCGGAGCCGGTTTCCAATCGGCGAGCTTGCCAAAGATGCAGCCGCTTTTCTCCAGTGGCGTGAGCAGCTCATCGAGACGTTGTTTGTTCTCCCCGCGCCAGTGCCGGTCATGGAAAAGGATCACCGAATTGTTTGACGGCAAGCCCGCCTCCTCGCGGTCCACGCCGACAATGCCTTGCCAATCATGCTGGTGAAGCCAGCAAAACTGCCGGTTTGTCGCAAACTCCCATGGCCAATGAAAATGCCGCATCCCCAGCGATTCAGTTTCCTTCACCAAACTAGCGAATGTGCTCCCGTCGCCAGGCAGCCTCGCGAGCGGGAAATCGAAATCAGGCAGGCTCAGGCTGACTCTGAAGTGCTCTGTGTTGCGCATGTAGTTGCTCCGGAAGGCGGCGCGTTGTCCCTCGGTCGTGAGGCCGTCATATTTTGCCACATACTCGCGTTTTCGCATCGGGCTGTGGATGTAGCATTGATTTGCTTGCCGCGCACCTTGAGCAGTGCGAGATACGTCCCGTGATTGTTCCTGTAGTGACATTCGGCAACCTTTGTCAGAGTCGCAGGCGTGGACGCAATGCCCGTCTCGCGGATTGCAATTTTGGGTGACAAGCTTAAGATCGGTCCGACAAGAACATGGGGAAGTGTCTCCTCCCAGATTACAGCACCTGTAGCTCAACCGGATAGAGCAGCGGTCTTCTAAACCGCAGGTTAGGAGTTCGAGTCTCCTCGGGTGCGCCACTTCGGGCAACAGATCAGGGATTGGGCTTTTCGCCTCCGGCAGATGCGAGACGGGCGCAGGCCTGGATGTCGAGCTTGCCGCTGGCGAGGATTGGGATGTGCTCGACGCGCAAGATCTGCCGCGGGATCCAGAGATTCGGCAGGCCGGCGGCGGTGAGTTTCTCCCGCAGCTCCTGCTGGCTGATATCGCGCGTGGTGAGGACCACGAGTGATTCGCCTTTCGCTTCGTCGGGGACGCCGGTCACGACGAGGACGCGTTCGCCTTCGGCGCTGAATCCCAGCGTCTCGACGATCCGTGCCTCGACGGTTTCGTGCGGGACCATCTCGCCGCCGATTTTTGAAAAGCGCGAGAGGCGTCCTTCGATGAAGATGAAGCCGTCCTCGTCGAACCGCGCGAGGTCGCCGGTGCGGAACCAGCCGTCGTGGATCACGTCGGCGGTGCGGGCGGGATCGTCGAGGTAGCCGTCGAAGACATTCGGTCCCTTGAACCACAGCATTCCGGTTTCGTGCAGGCTGAGGGGCGCGCCGGTTTCCGGGTGACGGATCTGTGCGGCGAGTCCTCCGAGGAGTTTGCCGGAGGAGCCTTTGCGGCTCGTGGGCTGGCTGCATTCGGGCCCGGGATTCGGGAGATTCACGGATGCGACGGGCGAGGTCTCGGTGAGGCCGTATCCCTGCATGACTTCGATGCCGAATCTCGCGTGGAACGTGTCGGCGAGTTCATCCGGGAGCTTTTCCGCGCCGGTGACGACGAGGTGGACGCTGCGGAGTGGCTCGGGCTTCGCGCGCTTCAGGTAGCCGCGGAGGAATGTGGGAGTGGCGAGCATGACCGTGGCTTTGTGGCGCTGGATGAGCGCCGAGCACTTGGCCGCTTCGAGGGGATTGGGAAAGGTGAGGACCTTGATGCCGTCGATTAACGGGAACAGCAGGCAGACGGTGG
>Ga0105048_10006578_pt1 | contig 18735 bp, 17 predicted proteins | sample MAT05_FD_78382 | JGI IMG/M metagenome (GOLD analysis project Ga0105048, IMG submission 78382) | Freshwater microbial communities from Lake Fryxell liftoff mats and glacier meltwater in Antarctica - MAT-05 | ecosystem: Environmental > Aquatic > Freshwater > Ice > Liftoff microbial mat | place... | reverse complement strand
TGCCCGACTCGCTCAAGGGGGCTCGGCTGCTCGAGCTCACCGCGGCGGGGTTCTTCGCGCGAACCAACACGCCCAAGGGCGCCGCCGAGCTGTTCGAGGAGTTGCTCGAGCACCTCTCGACCGTGCCGAACACGTTGATCTTCGTGCGCGACGTCGGCCTGGTGACTGGCAGCTCGCTGGTGCCGGTGTTGATTCGGGCGCTGCGCTCGGCGCGGCTGCGCTTCATCTTCGAGACCGACCAACGCCGCGGCAACGAGCTGCTGCGCAGCGATGAGACGCTCGCCGAGAAGCTACACCTGCTGGTGGTCAACGAGCCGACCCCCGAGCGCGCCCGGTGGATCGTCGGCCGCGCCGCCGAAGACCTCGAGCTGGAGGCGGGCCTGCCCATCGACCCCTCGGCCTGCGACCTGGCGCTGCGGCTCTCGGTGAAGTTCTTGCTCGCTCAACGCCTGCCCCGAAAAGCGCTCGAGCTGCTGCGCGAGACGGTGGCCGAGGCCTCGGGCGCGGCGAAAGAGCGCGTCAGCGGCGAAGACGTGCTGGCCCGCTTCTGCAGCGCGACCCGCCTGCCCCGCTTCATGGCCGACGATGCGCTGCCGCTCGACTTCGACGAGGTGACGCGGTTCTTCGGCGCGCGCCTGCTCGGGCAGACCGACGCGGTGCAGGCGGTGCTGCGCTCGGTAGCGTTGCTCAAAGCGGGCCTCAACAACCCCCGTCGCCCACTCGGGGTGTTTCTCTTCGCGGGCCCCACCGGCGTCGGCAAGACCCACCTCGCCAAGCTGCTCGCGGAATACCTCTTCGGCTCGCACGACCGGTTGGTGCGGCTGAACATGGCCGACTACCCCGACTTCGGCGACGAGCAGGTGCTCTTCGGCAACCCCTGGTCACAGGGGTGGGACGGCAAGCGCGGCGAGCTGACCCGGCTGCTCGATGGCCGGGTGTTCACCGTTCTGCTGCTCGACGAGTTCGAGAAGGCGCACGCCAAGTGCCACGACCGGTTTCTGCAGCTCTTCGACGAGGGCCAGTTCATCAACGCCGCGGGCGAGACGGTGCCGTGCAACAACACGCTCATCGTCTGCACCTCGAACGTGGGGGCCGAGGTGTACCGAGAAGGCTCGATTGGGTTCGCCGCCAGCCGCAGTGACGACGAGCTGCTGGCCGAGGTCGACCGCCGCATCGCCACCACCTTTCGGCCCGAGTTCCTCAATCGCTTCGACGCGATGTGCCACTTTCGCCCGCTGGGCAAGGTCGAGATTCGTCGCATCGCCCAGCGCGAGGTGGGCCGGGTGCTCGAGCGCGAAGGCATTCGGGCTCGACAGCTCGACGTGGAGATTGCGCCTGAGGTGGTCGAGCTGCTGGTCGAGCGCGGCTACTCGCCGATGCATGGCGCGCGGTACCTGCAGCGCGAAATCGAGAAGACGCTCACCGCGGCCCTGGCGGTGGAGATCGCCCGACAGCCGTTGCCTGCGGGCACGCCGGTGAAGGTGGTGGCCCACAAGGGTCACGTGCACGCCATCGCCGAGCCCAAGGTGCGTCGCTCTCGCGAAGCCACCGCGCAGGCCCAGCTGCCTGCGGCCGGAGCCCAGGTGCAGCGGCGCAAGCTCGACGGTCGGTCGCTCATCGCCGAGGCCGAGGCGTTGATTGGCCGGGCCGCGGGCGTCTCGTCGGCGATGAAGCGCTCCGAGCTCGAAGCGCGGCGCAGAGAGCTGCTCGCCGCCTCGCAAGCGCCCGGGTTCTGGGATGACGCGGAGCGGGCCGCTTCGGTGCTTCGTGCGTTTCGCGGGGCCGAGGTGCAGCTGGCTGAAATCGAGCGGCTGCGCGAGCTGTGTCAGGTGGCCCGAAGGCGTTCGCGCGAAGCAAAGGGCGAGATGCAATTGGCCGCGGCGGTTCGAGCCGTCGAAGAGGCCGCGCGCGAGGTGCAGCTGGCCGAGGCGCGAGTTGCTTCAGGTACCGCCGGCACCGTCGATGATGCGTGGCTCGACATCGCGGCGGCGCTCGAAGGTGAGGCCGGCGAGTCGTGGGTGCGCGAGCTGGTCTCGATGTATCTCGGGTGGGCCAATCGCCGCGGGTATGAGGCGAAGGTCATCGCCGAGTCAGACGCTCCGCGGCGGGCGGTGCTGCACCTGCATGGGCCCGGCGTGTTCGGGTTCTTGTCGGGCGAGCGCGGGCTGCATCGTCGCATCGATGACGACGGGCGGCTGGCGGCGTACGTGCGGCTCTCGAAGCCCTCGAATGCGCCGCTCGAGCTGCCTGCGACGATGCAGGTGGTCGGCCGCGAGGTGAAGCGGCGCGCGGGTCGCTTCGTGGAGCGCGTCGCCAGTGAGGCCCACGCTCGCGACGAGAAGACCGGGCGCGAGATGCAGCTGTCGGGCGCCGGCTCAGTCGTGGAGCTTCGCTCACTGGCGGCGGTGGTGCTCGAGCTTCAGGGTGAAGGCGGCCTCGAGGTGCGACGGTACTTCGTGGGTCGCAGCCCCCGCGTCGAAGACCCACGCACCGGCGAGGCCACGCCGCGGGTGAAAGACGTGCTGCGGGGTGAAATTGACGTGTTCATCGCGGCGTGGATTACGAGACCTCCCGAAGACGCTCACGGGTGACGGCAAGCGATTCGAGTGAGCAACTGCTCATCTTAAGTGCTTGAAATGAGATGTGTTTAATGCACAACAACCACCTCTTTATTGGCGCGGAGTCTCACATGGCATTCGGAATCGATTTTCTGCAGCAGAAGATCAGCAGTCTCTTCTCGAGCGGGCCAACTCAGGCAGAAAAGGCGAAAGCTGACCTCTTCGATGCCATGGGGAAGCAGTCGGAGGCCCAAGGTCAACTCGACGCATTGTTGAAGAAAACTGGCGGGTGGCAGGTGCACAAAAGCCAAGATCCCGCCATCAACTTGTTGAGGGCTGAGATTGCCAAACGCCAAACAGGGCCAGCGAATCGACGTGGCGAGCAAGCTGCTCGGAATCGAGACGATGTCGATGAAGTCCGTTGAAAAACATGAGGCAGGCGTACGCCTCGTCGATGCATTTCAGCCGAAGGCGATCGCCGCCAAGTTCAAGTTCTGAATTTCAGTCAACCGGCAGTGGTACTCGAGCTCCAGGCCCTGAGGTAGCGACGTCCGCACGTCTGCTATTGGTCGCGGCATGCCCGCCCCGACCATCATTCACTTCTCGCACATTCAAGAGCCCGACACCTCGACGTACCCCAACGACACCGAGCTGCTGACCATCGGCGCTCCGTTCGCGCGGGCGCTCGGGCTTCACCACCTGGCGATTCACCACGAGGTGCTTCCACCCGGCCGGCGCAGCAGCTACCCGCACGCGCACGAATCAGAAGACGAGTTCGTCTACGTCATCGAAGGAGCGCCCGACCTCTGGCTCGACGGTGTGCTCCACCGGCTGAGGCCAGGTGACGGGGTCGGGTTTCCCGCTGGCACGGGTCAGGCGCACTGCCTGCTCAACAACACCGATGCGCCCGCCGTTCTGCTGGTGGTCGGAGAGCCCGCCCGGGTGCACGCGCGCATTCACTACCCGCTCCACCCCGTGAGCAACGAGGGAGCGCAGGCTGCCGGCCGGCACTGGGTCGATGAGCGGCCGCAGCCGCTGCTCGGGCCCCACGATGGTCGGCCCGATGCGCCCAAGAGCTGAGCGCACCCCAGCCATACATCTCACCAAGTCGAGACTTCGGAATTCGTACCGTGTTGCACGCCGGCGCCGATATGGCTCGGGGGCTTGAAGCGTTGTGCTGCGCCGAGACCCCTCTTCAGGTGCCGTCGAGCGCCCGAAAAGGGCCATCGTCGACAGCCACCGACGCCGCGTTGGTGCATTCGCGGCGTCGGTGGGCAGTTTTTCTTCTGCGTTCGTCAGAACGGCGCGTCTTCATCGCCCGGAGGCGGAATCTGCGAATCGTCGTGGCTCGAACCACCGCCACCGCCGCCACCTGACTGCCGGGCGATCTCCGCCTCGATGGCGGCGAGCATCACCCGCTCCTTGTCGTGAAAGCGCGACTTGGTCGGGTCGGCCAGCGAGCGCCGTGAGCCGTTCGCATAGAAGTCGAGGTCTTGCATCGTGGCGCCCGAGATGGGCATGCCCTTCGAGCGGCCGTAGGGAGGAAACACCATCCCGTCTCCACCGCCACCGCCGCCGACCGAGCGGAGGGGCGCTGCGCTGCGGCTCATCGCTATCGGAGTCGAGCCGATGCTCAGCTCTCCGAGCTTCAGGCTGAACCCGGTCTCCGTTTTAGTCGCGCTGCCGACACGCACTTCTTCAGTGGAACCATCGCTGCGCTGCACACTCACCGTGACTGGGTAGGTCTCGCTCATGGAGCGGGAAAATCAGCCGCGCCCAACGATGTCAATCACTCACGTCGAAATGGGCTGGGCGCACTTGGGGCACCGTGGCTTGTACTTGCTCACGCTGCCCTGCCACCCGCAGCTCGAGCAGGTGACCTGCGAATGATGCGGGTCGGCCTTGGGCGCGGCCATCACGCGCCGCACCACGTAGATGGCGAGCAACACGACCATGATGAAGGCTGCCTTGGAGCCGTACCGGGCGACGAGCTCGGGCATCGGGTTACTGCACCACGATGTTGAACTCGACGCGGCGGTTGTTCTCGCGACCCGCCGGAGTGTCGTTGATGTCGGCCGGCTTCTCTTGCCCGAAGCCCATCGGCACCAGCCGCTTCTCCTCGACGCCCGCCTTTACCAGGTAGCTCTTCACTGAATTGGCGCGATCCTGGCTGAGGGTCTTGTTGCGCTCGGGGGTACCGACGTTGTCGGTGTGGCCTTCGACCTGAACCACGGTGATCTCCGGGTGCGCCACCAGCACCGAGCTGACCTGGTCGAGTAGGCCATTCGACTTCTTCAAAATGGTGGCGCGGCCAGTATCGAAGAAGACCTTCTCTTTGATGATCAGCTTCTCTTTGGTGATGATCACCAGCTGCTTCTTCGCCGCTGGGCAGCCCTGGTTTTCTTTCACGCCCGCTTCTTTGGGGCAGTTGTCTTCGAAGTCGGGCACGCCGTCTTTGTCGGCGTCGGGCCACGGGCAGCCGGTGTTCTCGACCGGGCCTGCTTCTGCGACGCAGCCGTCGAGGCGGTCGACCACGGTGTCGCCGTCTTTGTCGGTGTCGGGGCAGCCCTTGTTCTCGACCGGGCCGATCTCAGTGGGGCACGAGTCGTTCGGGTCGATGAGGGTGTCTTTGTCGGTGTCAGGCCAGGGGCAGCCTTTGTTGCCCGGAGCGCCCACCACTTCGATGCAAGCGTCGAGGCGGTCAACCACCGAGTCGTTGTCGCGGTCGGTGTCGGGGCAGCCCTTGTTCTCGGCGGGGCCCTTCAGGCTCGGGCAGGCATCGAGAAAGTTGCTCACGCCGTCTTGATCGAGGTCGAGGTCGGGGCAGTCAGCCAGCTCGTACGGCTCGACCTCGATGCAGGGAGGCTTGGTCATGCTCACGTTGGCGAAGGCGATGCCGGCGTACGCGCGCACGATGGGCGTGCTGGGCTCGCCGAAGAAGCCGGGGCCGAGGGAGGCGAAGAGCTCGACGTCGCCGACCGGGTAGCGAGCCGCCACCTGCGCCTCGATGCCGGCCCGGCCACCACCGGCCAGCGACACGAAGCCGCGCGCGCTCAGCTCGGTGCGAAGGCCAGAGCCGATGGAGCCGATCATCGCGCCCAGGGCGACCTGTGAGCCGACCTTGTCAGCGAAGCCGTTGGTGATGGGGGTGAAGTCGATGACCGGGCGAATCAGCGCCGAGAGCTCCACGCCGACCTGAAAGTTCGAATAGACCTTGCCGAGGTTGATGCGCGGCAGCACTTCGACGCCGCCGTTGCCCTGCGCCGCCCGGGTGCCCACCGGCACGCCGACGCCGAGGCCGAATGACAGCGCGACCGGCTTGCTCTGGTCGAGAATGGCGATCTTCGCGTGCAGCATCGGGTTGCCCAGGCCCGCCTGCGCGGCGTTGAGCGGCGCGGTGCTGGTCTGGCTGATGAACACCGGCACGTTGGCGCCGAGCTCGAGCCAGTCGGTGACGCCGAGCGCGCCCATCGCTTGAATGCCGAAGCGGTCGGTCAGCTGACCCGCGGCGCGATCGGCCAACGGGCGAAATTGCGAGAAAGTGTAGGTCGCCGAGACGCCGGCGCGAAACTGCAGCGCTCCGAGGGTCTGGCCGTTGCTGACCCACAGCGAGCCACGGGCGGCGGGGTCGAGCCAGACTTGCTCGAGGTCTGCCGATGGCACGGTCTGCCCAAACGCCACCGACGAAAACAGCGCCACCAGGAAATACGTTCGCATGGTAGCCGAAGTAACAAACGGTGCCCGGCGCATCTAGGCAAATCGGGGATATCTGCGAGCCATATATTCGGCGCTTCTTCTATTCGACCGCGGTGCGCCGCTGATTGATTAGCGGGTGGCGAACGCGCCCTGGTGCGCCATGCGCTCGGTGACCGAGGCGATGACCGACTGGCTGGTGGTCATCTTCGCCATGGCAGCGGTGCTCCACTCGAAGCGCGCGTGGGCGGTGCTGGCGACCACTGCTCCAGAGCGAACGATCTCCGCTTGCCGCAGCACCGCGCCGCGCTGGTCGAGCGCCATCACGCCGGTGCCGTCAGCCGTGGCCCGTTGCAGCTCGAGCGTGTCGATGACCACCCCGCCGACCAGGCGCTCGAGGCGAACGGTGTCGGGTGAGAGGCGCGTCAACCGGGTCTGCGAGCCGTCTTCGTGCTCCAGCACCGCCATCGGGTTGGTGCCCGTCCAGAACTCGATCAGGTTCAGCACCACCAGGTCGACGAAAGAGCACACCTCGTAGACGGGGATGATCAGAAACGCCCACATCACCACCGTGTTGAGAAACTTGTTTCCCAGCGAGCCATTCCACTCGTACAGCTTTCGGGTCAGCGCGAATTGGCCGTAGCAACCGCTTGCTGCCGTCGCGAGTGCGCCCATCAGAAGTCGTCGGGTCAGCATAGAGAAGCCTTTCGAGAATGCGGTTTCGAGAGCGACTCTACGCACCCGGGGCCTCACGGCAATTTTGCGCACCATTCATTCGCCAGTGCGCACGGCTCATACAGCTGGAATTTAATTTCGTTCTCGAGCGGTAAGCCGCACCATGCGGCCCCGCTCGAGGAGGTTGTTTGCGTTCATCGGTCGTTCTCGTCGTCGTCGCGTTGTCGTTCGCCTCACCTCGCAGTTGGGCTCAAGACGTCACTGAGCCCATGCCTGAACCCGTCTCCACGCCTGCGCCCGTGCCCGTGACCGCGCCGAAGGTCAAGGTCAAACCGGTTCGCATCGACCCGCCGCCAGAAGAGCCCTCGAAGCCGTGGTTTCGCTTCAGCGACTTGCTCCCGGTGACGCCGTCGTTGACCTCGATGCACTACGACCTCAGCGCGGTGTACGCGAGCCACAACTTCGGGTTCGCCGAGGGCGGCATTCGAGCGACGGGCCTGCGCTTCACCGAGCGAAACTCCGGCCTCGGCAAGATGACCGTGTACGTGGTGACCCAGCTGTTGATGTCGTTCGGTGAGGCCGCCGCTGGGTCGGGCGCCGTTCAAAAGCACGTCGGCACCGAGTACCGCCCCGGTTACCGCATCGACTACTACCAGCGCTTCAGCGCCGAAGAGGTGGCCAGCATGCGACGCTCACGCGAGGAGGCGGGCGAGGAGTTGCTCGCGAGCAACATGAGCCTCGACCTCCAGCTCTACCTGCCGTTGCAGGGCCGTTCGACCTCGAGCGGTCTGAGCGTCGAGATCACCCCGCTCACCGTGCAGTTCACCGACAGCGGCCAGGTGGGCATGGAGCTGGCCTTCGCGTACACCAAGATCACCGACATCGTCGCAGGTGACCCGAGCCGGCTGCGGGCCTACGAAAATCTGGGCGTGCCACTGCGCTTCATGATCAACTGGCAATTCGTCAGCGCGGTCTTGCAGTGGACGCCGAATTTCTTCGGCGGCTTCGGCGTGAACCCCGGCGTGATGCGAAAGAACTATGAGAAGGGCCTGGAGGGCGAGGGCAAGACCCTCTTCTACAACAACTCGCCGCTGAGCCTGGCGCTCTCTCTGCACCCGCTGCGAAACGTCTTCGTTCGCGGCACCGGGTATTGGACGCAGTACGCCTTCACAACGAGCAGCCTCGGGTTTCAGCTTGAAGCGGGGATTCGACTGTGATGCACACCATGCTGTTGCTCGCGGTGGTGGCCTCTTCGTATCGTGGCGAAGGCGAGAGCGGCCTGCTCGGCGTCGGCGACGTGATGGAGCTGGGCGCGGTGGTCGGCACCTATGGCACCCAGGGCCCTCCAAGTACCTCGACCGAGACCCCGGGCGCGCCCACCGCCATCGCCGCCACCTTGCTGGGTGTGCGGTTTCACATTGCTGGCTACACCCACCGCACGCTGCTGGGCGCCGGCGGCGGCGTCGAAGCCAATCTCTCGGCGGGCTACGCGCTGTCGCAGAATGGGTTCTGGTGGGGGCAGCTCGACGCGCTGGCCAACATCGGGCTGATCAATCAAGCGTTCGGGCCGGTGATCACCCGCCTCCATCTCTTGGTCGGCTTCAGCTTCTCATTGTGGACGGGGACGGCCCTGGCCGGCGGCGCGCGACTGGCGCTGGGCATCGTGCCGAAAATCCTCAGCCTCGAGGGCAGCTACCTGATCATGCCCACCGCGAATCTCACCATTGCCCACAAAGCGCAGGCCAACATCGCCATCGCCCCGATTCAGCTGGCCCTGGGCGCCGAGCTCAACTTTGGGTCCGCGGCCGCTGGAGCGCAGCACTTCTCTCTCATCGGCACCGCCACCTGGCGGCCCGACCTCAATTGACCTGCCCGAAAAAATAGTTGGAGATGCAACCACTTTGGGCTCACGCTCGAGCAATGGCGAAACGCCGACGGGGGGCCAGCGAGCCCATCAAGCCAACGTAGGCCGCGCCCGCCCCGCCGACGAGTTCGAAGCCGGTTGATCATTCTGGGCTTGGGGTGTGGTGGCAGACCATCGCCACCGCCGCGCTGGTGCTCTTTCTGACGGTGACCATCTTCCTCGACCTCTTCGTCGGCCCGCCGGTGAACGTGTTGGTGTGGGCCACCAGCGGTGAAGACCTGTCGCTCCAGGTCGATGGGCAGCCGTGGGGCGTGCTCCCGGCAGGCACGCAGCAACCGATCACGGTCGGCTTTCGGCGCGGCACCCGGTTCGAGTTTCGCCACATGCGAACCGGCCGCATCGTGCACCAGATGGTGACGCCGATGAATCGCAGCCGCCTCTCGGTCGTGCCCTCCGACCCGAACCAGTGCTTCGTGCTCACCCAGGTGCGCCCGTATTGGTTCGACCGCAACGCCCCCAAGCCTCCACGCATCGTGCGCCGCATGACCAGCGGGCTGCCGTTCGACGTCGCCATTCGCGAGCCCTGGCCGCTCGCGCGGGTGGTGTTGGCGCAGCATGAGATTACGGTGCAGCCGCACGAGCGGGTCGACACCCTCGATGAGATACCCTGCGCGCTGGCCACCAGCAGCGACGAGCAGATCATCGGCCACCTCGAGACGCCGGGGTTCAAACCGTGAAGATGCACCCGCGATTGATGTACCTGGCGGTGGCGACCCTGCTGTTCGTTGTCTGCCGGTTGGCGCTGCAGCTCGGGCACCCCAACCCGCTCTATCTGGCCTGGCAAGCCTTCGACGACAACCTGTGGATCGAGGGCTGGTGCCGGTGGGACGCCCTCTGGTACCGGGCGATTGCGCACAGCGGCTACTGGTTCGTCGAGGGCGAGCAGTCGTCAGTGGCGTTCTTCCCGATGTACCCGATGATCGTTGCGGGGCTGGCGAAGCTGACTGCGCTGCGCACCTTGCGCCTGGCGGTGGTGGTGACCCTGATCGCGGGGCTGAGCGCCACGGTGCTCTTCGACCGCTGGTGCGCCCGCTCGCTCGATGACCGGGCGCGCACCCTCTCGACCGTCACTCTGCTGCTCTACCCCTTCTCGTTCTTTCTCTACGGGGCGGGCTACTCCGACGCGCTCTTTCTGGCGCTCGCCCTGGGCAGCTTCGTGCTGCTCGAGAACGACAAGCCGCATTGGGCTGGAGTCATCGCTGCGCTGGCCACCGCGACCCGGCCGGTCGGCATCGCGCTGATCGCCGGGTTGATCATTCGAATGGTCGAGCGCCGCGGGTTCTTCGAGCCCGGCTTCTTGCTGAAAAAGGTGCGCGCCAAAGACCTCGGCGTGTTGCTCAGCCCGCTGGGGTTGATCGGCTACAGCCTCTACCTCTGGTACTCGTTCGGCGACCCGCTCGCCTTTGCGCAGGCCCAGAGTGGCTGGGGTCAAGCGCCGGGGTTGAAGACCTGGCTCAAGTTCGAACTGTTCGACCTGTTCTTCAACAAGCCCTGGTCGCTCGTTCACCTGATGACCTTCTTCCACGCGGCGTGCACGCTGGGAGCGATCGCCTTGATCCCCCGGGTGAAGCGGCGCTTCGGGTGGGGCTACGCGGCGTACGTCGCGGTCGCCATCGTGGTGCCCGCGCTCTCGTCGAAAGACTTCATGGGGCTGGGGCGATACCTCATCGCCGCCTTCCCCCTCTTCGCGGTGGCGGGTGAGGCGCTGGCCAAGACCCCACGCTTGAGGCGGGTGGTGCACGGCGCCTCGGCCGCGCTGATGATCTGGCTCACCTCGCTCTTCGCGCTGTGGGAGTACGTCTCGTAGCGGCTCACTCCACGGTGATCGTCAGGTCGTGACGAACGCCATCGGCAGTCCAGATCAACAGGCTGGTGGTGCCCTTGGAGCGCCCAAGCAGCTCGAGCGCGTCATTCGGCCTGGTCTTGACGTCGCAGATGCTCGGGTCACCGATGGCGACGCGCTTGGTGCCCGCCATGGTGATCACGGTCTGCCTGCCGATCTCCAGCGTCACCGCGTGACCGGTGTTCGCAGGGTGCGCCACCGCGCGCGGAGCGACGATCAACCCGCTGATCAGCGTCAACCCCAGCACCGTCACCCGGGCGAAGCGGGCCAGCGGTCGCGGCTCGGAGCTGGCCAGGGTGGCGATGCGACGCTTGAGCGAGGCGTCGGCCATGCCCAACACCTCGAGCTGCGGGCCCTGACTGGCGAAGGCGGCGACCGTCACCAGCAGCTGGGCGTAGGCATGAACGTGCTCCGGCGCGATGCAAGCGTCGACCGCCTCTTCGCGTGCGACCGCCAGCTCCCGAATTAACCGCCTCGCCGTGGGGTGAAAGGGGAACACCAGCTGCAACAAAACCAACATCGGCGCGAGGCGATGATCTCCGCGCGCGAGGTGCGAGAGCTCGTGGCGCAGCACCAGCTCCTGCTCCTGGGCTGACAAGCGCTCCAGCAGCTGCGCCGGCCACACCAGGCGAGGCCGCAGGGCACCGACCACGAACGGCACCGACGTCTCGCTCGACACCAGTACCCGCGGCGAGGCGATGCCCAACCGTGAGGCCTGCCGTTCGACCTCGAGCCGGGTCGGCTCATTCGCGCCCTTCGCGCGCCAGAGCACTCGCTGCAGCCGCGCCCACCGAACCAGGTGCCGCAGCGTGGCCGCGCCTACCAGGCTCAGAAACAGCACGGCGAGGGCTGAGCTGGCGGACCAGCGGCTCGCTTCGGCGACCTCGTTCAGCGGTGAGCCTGAGAGCTGCGAGAGAACCTCGGGCGTCACCGCCACCTCGCCCGCGAACCGAAACACCTCGCGCAGCCAAGGCACCGCGAACAGCGGCGCCGCCAGCACCAGGGGCATGAGCAACGCCGCGTGGCGCGAGCCGGGGTCTTTGCCTGAAACGTCTCCAACCGCGGCCGCCAACATCGGCAAGGCCACCGCCGCGAACAGCGCTCCGAGGCCGAGGTTCTCGAGAAAAGGGTTCATGCTGATTTGCCTTTCTTGGGTGATTTCAACTTCAGGTCGATCTGGTGGCGCAGCGCTTCGAGCTCTTCGCGGCTGAGCAGCTCATCATCGAGCAGCCCGGTCGCCAGCGATTCGGCGCGGCCTCCGAACAACCGCTCGACCATGTCTTTGAGATGCCGCTTGCGAGAGGTGCTCTCGGCCACCGCCGCGCGAAAGAGGTGCGCGCGCCCGCCTTCAGGGTCAGCCGAGTGGCTCGCGTAGCCCTTCTTCTCGAGAATGCGCACCAGGGTCAGCACGGTGGTGTAGGCCACCGTTCGCTCCAGTCGCTCCTGAAGCTGGGTGACCGTCAACGGCCCCTGATCCCACAGCAGTCGCATCAGCTCTGATTCGGCACGGGTCAAATAGGTGATTGGGCTCTTCATCTACTAAGTTCTTAGCAGTCAACCTGAGGCCTCGTCAACTAAGACCTTCGTAGTTCGCCACTTCCGGCCGGGTGGGTGCTAGGTGCGGCCAATGGCGAAGTCAGGTGGAAGTCGACTGAAGAAATTTCTGGTGGGGTTCTTGCTTCTCGTGGTGCTGGCGGTGCTGAGTCTGAGCGCGCTATTGGCGCAGCCGGTGCTCACGGGCTCGCGCACCGGGCCAGAGGTGAAGGCGCAGGCGGCGCACCTGCAGGCGATGGTGTTGGCCATCGCCAAGCCGCGCGACATCGACGACACCGCCGCGCTCGACGCGACCGCGATGTACATCGGTGATCAGCTCCGGGCGATGGGTCATCAGCCTGAAGAGCAGACCTACGTGGTGAAAAAGAAGACCTACCGCAACATTCGGCTGATTCTCGGCGACAAGGCGGCCCCTCGGCTGGTGGTCGGCGCGCATTACGACTCGTGCAAACCGCTGCCGGGAGCCGATGACAACGCGAGCGGTGTGGCCGTAGTGCTCGAGCTGGCCCAGCTGCTCAAAGATCACCCCGCTCCGGGAGCTGTCGAGCTGGTGTTCTGGACCTTGGAGGAGCCGCCGATGTTTCGAAAGCCCGAGATGGGCAGCGTGGTTCACGCCAAGTCGCTCACCGCTGACAAGGTGAAGGTCACCGGCGCGCTGTCGATCGAGACGGTGGGCTACTACAGCGACGAGCCCGACAGTCAGGCCTTCCCCGTGCCGGGGTTGACCACGCTCTACTCGACCAAGGGCAACTACGTGGCGCTGGTCTCGAGCCTCGACAACATCGGCCTGGTGCGCACCCTGAAGAAGGCGATGCGCTCGACTGATCAGATAGCGGTCTACAGCATGACCGCGCCGGCCTCGATACCGGGCGTCGACTGGTCTGATCACCGCAGCTATTGGCCCGAGGGCATCCCCGCGCTGATGGTGACTGACACCGCGCCCAACCGGAACCCGAACTACCACCGCGCCAGCGACACCGCGGACACGCTCGATTACCAACGCATGGCCGCTCTGACCAACGCCCTGTTCGAGGGCATCTGGGTGCTGACCACGCCTTGAATTGAAGTGTTCTTGCTCTGGGTGGGCACGCACGCCGTGGTACCCACGCAGGTCTCGCGCTGGTGTGCGCGGTGGTCGACTGCGGCTCGACCGCCGATCGCTGCTCGGCCAGAGGTGGGTGCCAAATGCGGCAACACCGCTGGGCCCTGTGCCGCAGGGCAACGCTGCAGTGGTGGCCAGTGCAGCTGCGATGCGACCAACTGCCCCGATGGGTGCTGCACGTGCAGATCGACACCGCTCGGGCTGAGCACAACACCAACCGTGATTACTTGACGATCAACCCCGTGGCGGGGTCGAGGCGGGGGAAGCGGCCGTTGTCGTCGTTCGAGAAGAAAGTCGACACGCCGGGTTGAACATCGAAGCCCCAGGCCTTGATCAGCTTCACGGGGTCGACGAACTTCGCGCCACCCTTCGCCGCGAGCTTCGAGATCTTGCCTGACATCTCGACGCTGGTGACGACGCCATTCGAGATCTCGAGGTGGCCGTGAAACATCATCTTCTTGCCGCGACCGAGGTCGGGGTTGGTGAGAATCGCACCCACGCCTTCGAGGCGTCGGGTCGCCGGCAGACAGTGGAGCGAACCGTCTTCGAGCACCGCGAAGTTGGCTGACCACTTTTGACTTCTGCTGCCACGAGCGTACAAGTTTGCATCGTGATCGCCGTGGTCGTAGTTCTCGACGACCAGACCACGACCGCCCGAGCCGGTGCTCTGGATGTAGTCGATGGTGTCTTCTTCATCGTTGACGTAGGTGACGTCGATCTGGGTCAGCGGGCCGGTGATGGCTGCGTCAGCGGCGATGCTCTCAGGCGTGATCTCGGTGTAGCGAAAGCCCATCGTGTCTTTGGCCTCCGCTGCGCCGGCAGACACGCCGTACTGGTTGAACTTGCTCTCAGTCGCCGCGTACACCGCCGCGCCGTCAGCCTTCGCCTTCGCCAGCAGCGCCTTCACCGCAGGAGGAATGGTGGTGCCACCAAAGGTGGTGACATTTCGAACCGCGGCGGGCTGATCATTTCTCACGAAGACGTCGGCACCGGGGTCGAGGGTGATGCCCGGCTCGCGAGCGGTGGTCTGCAACAGACCCTGCTCCTCGGCGTCGATCTTTCCGTCGTTGTTCTTCGCGATGTACCGGGCAGTCTCCATCTCGCGCGCGCTGAGGTTGCCGTTTGACTTGGCCTTCGAGAGATAGTCCTGCAAACCGGTGATCGACATGGCGTGGGGTTCCTTCGGGCGAGCTGGGAGCGAAGTGCTCCATTGCCCTATGCGCGAGTTATCGAAGCCAGCTCCCCGCGAGTTTCCGTCGATTCGAAAAAATACTCATGAACCCGCGCACTTACCGGGGGCATCCTGCCCCTTAGCGCGTCGAGAATTTCTCAAACTCTCAGAGGCTGTCAGGCGATTCGCCGAAACGCGCGAGCATCGGGGAGCCCGCTGCCGGTGGTATCGACTGACAAGGTGTGGAGAATGCCTGCGAACAGGTCGCGATCATTCGAGAGCACCTTGGTGGAGTCGGGCGTGCCGGTCTCCGGGTCGAAGCCGTAGCTCTCGAGGGTGGTGGGGCTGACATTGCCGAGCACGGTGTTGCCCTTAACCATCGGTGAGAGCAACAGGTGGCCGTTGTTGAAGTCGTGACCGGTACCGAAGCGGGTGGCGCCATTGGGTCGCTGCTTGGTGCGCCCGAAGTCGGTGGCGACGTAGATCATCGAGTGATCCCACAGGCTGGTGCCCGAGGTGGCGTCGAACGGCTCGGCCTTGAGCAGGCCAATCAGTCGGTCGGCCACGCCGAGAATTCGATTCCACATGAAGGCCTGCGTGCCGCGGTGGTCATTGTGCGAGAAGTCGAAGGCCAGCGGCGGGTTGCCCAGCGCGCCCTTGTTGAGCAGCACGTTGAAGTTCGGGCCGATGGTCACCGCCACCGAGACGCGATTCTTGAGCAGCAGGTACGCCGCCGCCGCCTGACCCTCAAATTGATCAGTGAAAAAGTCGGGAAACGCGGCGCGCACCTTGACCGCGTCGGGCGACTCGGCCAGCCCATACTCGGTGAGGGGAATGTTGGGGGGCTCATTGGGCAGGATATTGAGCTTGGTGATCAGGTCCATCGACTCGAGGGCACGCTGACCGTCACCGCGCTGGGTGTACCAACGCTTGAGGCGATCGCTCTTCGAGAAGGTGCGCGCGAAGGTCGACTCGGGGTCGAGCTTTTCGTTGCGAAGGGTGCGCGCCATCTCGACCAGCGAGCGGTCGGGCAGCGCTTTGATACCGCGCATGCCATCGAGGCCCAGCGGCCAGAGCGACGGGTTGGCCACCGACTCGCCGTAGCAGTAGCTCGGCAACCCATCGTCGGCGCCATTCTCGAGGTACCCCGCCGTGCCCATGTTCACATGAGGTATGGGGAAGCCGGCGCCGTACTCGAGCGCCAGGCACTCCTGGAGCGTGCGACCGCTCCACGCGCCGTTGCCGGTGAGGCTGCGCTTCTGGGCGATGACGTGGTTGACGCTGGTGCCGATGAACGAGCACACCAGCATGTCGTTCTTGTGCTTGTTCACGAAGGCCGACTGGTTGGCGACCACCGGCAGGCTCAGGCCACCGAGGTTGAGCGAGCCATTGAAGTCGACCGCGCGGAGCGGCGAGCCGGCGACGTTCTTCACCATCGAGTCGGGGAAGGTGTTGAGCAGCGCTCCGTTGGGCGACTCCGATTGACGCATCGCCAGAAAGCTGTCGACGATCGAAGCGCCTCCGGTGGCGGCGATGACGATCAAGAACTTGGGCGTCTTGCCAAGCTTGTCTTTTCGCAGCGCGACCCCGGGCCCCAGCCGCTGGCGATCTTCGGGCGTGAGCTGCGCGTCTCGGCAGCCCTGCAGCATCATCGACAACGCGCCCTGCCCGCCCGCCGCGGCGAGCGACAACGCCTTGATCATTTCCCGGCGATTCAGCCGACCCGTGTTCTTGAGGCTCATGCGTTTTCCTTCCCGCGACTGCATCAATAGAAGAGCGACTCGACCGAGGTGAGCACCGCGAAGCACGAGAGGGTCAACCAGGCCTTGCCCGGCTCGGGCTTACCGCTCGCGACAATCTCGGCGTTGAGCGAGGCCAGGTGCGCCAGCTCACTCTGCGTCGGTGGCCGTTGCAGGGCGCGCTTGTACAAGGTGTCGAGCGCCGTCTGCGCAGCCGGTGAGGCCGGGTCGACCTTGCCGTCGACCACCGTCATGCCCTTGAAGATGACCGCGCTCGCCGGAGTCTCCAGATCGGCCTTCACCCGCTGGGAGCACCCCGCGAGCGCGACCCGGTCGACCGCGATGGGCGAGGTGACGCCGGTGAAGGGCAACGGCTCATACAGCCCGCTGCCGTAGGGGTCGACACCGCCCAGCGCCAGCGGGTGAACGAAGATCGAGCACGAGTACAACCCGAGCTCCTTGCACAAGGTGTCGTAGGGCAACCCGAGCGCGTTGCCGAAGTCGATGGTCAGGCGTTCGTTTCGCTTGAAGCGCACCACGCCTTTGGCCGAGATGCCGAAGTCAGAAGTCGAGCCGCCATCTTCGAGCGTGCCACCCCCGCCGCCGGTGCCGCTGTCGAGAGTCGAAGAGGGCGCGGGGCAGGCCGCCAGCAATGCGGTGCACGCGAGCGCCAGAAGCCGAAGAGTATCAGGGCGCACCGTAGGCCTCCGTCTTGATCAGCTCGTGGAGCATCTTTCGCACGCTGTAGCCGTTGGTGGTCTTGAAGCGTTGCCACAGCCCGACGAACTCGGCGTTCTGCTCGGGCGTGGGCGGAGCGCCCATCAGAAACCGCCAGTAGTCGCCCACCGTCGCCACCGCGAACGCATCGCTGTTGGCGGCGACCTGCGCCCACTCTTTCAAGCCGTTGACCTTCTGCCCGAAGATGTACCCCTCCTCGGGGATCTGGGAGATGGCCGGAGCCTGATCTCCGAAGAACGTCTCGATGCGGTTGGGTATGAAGCGCAACACCTGCTGATCAGACCCGGTGATGCCGTTGTAGTTGCGAAACGGGTAGCTGAGCGGGTCGAGCGTGGCGTGGCACTGAGTGCACAGCGGCTGGGTGACTCCTTTGGCGTCGTAGTCTTTCGGCTCGTTGGGCACCGGGTACATGCCTTCTTGCTTGGCGATGTCGAGGCCCAGATACCCGCGGTAGGCCTGCGCGGCGGCGTTGCGGGGCAGCGCGGTGAACATGGTGAAGTAGGCGAGCGCCCAGGCTGTGGTGAGGTTGCCGCTGCGATGCGGGAGATCGACCGCCTGAAACGGTATGAGATACGACTTCGAGTAGGTGGTGAGCGGGGTCAGCGAGCGGGTCACGAAGAAGTCGGCGGTGAGCACCTCGCGGGCATCGTGATCATCGAGCTGCGAGTAGGCGAAGAGCGCGTAGTCGTCGTAGTAGTCGCCGAGCTGCACGATGCCGGTCTCTTCAGGCCCGCCCTTGAGCGTGCCCACCGGTCGCACCTTGCGATGCCCCAGCTGCCAGACCTGACCATTCTTGCCGCGCCAGTACTCGGTGGCCATGCACAGGTCGAGCACCTCATCGATGCGCGCTTCTTGCGCCGCCGGGCTGAGCGCGCTGAACACCTCGAGATCGGCGTACGACGGTGAGCCGCCGCAGACGTCGACGACCAGCTTCTTCACCGCGTACCGTCGATCGTACTTACACACCGAGTAGGTCGGGTTGCCGCCGGCGCCGCACGGTACGTCGCGCGGCAGGCTCGACGCGTCACCCGGCAGCGTGCCCTTCTGCACCTCGGCCAGGTTCGCGACCCCGTCACCGTCACTGTCGAGCGCTTCGACGGCACGCAGCGCACCAGGCAGCGCGCCTTGAAAATCGCCGTCGCTCAACGGCCGCATCGCGCCGGGAGCAATCTTCGCTTCCAGCGAGAGCCCGAACGCGTTTCGCGTCGGCGGTGACGAATGACAGTAGGTGCACGCCGGCTGCCCTCCGGTGCAGGTGGGAGCCGTGGGGTACCTGGCGCAAAAAGTAGCTGGGGCGGGCGGCTTGGCCGACGCGGCCGTCGCGAACAAAAGCCCGGCGACCAGCAGTGGAATGAGACGAGCTCGAGTCATGAATCGGGGCCCCGGTCTGACCATGGCGAAAGGCTCGCAAAACATGACACGGCCGGCTCGCAGAACAGAAAGCCCCTCGATGTGGGCAGCCATCGCACTCAGACACGAGTGTCCTGATCCGCGCTCCGGCTGACGAACGCAGCGCAGGCTGCGAAGAAGACGAGGTGGCCAGGCCTTGCGCGTGACTACAATTCCAGCGTGGCGATTCGACTCGGCGATCTGTTGGTTCAAAATTCGGTCATTTCTTCAGTACAGCTGACCGAGGCCCTGACCGCGCAAAAGACCTACGGCGGCCGTCTGGGCACCAACCTGATCGAGCTCGGCTACATCACCGAGCAGGCGCTGGCCAAGTTTCTCTCAGTGCAGC
>Ga0105048_10006577_pt1 | contig 18736 bp, 15 predicted proteins | sample MAT05_FD_78382 | JGI IMG/M metagenome (GOLD analysis project Ga0105048, IMG submission 78382) | Freshwater microbial communities from Lake Fryxell liftoff mats and glacier meltwater in Antarctica - MAT-05 | ecosystem: Environmental > Aquatic > Freshwater > Ice > Liftoff microbial mat | place... | reverse complement strand
TGAGTGCCGTATTATTGGCTTTGTTTTTACTTTTTAGAATTTGGAAAAACAGAAAAGTGGAAGAACCAGAAAAAGAAATTCCTAAAATTCCAGCACATTTAACTGCAATGACAGTTCTCAACGAATTGTTGCGCAACGAACGATGGAAAGAAGAAAATAAAAAAGAATACTATTCAAAATTAACGGATACTGTTCGGCTTTATTTGGAAGAACGTTTCAACATTTTTGCGATGGAACAAACCACGCGCGAAATTATTGTAGACTTAAAAACATCTGACATCAGCGAAGAAGATAAAATTTATTTAAGTAAAATTCTTGGTCAAGCTGACATGGTAAAATTTGCGAAGTTCAGTCCTAATGATGAAGATGGCCAAATTTCATTAAATCAATCCATCGAATTTGTGGAACGAACAAAAAAAGTAGAAGATCAAAATCAACCAAAAAAAACGAGTGAATAATATTTTTGAAATAACACCCTTTGCTTTCGAATACCTTTACAAAGAGGCATTCTGGTTGTTCTTGTTAATTCCAATTGTATTATTTTGGTACTTGTACAATGAGTCAAACGTTTTCAAAAATATTAATTTTTCTTCGCTCCAAAATTTCAAAAAAAAATCATTTAATTTTATTGCGTTTTTCCGCCACATGAATCTTTTTGTTTTTATAATCGGATTGTCTTTTGTTATTTTAGCTTTGGCCCGACCACATTCTCCGCAAGACATTGCTGAATACAAAAAGAAAAATTTAGAAGGAATTGATATTGTTTTAGCGATTGATGTTTCGGGAAGTATGTTGGCCGAAGATTTTGAACCTAACCGCTTAGAAGCAGCTAAATCGATCTCTATCGACTTTATTGAAAACCGCCCGGCAGATAGAATTGGACTTGTTGTATTTCAAGCAGATGCTTATACACAAGCTCCTTTAACAAATGACCACGAACTTTTAAAAGCAGTTTTCAGCGAAGTAAAAACAGGAATGGTTACAGACGGAACCGCAATTGGCTTAGGTTTAATTACAGCTGTAAACCGTTTGCTTGAAACAGAAACAAAAAGTAAAGTGATAATTTTATTGACAGACGGAGTAAACAATGCCGGTGATACAGATCCTTTAACAGCCGCAACAATTGCAAAAGACAACGGCATTTGTATTTACACAATTGGCGTTGGAAAAGACGGAACAGCACCGTACCCTGTTCAAACATTATTTGGAACTGTTTTGCAAGATATTCCAGTTGAAATTGATGAAGAACTTTTAACAGATATAGCAGATTATACTGGAGGAAAATATTATCGCGCAAAAAAAAATACTGACTTAGAAAGTATCTTTCAAGAAATAGATCAACTCGAAAAATCAAAAGTAAAAGTGTTGGATTATAAAGTCAATCCACCTGAAAAATATTATGGAATGTTGTTACTTGGAATTTTATTAATTGCATTTTACAAAACCGTAAACCACACATTTTTAAAGAGCATACCATAGATGGAGTTGAATCAACACAAATATGATTTTAAAAATATACTCATTTCAGTTTTGATTTGGGAAGCTGCTTTTTGGCTTGTGTTTTTTAGTTTGTTCTATTATATGCAAGAAGAAGTAGAAGCATTTCAATTTGAAAATTATGAACTACTTTATCTTTTGTTTATAGTTCCTTTATTGGTTTTGGGATACTTCTCCGTCATCAAATGGAAAAATAAAAAATTAGATTCATTGGCAGACGCTCGACTTTTAAAATACTTAACTTTTCCTGTTTCCAACATAAAATCATTTGTCAAATTTTTCCTTTTTAGAAACGGTATTGTGTTTTTAATTTTAGCATTAGCTAATCCCCAATATGGTCAAGGAAAAAATAAAGCGGTTGTAGAAGGCATTGAAATTATGATTGGATTAGATATCTCCAACTCGATGCGTGCACTTGATTTGGACCCAAAAATGGACAGATTGCAAATTGCAAAACTTTCAATTGAACGACTTTTAAATTCGTTGCACGGAGATAAAGTTGGAATTGTAATTTTTGCCGGAGACGCTTTTGTGCAAGTGCCACTTACAAATGATTATAGTGCCGCCAAAATGTTTTTATATTCAGTTAGACCCGAGATGATGACGAACCAAGGAACAGACATTGGCCTAGCGATTGATAAATGCATGAAAAGTTTTGACATGACCAATGGTGTTAACAAAGCAATCGTTATTATGTCAGATGGTGAAGATCATGAAGGCAATCCTGAAGCCGTTGCAAAAGGAGCTTATGAAAATAACGTTGTAGTAAGTACAGTTGGAATGGGAACAAACAGAGAAACTACCATTCCAAATTATGAAGACGGCGAAATAATTGGACTCAAAAAAGACGAAAATGGAAAAACAGTTTTAACAAAATTAAATGACGCCATGTTGAAATCGATTGCTGTTGCTGGTGGTGGCGCTTATGTTGAGGCAGAAGGCACCTATGTGAATTTAGAAGGTCTATTAGAATCAATCAGAGAAATTGAAAAAACAGAAATGGAATCAGCGCTTTATACCGATTACGAAGATCAATATCAATGGTTTTTAGCTATTGGTTTATTACTTCTAGCAATCGAGTTTTTTTTATCAGAAAAAAGATCAGGAATTGTTCACAAAATTCAAGAGTATCATGGATAAATTAATTTTAATTCTCACCTTAATTTCTATCAATTTTTGTGCTGTTGCACAAGATGAAGAAAAACGAAATTTGTATTATGGCAATACTTATTTTGATGAAGAAAATTATGATGACGCGATTGCGTATTATCAAAAAGCAATTGTAGCATCACCATTAAGTTTTAAGCCACACTTTAATATGGCTAACGCTTACTTTAGAAAAAATGATTTTGAAACAGCATCGTCTCTTTATTCAACCATTGTTGATTTGGCACCTACCGCTTACGACAAATCAAAAGTCTATCACAATTTAGGCAATGCACATTTACTAAATCAAAAAATTGATGATGCAATTAAAGCTTATGAATCATCGTTACGTTTAAACCCATTAGACGAAGAAACACGCTACAATCTTGCTTATGCACTTTATTTGAAAAAGGAACAAGAAAAACAGAAACAAGAAAATAAAGAACAAAATCAAGACGAAAATAATCAAGACGAAAACGGGAATGAAAATGAAAGTGAGAACCAAAATGAAAATGGTGATCCTGAAAATCAAGATGGAAACGAAGATAAAAATAGCGAGGATGAGAATAATGAAAATGAAAACTCAAATGAAAATGACGAAAGTGAAGAAAACGAAAATAACAAAGAAGGAAATCAACCTGCACCAAGCAAAATTTCAAAAGAACAAGCTAAACGAATATTAGACGCAGCATATAAGCGAGAAAAAGAAATACAAAAACTTATTGAAAAAAATAAAAAAGTTGGCGAAGGTCAATCATCTAAAAAAGACTGGTAGAAATGAAACAGAATTTCTTCATATTATTTTTATTGATGGCACAAATAGTGTTGGCGCAAACGCCAACTCTGCAAGCCAATGTTAGTAAAAGTACTGTGACAGAAAATGAGGTTTTTACGTATCAAATTGTTTCCAATTCTGATTGCGAAATTACACCCCCGGATTTTGGAAATTTAGAAATTGTTGAAGGGCCCGTTCAAGGAATTTCAAAGAATACAGTTTTCACGAACAATGTTCAAACTAACGTTCAAGAATATTCTTTCACCTATTATTTACGCGCATCTAAAAAAGGAACATACAACATTTCTGCAGCAACGATGAAATGTAAAATGAAAAAGGTGATTAGCTCACCAGCCGTTTCCGTAAAAGTAATTGTGGCAAAAGATGCCATTGCAAATCAAGAAACAAATTCAGCTCACTTTTTAAAGTTGACGACGAATAAAAATTCAGTTTACATTGGTGAACCTTTTGTATTGACGTTGAAATTTTACTCGCCAAAAAAACCGAATAATTTTGAACCTGTTCGGTCAGGCGCCGCTAGTGGATTATGGCGCACTGATTTAAATCCTAATCAAGAAGTATTTAATATGTCTTTTGAAGATATAAAAGGTGTACGTTATTATGTTCTTGAATTGCGAAAAGAACTTTGTATTCCTTTACGCACCGGAAAAATAACAATCGAACCTTACATTTCAGCCTTACTTATACAAATTGATATTTTTACGAATGAACGTCTTGAAGGCATTTCAAATAGCTTAACCATTGATGTAAAAAAAATTCCGTTTGAAACACCGGATAATTTTAATGGTTTAGTTGGTCAGTTTAAATTGCGTCAAGTAGTTGATAAAACTTCACTTGTACAAGGCCAGGTTTTAGAATTAAATTTAACCCTAAGCGGCACCGGAAATTTTAATGCCTTTGATGAATTGAAACTTAATTTGCCTGAAGGTTTCTCACAAAACGACCCTGAAATTACAAATGAAACAAATCCAACAGAAGACGGATTAAACGGTGAATTGAAATATAAATTTATTATCACAGCGGAAGAACCTGGTGATTATGAATTTCAACCATTTTCATTTTCTTACTTTGACATCAAAGAAAAAAAAATAAAAGAAATAGTTTCTGAAACGATCAAAATTCACATTGACAAAGGAGATGAAAATCACAATAAAATCTACAACACGCAAAATACAGTAGAAATAAAGGACACTGACATCCACTATATTCATGATGAAAAAGGGACACCATTTTTATTAACTGATTTTTTCTTTGGTACAATACCCTATTTATTACTGGTGTTTTGTCCTATTATTTTAGTGTTAACCATTGCCTATTTTAAAAGAAAAAAATCGAATATCACCGAAGAGGTAAAGGTAGAAACCAAACAAAAAATAGCAAAAAAAGCTGCTCTAAAAACATTGGCACATGCAACTTATCTCTTAAAAAAATCAGAAGAGAAAGAAGCGTTGAAAATGATACACAACGCGTTGATTACTTTTTTTATAACGAAATTAAATTTATCACTTTCTACTTTATCGCAACGAAGTATTACCAGCGAACTAGAATTAAAAAAAGTAGATACTCAACTAATTTTACAGTTTACACATATTTGGAAAAATATTGAAATGGCTCAGTACGCACCAATAACAACAGCCAACTTGCAAGAAACCATTACGGCTTCAGAAAAATTAATTCATCAACTCAACGAAAAAATTTAACATGCGACACATTGCATTTTTTTTATTTCTACTTGGAGCGACCAGCACGTTTGGTCAAGATGCATTCGCTGATGGCAATCAAAAATATGTAGAAGAGCATTATAAAACAGCTATAAAGTCTTACGAATCATTAATCGATTCTGTGACCCGCTCTTCTGAAGTTTTTTACAATTTGGGTAACGCTTATTATAAAACAGAACAAATTGGAAAAGCGATTTGGGCATACGAATCTGCGTTAAAAATTGACCCTAAAAACGAAGATGCAAAATTCAATCTTGAATTCGCCAATTTACAAACTGCCGATAAAATTGAACAACCAAAACCTGCTTTAACAGAATGGCTGAAACGCTTGCTTTTTGGGCCTCAAATTAATTTATGGGCCTTTATTAGTGTTGGTTGTAGTTTTGCTTTGAGTTTAATGATTTTACTATTCTTCATGACTAAATCACGACGCCAACTCAACATTAGTTTGATGGGTGGAATGACATTTGCGCTTCTCCTTATTTTTAGCACAATAGCGGCTTATTTTCATAAAAGTTCAATTCTTCAACATTCAGAAGGAATTATAATTTCAGAAGTTGTTAACGTACGATTATCACCTCTTGAAAAAGCAAATGTTACTTTTGAATTACACGAAGGCGCGAAAGTAAATTTGCAAGATGAAAATGAAGAATGGCTGCAAATTGAAGTGGGAGGAAATTCTGGGTGGGTATTAAAAGAAGAGGTTTGGGAGATTTAATCATTCTAGAGTTCAGAGAAATATTTTGCCACGAATTCACGAATAAAAATCTGTTTGCAAATTCTCAGCAAAAATATTCGTGCATTCGCGACAACAAAAAAACTCTTACTTCACAACAAAAAACAAACCGCGCAGTTCTTTTGTTTGGCTGAGATTAAAATCCTTCGCGGGTGTTTCGGCATCCATTACTTTTTCTGTTTCAGGTTCTGAAGCTGTATCTCCAAAAACTCCTCCGGCTGATCCGGTTAAAAATTCGCCAGCTTCTTTGTCTTCATCAACTGCTTTTTCACGATTAGTTGCTCCTGCTGTTGTGTAAGAATAACCGCTGTTTTCATTTGAAGTAACGGTAGTTGTTGCTGGTGCATTAACGTCTGTTTTGGAATTTACTGAAGTTTTTGATTTGTCTTGGTCTTTATTATTACTTTCTTTTTTTAATCCGTCAGCTAAAACAATGTCATCTGTTGGTGCATTTTTAATTTCATCCACCACAATTCCTTTTACTACAGCATTCTCAACCCGATAAAAATTTTGATCAGGTGCAACAACATTTGTTTCACCATAAGGTTGTTGGTTTGTCAATTTTTCGTCGGCCGAAAATCGCGATTCCTCTGCAACCGACATGGCCAATAAATTGGTAGAACCACCAACAATACTTACTTCTAAATCTACATTTTTCGATACTTCGCCCTTGTTAGAAAGCGGACTAACAGTAACTGGTTCAACTCTTGTATCACCATCCTCTCTTACTTCTGACGGGCTAACAACTTCGGTTTCGGTTGTTAAATTTTCCTCATCCAATAAACTATCATTTTCCGGAACAGGTTGTACTTTTTGTAAATCATTTGATGCAAGACCTTGATCACCTTCGCTCAACGTGCCATCGTACATAAAAACAAAACCAACCAATAAAATACCTACAGCTGCAATTTGAAAAGCAGGATATTGATAAAATTTCTTTTGTGTTGGAAATAGAAATGCTCCAACTCCATTTAGCGAAATAGTTTTGCCAGATGGCTGTTGATTTAAATGCGCCATTACGCCAGCTCTCAAACTTGGGCTTGCCTCAATTTTTTCTTCTGCGAAAGACGATTTTGTCTGTTGCAAAAACCATCTCATCGCCTCATAATCTTCTTCGTTAGCGGCAAATTCTTTTACGGCTTCGAGTTCGCTCGGAGTCAATTCAAAAAATCGCTTTGAAATGATTATTTCTTCTGCTTCTTTCATTTGGTCACTTTTTTCAATCTCTCAATCATTTTACTTTTATACAAGTTGATTACGATTAAGTTCATTTATCTAATAATGTTGTTCTAAATATTTCTAATTTTTCTGCCACTGTTTTTGTTGCATGATGCAATCTTGACTTCACTGTTCCTGTATTGATGTCTAGGGCTACACCAATTTCTTCCATCGAAAGTCCTTCAAAATGCCGCATCATAAAAACCTCTTTGTGCTTTTCTCCTAACTTATCTAATTCTTGTTTCAATACTTGATTAAAACTTTTTTTGTCTACTTCAACATCAGCACTGTCATTTGTATCTTTTCCGTCAAAATGTTCGGGCACATCGTACGAAGTGTTTTTTCTAACTTCTTGTTTTTTGTACTCGTTCTTACACATATTATTTGCAACCGAAAACAACCAAGCTTTAAAATTTCGGTCCGAATCAAACGACTCCGGATTGTCAATTATTTTGGTAAAAAGATCGTGTGCAAAATCTTCTGCTTTAATTCTGTCGTTCCATAATTTTCGTTTAAAAAAGTTAACCATAAATCGTTCGTATCGGTCATAAATTTGTTCAAAGGCTCCCCTATCGCCTTCTTTATAAAGGCGCATCAACTCTTCGTCGCTGTAAGTTTTATAGTCTTTTTTAAAGAGCTTCATTCATCGTTTAGGTACTGATACAATATATCGTCTACCACTTCCTTCTTCCCAATTTTTTCTGCAATAATTTTTATTGTATTCGCTAGAACAATATCCTCTGTTCCTTCACTCAATTTTAATTTGTACAAGGTTAAAAGTGGAGGCAAATAATTTCCATAAAGATTTTTTTCGGATGATTTTGAAAGAACAAATTTTGAAAGGTCTTTTGTTTTCATCATCGTCCAAAAATTATCTAAAAGGGTTCGTTGATTGTCGGCGCCGTATTGATAAGTTAATCCAGTTAAATACATTTTATCTTCTACATTGCTTAAATAAGCTTGAGATACTGTTGTTGATACAAATACTTTTTTTGTTGAACCGCTGATTAATGTTTTTATGTAAGAAGATTCTGCACCAAGAAAATTAGCATCTGTAATTCCTGCGAAAGTTGAAATTGATTTTTTGTAGGTTGAGTTTTTTAAAAAATCTAGATTTACCAAACTAACTTCCGCACCAATTCCGCTCAACATTTTTAGACCGAGAAAAGCATACATGTCTTCTTGATTTGCTGTAATTAAAACTACATTCCCAGTTGGCATTGCATCTTGATAATAGGCTAACTCGGCTGCTGTATAATTTTTTTGTGTTTTTTGTACAAATTCTTTTTGCTTCACTAAATTTTCTGTCATAATATAATAGCCGAGCATTTCGCTAACTACTGTTTTATCGGTTGAATTTAAAGTGTAAGCTTTAAAAAGATTTTCTTTTAAATCAAGATTATAATTTGAGTGAACATACGAAATCAAATAATATTCAAACGACTCTGGACCGTTACCTTCTATTTGATCCAAGATTCCGTTCAATTCAGTTTGTTCTACATCCGAAAATTTTTTGGTAGACGAATCCATGAACTTTGTTCTTTTTTTCAAATACGCTTCTTTGAGTTCGGGCAAAGTAGCATCATTTGTTTGCGTATAACTATCAGGCGAAACAAAAAGTACTAAGAACAAAACGTAAAACAGGCACTTCATTTTATGGTATTTGATAGTAAGTACAAACAAGGGCAAAAAAGGTTCAATTTATGTTGAAGATAGTTGATTTTAGTGAGATACGGAAGAATTGAGTTGAAATGGTGAAGAGTAGATGAATTGATGCGTTGATATTTTGCGTGAGGGATTGCAGTGAAAAGCCCACAGCGTATGGGCGGCCGTCAGCTGACGGATCATTTGCCCATTAAGCGAGGACTTGAAACGAAAAGCCCGACCCGAAGGGGCACGCCCAATAACTAAAAAAAATCCATTTTTCAACAACCTACGCTCCAGTGCCAGCCAACAATTTGCAGCATTTTATTTTTACTTACTCCTTTTGAAAGATAAAGTGTAGGATTCGTGACATTGTAATGTTGAGCATTATCCAAAATTAAATCCGGAAAACCATCTCCATCAATATCGCCGATAAATAGAATTGAAACCATGGCATCATCAAAACTTTGGTGCTCCACTAAAAGTTGGGTGATTTCTTGGCCATTTTTTACGCCAGTTAGAAACAATCCATAATTTTCCACAAAGGGACTTTCCGAAATTTCGTAATCAAATATAGAAGTGCCCGTTGCGAATAATTTATACGAAGTACTACCATATTCAAAAACAAGCGAATCGCCTGGCAATAAATTGGCATTTGGAATGTGTACATGTTTTAAAAGTCCTTCTTTCAATTCAATCCCTTGCATTAATAAAAGATTTGTGTTTACATTTTTGGTAGAAATTTGCCAACCGGTTTTAATTGATTCGTCTCCATCTACAATTACATCGTGGACTAGTTCAGCACTAATTTCAATTTTTTCAATAACAAAACCAGCTTTGTTTTGAAAAAGTCCAAACCATATTCCATTTTCTGCATTTGCCCATACTTCATCATTGTGATAAGTTCCAGTTTTAAGAATTTTTACAATTTTATTTGTATCAACACTATTAAAAATGTGTGGCAAACTAAAAGTAGAAGTATCACTTGATATTGAACTAGAATCGACGCCTGACAAATTTGAATTTTCTAAATTGCCATAATTAGGTTGATTGCTACAAGCGATAACAATACATGACAAACAAATTAATTGGCCTATAGATTTAATAATTCTCATACTCGAATATAATGAAAAATTTTGTCACAGCAAAAAAAAATCCGTCTCTCAAAATTGCGAACGGATTTTAAAATTATTTTTATGAGAAATTACCCGTTCATCGAAATCAAAAATTCTTCGTTCGATAATGTTCCTTCCATTCTTGTTTTTATAAATTCCATTGCTTCAACCGGATTCATATCGGCTAGATATTTTCTTAAAATCCAAATTCGTTGAAGGGCATCTTTAGACATTAATAAATCTTCGCGACGTGTTCCTGATGCAAGAATATCAATAGCCGGATAAATTCTTCGATTAGAAATTTTACGATCTAATTGCAACTCCATGTTACCAGTTCCTTTAAACTCTTCAAAAATTACCTCATCCATTTTAGAACCAGTTTCTGTTAAAGCTGTTGCAAGAATAGTCAGTGAACCACCGTTCTCAATTTTACGTGCTGCACCAAAAAAACGTTTTGGTTTATGTAATGCATTTGCATCAACACCACCCGATAAAACTTTACCAGATGCAGGCTGAACTGTATTGTACGCGCGCGCTAAACGTGTAATGGAATCCAAAAGTATAACTACATCGTGTCCACACTCAACCATTCGTTTTGCTTTATCCAAAACAATGTTTGCAAGCTTTACGTGTTTTTCTGCCGGCTCATCAAACGTCGATGCAACAACTTCGGCATTCACTGAACGTGCCATGTCTGTTACCTCTTCAGGTCGTTCATCAATTAACAAAACAATTAAATAAACTTCGGGATGATTGGCAGCAATTGCATTCGCTACATCTTTCAATAAAACTGTTTTACCCGTTTTTGGTTGAGCGACTATCATTCCACGTTGGCCCTTACCAATTGGTGCAAACAAATCCATAACACGCGTTGACATGGATTCATTTTTATGTCCTGTCAATTTAAATTTTTCGTTTGGAAATAATGGTGTTAAATATTCAAAAGGAACACGATCACGAACAAAACTAGGATCACGACCATTGATGCTATCAACTTTAATAAGTGGAAAATATTTTTCTCCTTCTTTTGGTGGACGAATTGCTCCGCGAACAGTGTCACCTCTTTTTAAACCAAATAATTTAACTTGACTTTGTGAAACGTAAACATCATCTGGTGATGCTAAATAATTATAATCAGACGAACGCAAAAATCCGTAACCGTCTAACATCATATCTAAACAACCTTCGCTAACAACTAAGCCATCAAAATTGTATCCGTAAAAATCTTCTTGCGATTGTTTTTGTTTATGTTGGTGTTGATGTTGAGGACGATTATGCTGCGGTTTTGGTTGACCTGAATTTGCCTCAGGAATTGTTGCCTCACCTGACTTAATCATATCAGTTGGACGTTCTTCATTTGTTTCAGAAATTGCCTCTTTTGGAATTGAATCATTAGCTGTTTCCTGTTGAATTTGTTCAACAGCTTCAAAATTATTTCCTGATTGACTTTCTGAATTACCATCAATTGGTTGAACATTTTCAGTTATTGAACTTTCCTCTTTTTTTAGACGTTCAACTTTCTTTTCAATAATTGGTTCATCCGAACTTTTATTTTCTGCCGAATCTACAGGTTCACTTTCACTACTAACTGATTTTTTTTCAACAGGAGTAGAAAAGAGTTGAGGCGCTGACTCGGCTGATTTTTGAATTTCATCCGGTGTTAATCTTTTTCTTTTTGGTTTAGATTCACTTTCAGAATCATCTACTTTGCTTTCTGATACAGGCCCGCCTGTAATAGCTGTAACAAGTTCATGCTTCTTTAAAAGTTCTACATTTTGTACACCAAGACTTGTTGCTATTGCACGCAATTCAGGTAATTTCTTAGAGCCTAACTCCGAAAAATCTGTCATAAAATAAATTTGATGTGAAGTAATTTGATAAAAATCGATTTGATTGATTGGTAGACAATGAGTATGTCCGCCGTTTGAACTGGGTACAATATTACGAATTAAATTTCAATCCCACTATTTTTGGCAATTATTTTTGAGTTTTTATTAATCACTCTTGAAAACTAGATAAATAGAGGCCTTATAAGATATTTCTAATCTCAAAAAACGGTTATATTTGCTTCATAACCATTGCGCCTTTGCGTCTTTGTGAGACATTATTTTCACGCCAAGCCGCCAAGCCGCCAAGCCGCCAAGAAAATCAAACAATGACATTAATAAAATCAATATCTGGAATTCGCGGAACAATTGGCGGAACAGTTGGTGAAGCATTAACACCAGTTGATGCAGTAAAATTTGCTGCTGCTTATGGTACGTGGATTAAAAACCGAAATAAAGGACAAAAAACTAAAATTGTTTTAGGACGTGATGCGCGGCTTTCGGGTAAAATGATTTCTAATCTCGTTATTTCAACGTTACAAGGTTTAGGAATTGATGTTGTTGATTTGGACTTTTCTACAACTCCCACTGTTGAAGTTGCAGTTCCTTTTGAAAATGCACAAGGTGGAATTATAATCACTGCAAGTCACAATCCAAAACAATGGAATGCACTTAAATTATTAAATGAACAAGGTGAATTCATTTCTGACTAAGACGGAAAAACAATTTTAGCAATTGCAGAAAAAGAAGAGTTTGATTTTGCAGATGTTGATAATTTAGGAACTGTTGTAGAGGTTGAAACTTATATTCAAAAACACATTCAAGCCATACTGGGTTTGAAATTAGTGAACAGAGAATTAATTAGAAGAAGTAATTTTAAAATTGTTGTTGATGGCGTAAATTCAACTGGTGGTATTTTTGTGCCCGCTTTATTAAGTGCGTTAGGAGTGAAAGATGTGATAGAATTATTTTGTGAACCAACAGGTCATTTTCCACATAATCCAGAACCACTTCCAGAAAACTTAACCGCTATTGTAGAAAAAGTAAAAGAAACAAAAGCAGATTTAGGAATTGTTGTTGATCCAGATGTTGATAGACTTGCTTTTGTTTGTCAGGACGGAACTATGTTTGGAGAAGAATATACCTTGGTTGCAATTGCAGATTATGTGTTGCAACACACACCTGGCAATACAGTTTCAAATTTATCCTCTACAATTTCTCTTCGTGAAGTGACTGAAAAATATGAAGGTTGCAAGTATTCGGCCGCGGCGGTTGGCGAAGTAAACGTTGTAGCAAAAATGAAAGAAGTAAATGCAATTATTGGTGGTGAAGGAAACGGCGGAATTATTTATCCTGAATTACATTACGGACGTGATGCATTAGTTGGTATTGCTTTATTTTTATCTCAACTTGCAAAATCACAAATTCCGGTTTCAGAATTGCGTCAACGATATCCAACGTATTTTATCTCAAAAAATAAAATTGAATTGGAAGCAGGAATGGATGTAGATGGTATTCTTGCAACAATTGCAAAAGAGTATGCTCAATTCGAAGTTGATACAACCGACGGTGTAAAAATTTATTTTGGAAGTGAATGGGCACACTTAAGAAAAAGTAATACGGAGCCAATTATTAGAATTTATTCTGAAAGTGTTAGTGAAGAAAAAGCGAATGAAGTTGCTCTTAAGATTATGGAAAAAATTCGCACGTTAGTTTAATTCTGCTCATGCGCACAACGCCAATTCTAACTGTAGTTATTCTTTTAATTTCTCTTTGCGGGGTTGCGCATTCTAAACCATACTCATTTATAAAAGCCGATTCTTTATTGAAGATTGCTAAACAATATGTTGACATTGATTTGGACAGTTCAATCTTATTGTCTCAAAAAGTAATTGCACAAGCCAAACTAGAAAAAGATTGGATAACGGAAGCAAAAGCTTATATCAACATTGGTCTATGCAACGACTTTGGTGGCAAGTATCCTGAGGCAATTGTCAATCATCAAATAGCGCTTGAAAAATTCTCTAAAATAAATGATGTTAAAGGAATGGGGATAGCAGCCAACTTAATTGGTATTGCCTATTATCATATAAACGATTACAAGCAGGTTGCGCATTATTACGGACTCGCTATAACATATTTTGAAGTAGCAGATTATAAAGAAGGAATTGCCGGAGTTTTAAATGGTTTGGGTGTGCTTTATTCAGATATTAATGACTATTCAAAATCAATTGATTATTATACCCAATCACTCAACTTAAAACGTGAACTGCATGATTCCATTGGAATAGTTACATCACTTTTGAATATAGCCCACATTGAATTTGAAAACAACAAAAATTTTGACCAGGCACTAACGCATTTTAATGAAGTAGAAAAAATTTGTGCATTAAAAAATAACACACGACTATTAGCACCATGTTACACAGGAAAATCGGGTTTATATTTAACGTTAGGAGATTATACCAATGCCATTGATTACGCAAAAAAGGCTTTAGCAATTGACGAAAAACATGACAACAAAAGAGGCGCAAGCATAAGTCACATTGCTTTAGCAGATGCATATTATGGTGACAACAAAAAACAAGACGCATTGAAAGAACTGTACCAAGCAGAAAAAATTGCAACAGAAATCAATGCACAATCTCAACTCATTGATATATACGATAAGTTTACAATTTTATTCGCCAATCAGGCTGATTATTCCAAAGCCTATTTCTATTTGCAAAAAAAAATAACACTGAAAGAAATCGTCTTTTCAGAAGAAAATAAAAGAACGATTGAAGACATTAAAGCAACATACGAAATTGAAAAAAAGAATCAAAAAATTATTTTACTCGGTGAAGAAAATAAAGTTGGACTTTTGGAAATTGAAAATACGAAAAAGACAAAATACTTTCTGGCGATTTTTACCTTATTGTTACTTTTAATAATCGGAATTGTTGTTAGCCGATACCGTCTAAAAAATAAAGTATCAAAATTACTTGCTCAAAAAAATCAAGAATTACTCGTATCAAACGCTTCCAAGGATCGCATTTTTGCAATTATTTCGCACGATTTAACAGGTCCTATTGCGGCATTTGAAACAATATCGTCAATTATACACAACAATATGAATGATCTGCCCGAAGAGCGGATAAAAAGTCTGGTAAAAAAAATGCACGATTCTTCGCAAGACTTACAATCCTTATTGATGAACTTATTAAACTGGGCTAAAAGTCAGCAAGGTTATATTAGATTTAAGCATGAAAAATTTTCGCTTAAACCTGAAATTGAAAAAATACTTTCACTGTATAATTTTGAAATTGAAAACAAAATAAAAAGCGTTCATGTATCCGCAGATATTGACCTAAACAGCGACAGAGAAATAATTCACCTTGTGCTCCGAAACATTCTACAAAATGCCATTAAATTTTCAAAATCAACACAAGCAAAAATTGACATTTCAACTGAAACGCATGAGGATTATGCCATCATAAAAATTACGGACAATGGGATAGGGATGGATGAAAGCGATGTCAATAAATTATTTAAGATTGAAGAAGACATGAGTCAACTTGGTAATAGTCCAAACAAAGGAAGCGGTTTAGGATTATATTTGTGTCACGAGTTAATGACATTACTTAATGGTGATTTACGAGTGGAAAGCACATTGGGAGTAGGATCAACATTTTTTATTAAAGTTCATACGAATGCAACAGAAAATAAAAATAACATTAGTTGATGATCACGAGTTAGTTCGAACCAGTTTTAAATTGTTGTTAGAACTTGATAATCGTTTTGAAATAATTGGCGAATGTGCGGATGAAAAAGATTACAAAAAATCTTTAGAAAATATGGTACCCGATGTCGTGATAATGGACATTAAATTAAATGGCGTCTCGGGAATTGAATTATGCAAATACACAGTACATCAATACCCGTCAATTAATGTTCTTTTTGCGTCTGCCAACAGCGACAATCACCATATACAACTTGCGTTAAAATCTGGTTGTAAAGGATTTGTTTCAAAAAATTGTTCATCCAGTGAATTGAATGAGGCAATTGTCCAAATCTATCATGGAAAAGAATATTACAGCAAAGACATTTCAGAAAAAATCATTGAACTATTTGCGCACGGTCAACGTCAGGGAAACAAAAATGAAAAATTGAGTATTCGAGAAATTGAAATCATCAAATTACTTTGCGAAGGAAAAGATTTTGCCACAATTGGCGACGAACTTGCAATATCACCAAGAACGGTTGAAACACATAAAAAAAACATTCTTACCAAATTGCAATTAAACAATACTATTGAATTAGTAAAATACGCAATACGCGAAAAAATTATTGAGGAATAGCGCTCCCTTTTTGTTTTATCACAAATCATTTCGCCAATTCATATCAGGGCTATCCCGTAGCGAATTTTACCGTTAAAACCCTACTTTATTTGTAGTGCCCATTAACTAACTTTGTCAAAATAAGTTTGACATGTTTGTTATGAAAAGAAAATTATTGTTCTCGCTACCATTGATCTTTGGAATCCTTTATAATTTATCGGTTAATGGACAATTACCTAAACTTGATAAAATTAAAGTTCCGTCTATAAAAAAAACAAATTCCGGTTCTTCAGAAAATGGAACTAGTAACGAAACGACTAAAACAGAAAATTCCAATTCAACAACATCAAGCAGCAACATAGGCAACGTAAGTTTAGAAGAGCAAGAAGCATGGTACTATTTTTACAAAGCTGCCACTCAAGAATGTGAATCACGGGTTTGGATAGAGGGTTTATACGATGACTATCTTTTATCATCTATTGGGTTCAATTACGACAGGTTGAGTAATTTACAACTACTTTGCATTGGATTAACAAGTCGAATTGAAACGGACAAAAAAAAATCTCCTGCAACTTTTTTATTCTATGGAGACAAAACAACCATGCCAAAAGGAATGGAATATGGTGGAGCAAATAATGAAGCACTGCCAAGTAAATTAAGATGGACAAATAACAGTGTTATCAAATACTACCAGTGGAAAGACAGGGCAGCTAATCTTCAAGAATCTGTTTCAAAATGTATTCTAAAATATGTTGAATCCAGTAAAGAGAGCATTTCAGGAAATCCGGATTTGACTTCACGTTTAGCTTATGAATATATAGTTTTCGCCAAAGAACTAATTACGGCGTTTGAATATGTTCAAGGTAAAAACCCACATTTAAGTGATGCTTCACAAAAAATAGAAGAGCAACGAATCGCTATTGTTAACCTTATCAAATCTAAACTAACCGGAAAATTTCATGAAAACAACCTCCAAAAAGTAATTGGATTTTCACAAAAACAAACGCTTGGGAGTGAAGATGAGAGTCAAATTATTCAGGAATTAACTCCGGGAAAATTCGCTCATATTATCGCTTATTCAGTTGAGCCTCAAAATAGATTTGGCGCAAAAAGCGCAGAATCAACCGGAGGAAGAGAAACACAACCAAGTATTTTTATTACCTACCAACATCCATCAGGCAATATTGCTACCGTGATTCAAAAAATTTATTGTAACAAAACCATCTTCACAAAAATGAAAGATCAATTTTTTGTGGAGTTTGAATGGTTTCCTGACTTGGCTACCGTCAATTACAAAAGTCATTTAGAATATATGCCCATACTACATTTAGGCGAATATCTTACTTCATTACCTAACGGAAACTACCCTATTAACTTTATGTTTGGTAGTAATATTTTTACGGACGTTAGTACACGTGGAAAATTTTCACTGATTATGAATGACGAAATAAAAAGTTCATTAAAAAAATATTTAGATGCGCTGTGGTTAAAAAAATTAGAAAATGTGACCTTTAATTCGCAATACGGTGATAAAGATCAGCGCAGCATCATTGTAAACTGGGAAGAACTCAAAAAATACGGGTATCCTGAAAAGTTAACCGTTCAGCGCACCGGAACAGTAATGAAACCTTGGCCTAACGACAGCGAAGTAGAAAGTTTTGTAGGAAGCGGTTGGGGGCTTTTTAAAAAAGAGGATGGAAAATACGAAGTAATTGGTTTAAGTTTTGTTCAAAAGCCAGGAGATCAAAAATGGAAATGGACTTCTATTGCATCTGACATGGATTATTATGTGCTTACTGAAACAGGAAATTCATCAACTGTTCGTGTGCAACCAAAACGACTTTCTCAAGGATATGAAATTCCGAGTGCTAACATTTCTAAAAATCTTGAATGGTAAACATCCAAAAGCTCCCCTCCTGTTTTAGCAGGGACTGGGATGATCAGCCGCGATCTTAATTTTACCAAAAAAAAACTACTCATTCACAAACTTCAACGCATAAAAAGCCTTGAACATCCATGCAGGAATTTTCTTTTTCTTTTTTCCGAGAAACGAAATGTAAACATCAGCAACATTGTCTTTGTGCAAAACCACAAATGAACAATATTTATAACCAATACTAAAAGTTGATCTGACTTTAAAAAATGTTGAACCACCGTATTCGCAACCAAATTCTTCTTTCACTGCCTTTGGAGAAAATGGTGTTATTTGAGGAATAGGTTCTTTCGCCATGTCAATTTGAGAGATGTTTAAGATGTTGGCTATGACCATTGATTTGTGCAATTTATTTGGATCAATCATCATTCTGGTTGAATCATTTTTGGTGTTTTTATAATCCTCGCACATTTTTCGAAGCGACATAATTGTGTATCGAACTTCAAATTCTTCACCTATTAATTTCATCGCAAAGTTGTAATACATATCAGGATTTTCTTTGACTGCAACTTCTTGAAACCCTTCGGGCATTGTAAATTCTAATAAATGTTTGTTGAGTAATTCTTCGAATTCGGTTTGTGATTTTGCACTTAAACAAAATAAAAGTACAATTGTAATAAGCGAAAATTTCATGGTGGAGTTTTGAAAAATAAAATTAGTCAGAATTTATTAAGTGTAAAAACATTCAAGATAACTTACGTTGACAAAATTTTTAATTCAATGGTTATTTCAGTAATCAAGAAATTACATTTTTGGCGATTTGTAAAAGACGAGGTGGGTATAGT
>Ga0105048_10006575_pt1 | contig 18740 bp, 24 predicted proteins | sample MAT05_FD_78382 | JGI IMG/M metagenome (GOLD analysis project Ga0105048, IMG submission 78382) | Freshwater microbial communities from Lake Fryxell liftoff mats and glacier meltwater in Antarctica - MAT-05 | ecosystem: Environmental > Aquatic > Freshwater > Ice > Liftoff microbial mat | place... | reverse complement strand
TAAAAGCAAGCACAATGAAGAGCGGGATCGAATACATGACCTGGTTAGCAGACTGGTACCCGAAAAACAGCGGTGGTAAAGGTGTTGGCTTCTTTCAAATTGGTGGTGGAATTGCTGGTGACTTCCCTATTTGTGTTGTACCCATGCTGTACCAGGATATGGAAATGACCGAAATTCCTTTCTGGAGTTATTTCTGTCAAATTTCCGATTCTACAACCTCTTACGGTTCCTATTCGGGAGCGGTTCCAAACGAAAAAATTACCTGGGGTAAATTAGATATTACAACTCCTAAGTTTATTGTAGAGAGTGACGCAACAATTGTTTGTCCGTTGATCTTTGCTTGGATTTTGGGCTGGTAAGCTTCAATTATTCCGAAAGAAGGTCGGAAGTTGCGAACGTAAACATTTTCCCAAATCCTAATAACGGGGAATTCACAAAAACTAAACTTAACTGAAAAATTAAAGCGGAGTGAAAACTCCGCTTTTTTTATTTATGAAACAAAATTTCGTTAGGTCGATTGTTTAGAAATCTTAAACCAATCGTGTAGATCGCCTCTAAAATCAAAGGGTTCAATAAATTTGAATCCTGATTTTTCAAGCACGTGCCTCGATTCTTTGTTGTGGATGTCGGCCATCGCAAAAATCTCATTCAGCTTTAGTTCGTTGAATCCGTAGCTTACGCTTGCTTTCGCCGATTCGGTAGCGTATCCTTTTCCCCAGAAGCGTTTGATGAGGCGGTAACCGAGATCGTAATAATTTACGTGATCGTTGGTAATATCTTTCATTAATTTAAACCCTGACCAGCCCATAAATTCACCCGTTCCCTTATTGATCATTGCCCATCGACCAATGCCATTATCCTGATACTGTTTCCTGATAAAATGGATGATCTCACGACTGTCCTCTATTTTAGTAAAAGGTTGGTTGCCCAAATATTTATGTACGTCCTTATCCGAATCGAGTTCAAACATTCCCTCATCATCGGTTGCTAAGAGTTCTCTCAGAATAAGGCGATCCGTTTCAAGAAAAATTTTCATATAAGGCTTACATTTTTTTAAATGTAAGGAAATTCCAAGGGGAATAAAAAAATATTCTAACTCGTCGAGAAATTTTCAGCGAAAGCCTAAAATTTCTTTAAACAAACTTGATAAAAATCAGTTAAACTTTTACGTTCTGATGCACGCCTTCTACAAATTCCTCTGTCATTTTTTTACAAAATGCGGGTAAATCTGCAGGACTGCGGCTTGTAACAAGACCGTTGTCAACGACTACTTCTTCATCCACCCATTCTACTCCGGCATTTACCAGATCTGTTTTAATGGATTTAAACGAAGTCATCTTCCTTCCTTTTAATAAACCGGTTTCTATTAGAGTCCAAGGACCGTGGCATATTGCCGCTACTGGCTTTTTGTTTTCCAAAAAGTCTTTTACGAAGGCAACTACTTTTCCATTTACACGAAGTGCATCCGGACTCATAACTCCGCCTGGTAAAACAAGCGCGTGATAGTCTGAACTATCCGCATTCTCAATACCGAGGTTTGCTTCAATTTCTTTCCCCCAATCTTTATTTTCCCATGCTTTAACGTTTTCTTTCTTCAAAGAAATCACGTCTACCATGGCGCCCTCGTCTTTTAAAGTTTTAAATGGCTCCTCAAACTCTGATTGTTCAAAGCCGTGTGTGACGATAATCGCTACTCTTTTTCCAGCCAATTTTTTTTCCATGTTTTTAGTTTCAATACATGCATATAAAATCATACCAATGCAATCTCTCAAATTTTAGCATTCTCCAAAAAGGGAAAAATTATACACAAAAAACTCTAAAGTCCACGTTATTGAGTGTTTCAGACTGGCATTACACTGGCTATATTCACTAATAATTTTAAACTTTATAAAGCCAAATTTGTTTTAAAAAAGAATGCTCTTACAATTTACCCATAGTGGAATTTACTGTGAACGGGCGGGAATTTATATCGATCCCTGGAAACCTGTGAACAAAGCCATTATTACCCATGCGCATTCTGACCACGCACGAAGTGGTAGTAAGCATTACCTTGCGCACAAAGATTCAGAGTTTATATTGAGATACAGACTCGGAACTATTTCACTGGAGACCTTAGATTATTACCAAAGCATTCAAATAAACGGCGTAACTATCAGTCTGCATCCGGCAGGGCACATCATAGGATCGGCTCAGGTAAGACTCGAATACAAAGGCGAGGTCTGGGTTGTTTCTGGAGATTACAAAGTAAAGCGCGATGGCTACACGGTTCCCTTTGAACCTGTGAAGTGTCAGCATTTTATAACGGAATCTACTTTCGGATTGCCGATCTATCATTTCCCCAAGGCGGAAGAAGTAAATCTGCAAATGAATAAATGGGTGCAGGAAAATTCAGAACACGGTTTAAATTCCATTCTGATCGGTTACGCACTTGGCAAGGCACAGAGAATAGTGAATGCGCTTGATACAAACCTTCCGATACTTTTACACTCCACCATTTACAACACCAATGAAGCACTCGGATTTGACAATTCCAGGTTTCAAAAATTTACGCAGGAGTTTAAAAAAGACGATCTTAATCCGGGAGTTATCCTCGCTACAGCAACGGCAATGGGTTCGCCATGGCTGCGACGTTTTGAGCCTTATAAACTTGCCATGTGCAGCGGCTGGATGCAATTGCGCGGCGCAAGAAGGAGAAGAAATGCAGACATGGGTTTTGTAATGAGTGATCATTGCGATTGGCAGGATTTAAACGAAGCAGTAATTGCAACAGGAGCTGAAAATATTTACGTTACACACGGCTACCGTTCGGTTTACGCAAAATGGCTTCGAGAACATTACAAGCTCAATGCCGTAGAACTTGAAACTCACTTTGAAGGCGAAAGTATTGAAAGTAGTTCACTCGAAGCTATAAAAGAAGAAAGTGAGGAAGCTGCATGAAAGCATTAAGCGATCTTTATACCAAGCTCGATCAAACTACCAGCACAAATGCCAAGATTGATAAATTGGTTGACTACTTTATTCACGCAGATTCAAAAGATGCGATCTGGACCATAGCTCTATTAACAGGAAGAAGACCAAAACGTCCGATTAAAACATCAGACCTCAAAAAATGGGCAGCCGAACTCGCTGAAATTCCTTTCTGGCTTTTTGAAGATTCATACGACGTTGTCGGAGACCTTGCAGAAACGATCAGTCTCCTTATTCCCACAACAACAAATGATTCAACCGTTTCGCTCAACGAAGTAATGAATGACATACTTCTCCTGACTCATAAAACGGATGAAGAGAAAAAAGTATGGCTTCTTTCTTTCTGGCAAACGTTTTCAAAAGATGAATTGTTTGTTTTTAATAAATTAATCACCGGAAGTTTTCGTGTCGGTGTTTCTCAGCAATTAGTTTTTAAAGCGCTAGCAAAGGCCTTTGGCTCTGATGATAAAGTAATCGCTCATAAATTCATGGGGAGTTGGCTGCCTCAGGAAACAGATCTTAAACAGGTTTTGCAAGACGATGGCTCTTCGGATCATTCAAAACCCTACCCGTTTTATCTTGCTTATCCCTTAGACATCCGACCTGAACACCTGGGAGATATAAAAGACTGGCAGATAGAACGTAAATATGATGGCATTCGCGGTCAACTCATCGTGCGTAATAACGAAGTACATATTTGGAGTCGCGGCGAAGAACTGATGACCGAGAAGTTTACAGAATTCCAGCATTTAAATAATTTATTACCAGAGGGCACTGTGTTGGACGGGGAAGTCCTTCCGTTTAAGGATGGAAAAATACTTTCCTTTAATGACATGCAAAAGAGAATAGGAAGAAAAAATATTTCCAAAAAAATATTGCAGGATGTGCCGCTTTGTCTAATGTGTTATGATCTGATTGAATGCAAGGGCAAAGACATTCGAATGAACCCTTTAAAAGGCCGAAGAGCCCTCCTCGAAGAACTACTGCACTCTCACCCCTCTGAACTTTTGAAATTATCGCCGCTTCTTGAATGTGATGCCTGGGAGAAACTGGATGCACTGCGAACAGAATCTAAACTCATGGGGTGCGAAGGAGTCATGTTAAAGCACAAGGACAGCGTATACGAAACGGGGAGACGTCGCGGTAAATGGTGGAAATGGAAAGTAGATCCCTATACCGTAGATGCCGTTTTAATTTATGCGCAATCAGGACATGGTCGCAGGGCAAACCTATTTACGGATTACACTTTTGCTGTTTGGAATAAGGGCGAACTTGTGCCCTTTGCAAAAGCCTACAGTGGTTTAAACGACAAGGAAATACTCGAAGTAGATACCTGGGTAAAAAGAAATACACTCGAAAAATTTGGTCCGGTAAGAAGCGTGAAAGCTGAGCTGGTTTTTGAAATTGCTTTTGAAGGTATCAATGCATCGCCACGACACAAAAGTGGTATTGCCCTGCGTTTCCCAAGAATCCTTCGCTGGAGAAAAGATAAAAAGAAAGAAGATATTAACACGAAAGACGATCTTTTACAATTATTAAATTCCATTTGAAATGAGTTTAGGTAACGCCTGGTTCAAATACAAAAAATGGAACCCCTTTGCCTTTCAAAAAGAAACCTGGAAGGCGATTGAAGAAAATAAAAGTGGCTTGCTTAACTCTCCAACCGGAAGCGGGAAAACATTTGCCATCTGGTTCGGAATTCTGCACCATTATTATAAAAAACATCCGGCAAAAAAGAGTGCATTTACTGGCAAAATAAACGTCATCCATAAAAAAGAAACTGGCTTACACTGTTTGTGGATCACACCTTTAAGAGCTTTGTCCAAAGAAATTTTATTAGCTACACAACAGGTTTCAGTCGACTTAAATTTAGATTATAAAATAGCACTTCGCAGCGGAGACACAACTAGTGCGGAAAGAGCAAGACAAAGAAAAAAATCTCCGCAGGCTTTGATCACCACTCCTGAGAGCATTCAGCTTTTGTTAGCTTCCAAAGGTTACGCTGATTTTTTTAAAGGATTGGAATTTGTGATCGTTGATGAATGGCATGAATTGCTTGGAAGTAAACGTGGTGTGCAAGTGCAGCTAGCCTTATCGCGATTGCGGACTCTGAATCCTAATCTCAAAATCTGGGCCATTTCGGCGACCATTGGGAATTTAAAAGAAGCCAAAGAAATATTGCTCGGCAGCAATTTGCAAAACTCCGTCGATATAAAAACGAACATCGAAAAAACGATCAAGATTCAAACCATCTATCCGGACGTTGTTGAAAAATATTCCTGGGTGGGACATCTGGGAATTCAGCTTTTACCCAAGATTGTCCCCATTATTGAAAAAAGTAAGAGTACGCTTATTTTTGTGAACGTAAGATCGCAGGCAGAGATCTGGTATCAAAGGTTATTGGATGTCGCGCCGCACCTTGCCGGACAAATAGCCTTGCATCATGGATCCTTAAGTGAGAACATCCGTAAATGGGTGGAAGACAATTTACATAAAGGGAATTTAAAAGCCGTCGTCTGTACTTCAAGCCTCGACCTTGGCGTCGATTTTCATGAAGTAGATACCGTTGTGCAAATCGGATCTCCAAAAGGTGTTGCACGTTTTATGCAGCGAGCAGGGAGAAGCGGTCACCATCCAGGAGCGACAAGCAAAATCTATTTTGTTCCCACCAACTCTTTAGAAATTGTTGAAGGCAGTGCGTTGCGTTATGCCATCGCAACCAATTTGCTGGAGAACAGAATTCCATACGTTCGTTCGTTTGATGTGCTGATTCAATACATGATCACCCTCGCAGTATCAGACGGCTTTAACCCCGAGGGTCTTTACGAAGAAATAAAAAGCACCCATTGTTTTCAAAGTATCACTCCCGAAGAGTTTCGCTGGTGCCTGCAATTTATTACGGTAGGAGGTAATTCTTTAAAAGTTTACGATGAATTTCATAAAGTGGTTATCGAACACGGTTTATACAAAGTGGTGAGTAAATCCATAGCCATGCGGCACCGGCTTAGCATAGGAACAATTGTAAGCGACAGCATGCTATTTGTGAAATTTATGGGTGGAAAAAAATTGGGCTTGGTGGAAGAAGCTTTTCTTTCCAGATTAAATCCCGGTGATGTTTTTTGGTTTGGCGGACGGAACCTAGAACTGATCATGATCAAAGACATGGAGGCCAAAGTACGGCTCAGTAAAAAAGGAAATGGCATTGTTCCATCCTGGCTTGGAGGACGACTACCTTTATCCACACAGCTCTCTCAAAGCATTCGCAGGCAGCTGCATGAATACAAAACTAACGCAAGTACCTCTGAAGAATTAAAAAAATTGGGTCCCCTACTCGACCTGCAGGCAAAAATTTCTCACTTACCACAACTAGACGAATTGCTTATTGAACAATTTAAAAGCAAAGATGGTTATCATTTATTGGTTTATCCATTCGAAGGACGGTTCGTTCATGAAGGTATGGCGGCCATCCTCGCTTATAGAATTGGTTTGTTGGAACCATTCACATTTTCGATTGGCATGAATGACTATGGCTTCGAACTTTTAAGCGATAAAGAAGTAAATATCGAACAGGTACTGGATAACGATCTTTTCTCGCCAGAACATTTACACGACGATGCCTTTAAAAGTGCAAACGCCACCGAAATGGCAAAACGTAAATTCAGAGACATTGCTACCATCGCGGGATTAATATTTACGGGCTATCCGGGTCATCAGAAAAAAACAAGGCATTTGCAGGCATCGTCCCAATTATTTTTTAAAGTGTTTGAGGACTACGAAAAAGACAACTTACTGCTTAGACAATCTTTCGACGAAGTGCTCGATTTTCAACTGGACATCACTCGCATGCAGGCCGCTTTTAACCGCATCAGTGGTCAGAAAATAATTGTTTCAAAACCTGAGCGGCCAACACCATTTTCTTTCCCTATTTTAGTGGATACAATTCGTGAGCGTTTTAGTAATGAAGATGTTCAGACAAGGATTGAAAAAATTCTGAAAGTAGCGCAGGCATGACACCGTATCTGGAAATTTTTTTAAAAAAGGAGTCCGTTTTTTTATTACCTCAGAAAGCCATCTTCAGGCCGCTATACAAGCAGCTTATACTCGGCGACATTCACTTAGGAAAAGCAACGCATTTCAGGAAACAAGGAATTCCGATGCCGGCGCAGAGTCACCTAAAAGACATTGACCTTATTCATCACCTGATTAACAGTTGGAACATTGAAACTGTAATGATTCTCGGCGATCTTTTTCACAGCGAATATAACCGTGAATGGCTATGGTTTCAGTCTTTGCTTATGGCTTATCCCAAAGTACAGTTTATTTTGGTAGAAGGTAATCACGACATACTTCCCCTCGCAAGCTATGAGATCCAGAATCTTATAAAGCTGAGTCACATTGAAGAAATGGATTTGATCTTTTCGCATCATCCTTTGGTGAATCCTAAAAAATTAAATATTTGCGGACACGTTCACCCGGGAATTAAGGTTCATGGGAATGCTCGGCAATCGGTAAAGTTGCCTTGCTTTTATAAAAGTTCAACGCATTTAATCCTGCCGGCTTTCGGTGATCTTACAGGTTTAAAACTATTGGAGCATGAAGAAAATTCAGAATACTACCTGATCACGGGAAATCGGGTTTTAAAACTATAGACAATTATTTTTCCGCATTACAGCTCGCCTTGTGTCCTACTTTAAAATTACAGGAATTAGCAATGAAACATAATTTGTTGGCTTCGTAATGCAAAGCATTTGCCTTTCGACCATCGCTTGATCGCTAATAATCACGTGCGGATGCAGGGTTACAGCACTAAAGTGGCCACCACCATCTTCTGTTTCCAACATTGTGGCTTCCGCCTCATCGTAATAATCGGTAACAACAACACCAGCATTTGCACAAAGACTCAAATACCATAACATGTGACAACCCGATAATGCTGACAAAAATAACTCTTCCGGATTGTGGTTTTTCTCATCTCCGCGAAACGCAGGGTTTGAAGAAGCGGCGATATCCGGTTTACCCGGAATTACAACCGTATGACTTCTTTCATATTTTGGGTAGTCTGAGGTTCCATGCCCGGTGTTATCCGTCCATTTTACGGTTAGCGTATAAGTATGTTCTTTTCCCATTTTCTAATTTTATCTTCCTATTGCATAAACCAGCTCATCTAGGAATTCTCCATTCTTAAAAATTGTTTTTTCAAATCTTGCTTCCAGTTTAAAGCCGGTTTTCTCGAGCACTCTCTGCGATGCTAAATTCGTTCCGAAAGGCCTCGCATAGACTCTTGTTATGTCATAAGTTTTAAAAGCGAAATCTAACATTTGAGGAATCGCCTTTGTGATTATGCCCTTCCCCCAAAACGGCTCTGCAAGCCAACACCCTAACTCGGCATTTTTACGCATGATATCTTGTTCTTGATGAATCCCAATTCCGCCGACCGCTTCCCCGCCTACTTCAATAGCGAAAACATTTATTGGAGAATTTTTTGTTGCAAAGGCAATGAACAATTTGCCGTTCTCCTCTGTGTAAGGATGTGCAAACATGTCTGTCATATTTTTTGCAATGTTAGCGTTGTTCGCATATTTCACCACACTTTGTAAATCATTTATGTTCCAGGGGCGAAGTAAAAAATCCATAATAGTTAAGAGTCTCTTGTTTAAAAAATTTTGATTGAATGCATTAAAATTATTCTTGCCAGTTTAATTTTTTTATCACCCGTGCAGGATTCCCAACGGCCATTGAATTGTCCGGAATGTCTTTAGTGACAACTGAGCCAGCGCCAATCACGCATCCGTTTCCAATCGTTACTCCGGGACAAATGATCACGCCGCCGCCAATCCAACAATCATTTCCAATAGTCACAGCCTTTCCGAAAGCTTTGCTCTTTCTTGTCTTAACATCCGTGGGATGCGTGGCTGTATAAATATGCACACCAGGTCCGAACAATACACTGGAACCAATAGTGACTTTCATCACATCCAGCACTACACAATTTACGTTGAAATAGACTCGGCTTCCGCAGTGAATATTGTAGCCATAATCACAATGAAAAGGCGGTTCTATGTAAAGATCTTTTGGTGCATTTGGAATTAACTTTCTGAGAACCGCCGCGGATTTATCTGTCATCACATACTCCGTCACATTCAGCCGGTGCAATAATTTTTTTGCGTGCAAACGTTCATCCGCTAATTCTTTTGAAATTGGAGAGTAGAATTCTCCTGCCAACATTTTTTCTTTTTCTGTCATGTTTATACTCGATAATAATCTTCTACACTTATTAAGTCCTTAAGACTTTAGTTCTCAACGCCTAAAAGTATTGCGTTAGTTATACTAACGGTAATTGAGAGTTACAATGTGCTCGAATACTAAACTACAAAAAATATAAGGTACTTGCAGACAATTTTATTAGGATGGAATAGTCACTTTTTGCCCGAGAAATTTAGGCTCCTTTCCTGTTAAATAATCGAGGAATACTTTTACTCTGGCGAATTTTTCACGAAGCTGCGTACGAAAACCCATTTTTTTATTTACATCTTTCGCATTAAAACCAATGGCAGTAATGCTTTCACGGGCGGCTATGTAAAGTGCTCTCTCGTTATGAAATTGTTGCGAAATCACTGTCACGGAATGCTGGCTAAAGATCTCACGCAGACGCACCATGGAATCGAAAGTCCTGAACCCCGCGTAATCCAGAAAGACCAGATTGGAATCAATACCGGCATTAACAAGGTCTTGCTTCATCATGCCCGGCTCGTTATAATCTTTACGACTATTATCTCCGCTGATGACCAGGTAAGTGATCTTCCGTGCATTTAAAAGCTCTACCGTAGCGTCGATTCTGTAGCGGTAATAAGGATTGACCGTGCCACCATGGAGGAATTTCGCAGTCCCCAGCAAAAGACCAGTCTTGTTGTAAGGAATTACTTTCACATCAGAAAATAACTTTCCCTTAGCAGCGTTATCAATTGCCTTGTTGCTAAAATAAACCGTTAGTAAAGAAGCAATGAAAAGAAACACGATAAAATAAATGACAATTTTTTTGCTTTGCATGGAATTATTTTTGGGCAAGAGTTACTTAGAATAAGACAAATATAGACATGAACCCGATCGACTTTTTAGATGAGAAATAGAATAAATGTTAATTTAAAATTAGCCGCTGATGACAAAGGCAAAACTTTCTGGGAAGCCATTCATGGAGTAAATAAAAATTACAGAATTTACGCCACAAATATAGTGGGACAAGTGAACAAAAGTGCGGAAACTCGCTAAAAAATGAATACCAACGATTACGGCAAATGGCTTTCGGAAACCATGGATCAACTTGGCATTAAGCAAGCACCGGTAATTGGAATTTCTTATGCTACCCGTTTGCTCCAGAAATTAATGTAGCGATGTAAAAAAATGTTTTGCTGCATGTAAAAGTCGATTTTAACCGGCCTACTCTTTTAACCGCAGATAAAGTAAAAAATATGGAAGCTCCCGTGTATACAATTGTTGCAGACAATGACATATTTTTTCCCTGGGATAAAACTTTAGAGCGATGTCGTATTGTTTTCAAAAATTTTAAAGAAGAGCATATTTTAAAAAACACAAAACACATTCCGGATGTAAAGATGTTTTCAGAAATTGAAGCGCAACTAAAAAAATGGCTGGAAGTTTAAGCTCCAGCAAGTCCTTATTGTGAATGTGCGTTCTCAAGATCCGCTACAATGATCTTCTTCATTTTCATCATTGCCTGCATTACCCTATTTGCTTTTACAGGATCTTTATCACCTAACAGCCTCCCAAGCGCTGTGGGAAAAACCTGCTATGAAAGTCCGAATTTATCTTTTAACCAGCCGCAGGATTGTTCCTGGCATTCATCAGCAGTCATTTTATTCCAGTAATAATACACTTCTTCCTGTGAATCACAATGAATGCAAATTGCGCCGATAAAGATTCACTAATTCTTACATTTCGAACACTAATGGTTGATTCTTCAGTCGATATCTTTCATCCAGAACGGAGGCGTTTATATATTTGATTCCATTCTGTTCTTGCGTTCCATAAGCTTCATGAATATGCCCGCAAATAAAAATCTTCGGGCGGAGGTGTTCTACCTTTTTCAATAAGTCTATACAACCAACTCTTTCGCCGTGAATGGTGCGATCAAGTTTGTCAAACACCGGACCATGGGTGATCAAAATATCTGTATCGTTCGGAATTAAATTCCAGTGTTTTGCAATTTCAGTGCCACGTTGCCTGTTAAAGGCCCAATCAAAAAACCAGGGAGTCACTGGCGAGCCCCAGATCTTAATGTTTTCAATGCTTACACCACTATCACACAAATAAATAACGTTATCTGGGATCATTGCCTTAATTTCTTCCTCTGGCAGATCTTCAAATAAAAAATCATGATTACCTGCAATAAAAATTTTGTATTTGTGAGGAAGCTCTTTAAACCAATTCAAAAAATCCAATACCTCGTCTCTTTTACCCCTGCTACTAATATCGCCAGCATGCATCAACACATCACCTTTTGGTAATTTAAGTCCAGCATGCTGACCATGTGTATCTGAAATAACAACAAATTTCATGACGCTAATTTAATATTTAATGGGGAAGAAAAAGAACTTTTACCTCTGGCTATTTGGCCATTAATAAAATGATATGTCCCAAAATAGAGCCGGCAGCTTTTTCCGTGCCGTCCTTCATAATCCCGGAAGCAGCTTCAATAGTTTTAAAGGTCGCAACCGCCGTTACGCCGGCAACTTTAGTCATGGAAATTCCACAAGCGTTCATCACCTGTACAAAGTTAAACACGGTTTCTTCTTTACGTTTTGAAAAAACGTAATAATAAATCCCAACATCTGTATTGCGAAAAGCCACCAAGAATTATTTTGTTGTCCTTCTCAATAGAAAGTGTATCCTTTGAATAAACGAGTACATTATAACTAACGGTATTCAGCGCTGTATCTTTTCTTTCATAGGAATAAAGCACACTATCGCCTAGCGCTAAAGTGAGCGGAATACCTCACATCGGGAATATAATTTTACACTTGAGCCTTTCATTTGAATATTCTTGCTTGAGGGCCACGCGCAGATAATCACGTTTCTCTTTATACTCCCACTCGAAGATCTCAGCTTCTTTTATTTCACGTCCATCATTAGCAAAGTACTTTTCTAATTTCAATTTGTGAAGGACGAGAAAACTTCCTTTTTGCTTGTTCTCATAGTGTTTGTAGATATAAACTTTTTGAGATTTTTTTGCGCCATTTCGCAAGTAGGTTGTGAGAGTTGTATCTCTATTGCCACAGAACCCCATTCCCGGTAATAGAGAAAACAGGCGAACAAACTCAGACAAAAGACGTGATGCACTATTTTACAATTCATTATTACTCTCCCAAAAGATACTTAGTGTTTGGCCGAAAACACCATTTTCGTCGTTGTGTCAAAAAAAATAATCGCTCATTTACCCCAGTAAACCTCACAATCATTTTTTTTAACACGCCTCGAAACTGAATTTTTCCATCCAAACACCTAGTTTTCGAACAGACACTAAATAATATCTAGAGAGTTAAATTCCTTTTGTGAATAGTTTTTTGTAAGGCTAAAACGGGTAATAATAAAAGCTAATTCAGGTTCTTTGATCTTATTCAATTCATTTCTTTGAGGGAACATTAAAGGTATTTTAGCTAAAGCTTCGTTAAGGGTACAGTTGTTATTTGTAAGTTCCATTGCTATTCTTGTTAGCGCTCTGAGTTCGTCGGAGGTTACTTTGATTGCATTCGCAATAATTTCAAGTCGCCCAGGAGTTATGGGCGTCTCGCCCTTTTCTATTCTTGAATAGCTAGAAATACTTGTATCTAAATCAATTGCGATAGGTAGTTGTTTAAACTCTCTGAGATTGCGAATAATTCTAACAATTCGCACAAGAAGTAAGTCAAATTCAAGATGTCTCATAGGCACATGGGATAAGTATTTCTTTTTTCTATTAGCATTTATTCATTACAATTAATTTTATTCTAATAAAATGCATCAAAATAAATAGCAGTTAAAATAGAGGTTTTACTCAGTAATAATAAGGATTAAGACCTTAGGTTGTATGCGTATAAATACGTGATTGAACTACGTAAAAATACCTAGTTATTAAATTAACATTCACGTATTTTTACGCAGTTGTTAAATTAACGTTTACGTAAAAATACGTGAATGTTAAAAATTGAATACTCTATTTTTCTGCAATCAAATTGTTGGCAAGGGCAAATGAAAGAAGGGCTGCGAGGTTTTTAGCACCTGTTTTTTGCATGAGACTTGACCGAATTCCTTCAACAGTTCTTTCACTGATACATAAACGCTCACTAATTTCTTTGTTGATTTTGTTTTGACGCAACAATTCCAAAGTTTGTGATTCACGGCGAGATAATTTTATTTTCCCCTCTTGTGTCACTTCTTTTATAAGAATATTTTTAATTTGGCGTGCTAAAATTTCCGCAACGTATTTATCGTAGTAATGCCCAACTACATGAACGGAGTTTATTGCATCTATTACCAGCTGTCTGTCGCTTTCTTTTGCCAGAAAGGACTTTGCGCCAAGTTTTAAAAATTCACGAATATATTCCTCCGTATAATACATGGTAAGAATGATTACTTTAATTTCGGGATACAAATTATTTATTTGCTCTAAAGTCTCTTTACCACCTATTATTGGCATATCTATATCCAGCAAAAGCACATCCGGTCGTGAATTTTTCAGTACCTCTAATAATTCTGCGCCGTCCGATACATCAAAAATTACTGATAGATTATCGTATTCTTTTAATAGGGCTACGAAACCTTGTCTTACAAAAACCTGATCGTCAGCAAGACCTATTCTTATTTTTTCGCTCATAATTATTTTTTAAGTGGGATAATTATTTGAACAAAATTTATCCAGTCGCTGTTTTCACCAATCTTTGCGTTAAGCAGTATTAATCTTGCCTGTATCTTTTTAAATTCTGAATTAGAAAAATGATCTATTTCATTAGTGGTTTCTCTTTTTGATTTTCCGGCAACAAATTCAAGGTAGAGCTGATTTTCAAGTATGTTAAGGAAAATAGTCACCTTTTCGGGATCGGAATTTAGCAGCAGATAATTTATTATTAAATCGTATGCCCGGAAAATATTTAATTCCTCTTGATAAGAAAAAATACCTTTTATTATTGAAGTGTCATTTTTCAAACGAATCTCTAACCCCTTTACTTCACTCAACTTTCTAGCATAATTTTCAAACGTTAAGACCAGCCCAAAATCTTTAAGTAAAGACGGTTTTAAATCCGACATTATTACTCTCAGTTCTTTAGTCAATTTTTCAATAAGCTCTATCTGAGTAGTTAAAGAATTTAGCTCAATATTCCCTTTCTCTGTGTTTTTGAAGTGTTGTTGAATATTGATTTTTAGAAATGAAAGGGATGGCAAAATGCCGCTATGAATTGTACCATTGAGCGTATCACTTTCCGTTTCTTTCCCTTCGTTTAGTGCTTTAAAAAAATCAATAAGCTGTTCACGTTCTATTTCTTTCATATTTTCTGTATTTAGATCAATTTATCTCTGATACAAATTCAGGCGCAACAATTTTTTCGGCTATATCCTTATCGGTTAAGAAGTCAAGCACATTTTTAAACATTAAAGGCTGTTTAAAATAGTATTCTCCTAATAAATCATTGTCATTGCAATTTTCAACGAGTTCTTTCAAGGTTTCAAAACCAAAACTCAATACACATTTTTTTAAGTCGTTGGATAAATTTAGAAAAATAATGGGCTTTTCTAAAAACGAATGAACCCCCTGCCTTAATGCCATTTGAATTATCCAGCCAAGAAATTTTCTTGTGGCCCACTCTTGAAATTCAGAATAATTTGAATCCAGTTTCTGAACGATTTGAAGGATTTTGTCAGGCTTGTTATAAAACATAACAAGGTCGTAATGGGTAAACGTAAACTTATTGCTTAATTGAACCTGAATTATATAAATATCTTCCTCGGTAAGTCCACAGAGTGAATATTTAGTCCATTGATCCCATAATACAGAATAGGGCTGGAAACTTTTTTGCAATTCTTTTAGAGCTTTTTTCATTTCTTCATCTGGGATAAAAAAATCGGCGTGGACTAGTAGTAATCCTGCTATGGAGGCACTGGTATGCCCAAGCAACAGAATAAACTAAAGCCCACGCCTTGACGTGAGCATTTAAGTCTATTATCTTGTTGCTTTTAAAAGTTACCAGTTTTCCATAGCTAGTGATAAACTAAACGCTAATATGTATTTACTTATTATTTTTTCATTGAAATTGTTTGAATCAAAGATAGTCTTCATTTATGGTATATTCAATACTGTTCAGATTTTGATTACTAACGGTAAAAATATAAAAAATGCAGTTACATACAACCGATTAAATACAATCCTATCAAAACAATCTTTTACTGGTATTTTTCACTCCGATGAAATCTACCCGAAAAAAAGATATGCCACAAGTTGTTTTAGACTTAGGGAAAAGAATTGAGGCCATTATGAAACAGAAGGGATTAAAGCAGAGGGATGTGGCTTACGAGGCGGAATTAGATGTTGAAAATTTAAGGAAGTATATAAAGGGCCGTCAGGAAATGAAGATAAGCACCATGATTAAAATTTCTCATTCATTGGGTGTAGAAGTAGGTGATCTGTTTAAAAAAGGTAAATTAAGCTAGGTGCTCCGTGCAAATCAATGCCTTTCTAGTAGGTTTTTTGAATCTGAGATCGGGATGCCAATTTTAATTGTTTTTTTCCAATCTGTGTCTGCTCCAACAAACCCGTTAATGCAAAGTAACCGCCCACGGATAACACTTAATAAATTAACGTAAGAATCATTTTTATGACTGGTGTTTAATTGATTTTGATCGGGACTGGCTTTTAAATCAATAAAAAATATCCTTCCAATGATTGAAAAATTAGCTTTAAAGCCCAGGCTATTGGAATTACTTATCATTAAGGTTAGAACGTCTTTAAATAGATAATAAATTCTATATGAATCATCCAACGTGAATAATGGAACCCCAATGGGTAAAGAATCTGTTATTTCAATACCGATGGAAAACTCTTTCATTACGTTTCTACAAATAGAGAGGAATGAAGTTGATAATCCAGCAAACTTTACTGTTGGTGGGTATAAATGATTTGCTTTTAAAGTTAAGTTGTCATAAATTTCACGGTATATTTCCATTGCCTCTTTCAGCACCAGCTGCTTTTGCCCATCTAACTCTAAATTTTCGATAAGCCCAACTATTTTCAATCTGAAAATAGTTAATAGTTGGAGTGCATCGTCGTGAATAACAAACCCTGTATTTAAAAGGCTTTTCTCTTGTTCAGTAATAAGTGCTTTTAGAGATTTAATCGTTTCCGGTGAAGGTAGCTCAACTTCTGTTTTTGAATCTGTCATTTTTTAGTGATCTTTTATTTGGGTGCGGACAATTTAGCTTTATACCAATTACTTTTCTTAAACGTTTAATTCATGGATTTATTTTGAAGAATAGGAATATTTTTTAGGATTCGGTGATAGTAATAGAATTTAAAGAAAACAGGCTTCAATAACTTCTTATTCTCCCGAGGGTTAAAATTTGTCCAATAGAAATTATCGAATTTTGGCCTGAAAGTTATATTCTCATGTTTTGTGCAGGTAAATAAATTATTTTTTGCACTATAAATTGCATCGTAGTATATGTCATTAACTAAAATTAAGACTGTTTGGTTGTCTCTCGGTAATTTATCCATATGTGCGTTGTACCATTTCATTCCTTTACAAGCCTTTGTTAAAAAAGAGACAATTTACAGAAAATAAATTCTACTCTCGCTAATTACGGCCTTTTTCAATCATCCCGCAATCATCCCGCTATTTATTTTGATGCTCCCGTGATTGCTTTCAATCATCCCGCTTTCCTTTTTGATGTTCCCGCTTATAGGGTTGTATCGTCCCGTGTTTTGGTTTAATGTTACCGCTTTTGGCTTTCAATAATCCCTGCTTCCGCTTTAATGTCCCCAACATACCTTTCTATCATGCCGATTTCGGGTGCAATGTTTCCGTTTTTCGTTTCCACTAACCCGCTATACGTTTCAAGAGTTCCCACTGCCTCGTTTGAACCTTCCACTTTAAGTCATAAAGGGTTTTAATCAGTATATAACTACCCGAAAAAAGTTTTAATCCATGCAAAGTGAAGTCAATTAAAGGTTTAATCAGTCCAGTAAATCAAGGGTAGTGAGCCATATACCAAGTCAATCGAACCATTATTAAACTTCCAAACAAAAAAAAGTTTTAAATGGATGAATCCCAATATCGAAATTTGGTACTATTTAAACTAGCTTTAAGTAGTTTGTAAAAACTCCTGCTATTAGAGTTTAGCCTTTTTTGTTAATTTAGCCTTTCATAAAAAACAGTATGCAAGAAATTATAGAAGCCGCGTGGCTAAACAGAGGGTTGTTACAGGACAAACATACAGTAAACACTATTAATGAAGTTATAGAACAATTAGATCTTGGTCAGCTAAGAGTTGCGCAGCCTACGCCGGATGGCAACTGGCAGGTAAACGAGTGGGTGAAAAAGGCGGTGATCCTTTATTTTCCAACGCGTAAGATGACCACCTTTGAAGTTGGCCCGATGGAATTTCATGATAAGATGGCTTTAAAAACAAATTATGCGGCTTTGGGTGTGCGGGTTGTGCCGCACGCGATTGCCCGTTACGGCGCGTTTTTAGCGAGTGGGGTGATTATGATGCCGAGCTACGTAAACATTGGTGCCTATGTAGATTCTGGAACGATGGTGGATACGTGGGCTACTGTAGGAAGTTGCGCACAGATTGGTAAAAATGTTCATCTGAGTGGCGGAGTAGGAATCGGCGGCGTGTTAGAACCCGTGCAGGCTGCGCCGGTTATCATTGAGGATAATGCTTTTATTGGTTCGCGGTGTATTGTTGTAGAAGGTGTGAGAGTGGGGAAGGAAGCCGTATTAGGTGCTAATGTGGTTTTAACTCAATCCACAAAAATTATTGATGTCAGCGGACCTTCACCTGTTGAAACCAAAGGCTACGTGCCTGAACGCAGTGTTGTAATTCCCGGAAGTTACACCAAACAATTTCCCGCCGGAGAATTTCAGGTGCCCTGCGCCTTGATTATTGGAAAACGTAAGGCGAGTACTGATTTGAAGACTTCTTTGAACGATGCTTTGAGGGAACATAATGTACCGGTGTAATTTTTATCATTTTATCTTGTAATTAAAAAGGCCACCCAATCCGGTGGCCTTTTTCAGAGGTTGAAGTTTTATTCAGTAATTAGAATTTTTGAAGTGCTGATTGCTTTGCTATCTGCGGTGTAAATTTTCACAAGGTACATGCCCAAAGGAAGACTGCCAGAAGTGTTTAGTTTCACCTCCGTTTTACCTGAAACAACTTGTTTGTTAGAATACACCAACATGCCTGTAACGTTGAGAATTTCTATTTTCGCATCAGCACCTGAATTGTTCTCTAAAATGAGATAAGCATTTCCGGCTGAAACAACTGAAGGATACAAAGTGATGGTGTTATCTTTGTTACTTGCTGGATCTATACCTGTTGTGCGGTAGCTCGTGCCGTCGCCATCGCATTTGCGGTAATCAGGAAAAAATAATTTTTCATATACTTTATAATCTTTCTGATCTCCGTTTTCTTTGTAGTCATATTCGTAAGTGGCAATTTCTGGGTCGTACTTATCTACGAAGGGTTCAAATTTGTCTACCCCGCATGCTTTTCCTCCAATGGTG
>Ga0105048_10006574_pt1 | contig 18741 bp, 15 predicted proteins | sample MAT05_FD_78382 | JGI IMG/M metagenome (GOLD analysis project Ga0105048, IMG submission 78382) | Freshwater microbial communities from Lake Fryxell liftoff mats and glacier meltwater in Antarctica - MAT-05 | ecosystem: Environmental > Aquatic > Freshwater > Ice > Liftoff microbial mat | place... | reverse complement strand
CGGGCTGTTGTCTTCGCTCACGATCCAGAGAATATTGGGCCGGTCGGGTTGCTGGCTGGGCGAGGGAAACAGACCGGCTGAGAGCAGCAACGAAGCAAGCAGCAGGATCGTCAGGCGTAGAGTCATGGTCTAATTGATAACGGTGAAACAGACACTGACTGGTAAAGCCATTGCAGCTTGCTATTTCCTGTCTAAGTCCCTTTATTTGCTCAGGCGAGCCATTCACAACGATCTCGACCTGACCAACCACCTGCAAAACGCCGTTAACAGCCTGCGCTTCGCCTTTGCCCGCGACGAAAGCATCTGCACTGGCAAGGTGGTACGGTTGTGAGCCGTCCTGTTTGTTGATACGTATCAAACCATACGGCAACACAAGGCGTGAGGATAAACAATGCGAGGTGCGCTCTGTATATTTTGTGGTGTTTAACTACCACGTGACACAAAAGATTGGCGTAAAATGCTTAAAATCAGAGTAATGAGAGCTTTAGTTGACTCAAATTTGAGATAAGCTGGACAGGAACCATATTTGCATTACTTGACAGAAATTACGTATATTTGAAAGTCACCCATCATTTTGAGCGCAAAATCGTACAATCATGAAAGATTACAAAGTTGAGGCACTAATCTACTACTCGAAAATTACTCTTGATTCAAAACACATCGCAAAAAATCGAAAGAGGAGATTCAACAGAAACTTGACGAGTATTCTAAAAATGGATATAAATTAACTTCTACGAGTTCAACTGGTTTTGGGTCAGCGGTATACATATATCTGTATTTTGAGAAAGACGTTTAAAGGAAAGTTCTTCACTTGTTGGGAAAATATCTGACAGAGCTTGATTTTTAGACTACTGAATAACTATGCCCTAGTGGCTTGTATGGAACCACCTGCATGATGCCGTTAACAGCGGACGCTTCGCATGCGACGAAAGCGTCCGCACCGGCGAAGTGGTCCGGTTGTGAGTTGCGTTGACTTGTAAACATGCGTCAATACAACCCGCAGAAAATAACAATACGGAATGTGCTACGCGTGTTTCGTATTGTTTAGCTGGTAAATGATGTGGTGAAATTATCACAAAATATTGAATTTCAAGTAGTTATAACTCTTGTTTAGCTCGAATTTAAGATAAATAGTACGACACCCTGTATCTGTATCACTTGTCAAAAAGTGCGTATATTTGAGAGTTATAGCCAATGCTACAAACGAAGGTGCTAACATCAACGGAAGGATAAAAAATGAGCGAAATCACAAAACCGACAACAATAAAATTGTAAATTTACCGCATGGGACAGAAAGAAAAACTAACCATAGAAAAATTAATAGAAGAAGCTCAACTTTTTTGTATTGAGCAATCTGAATTTCAACATAAAGAACTTTTTGGAGTTACTGACGGTAAAGCTGTTGGAACACTAATAGAACAGAAATTTCAAAAACAACTAAACGACAAATATATTGTAACAATTGGCTCATCTGCGAGAGGAATTGACCTTCCATCAGATGACATTTTAACAGACATTAAAGTTACTTCTATTAAACAACCTCAATCTTCTTGCCCATTTAGAGACGCAAAACAGAAGATATTTGGACTTGGTTATAATTTGCTTGTATTTGTTTATGACAAGTCAGACGACCCAAAAACGCAAACTGCCATACTAAATTTTGTAAGTTGTTCTTTTGTTTCAAAAGAAAGAACAGCAGATTATACAACTACGAGTATCTTAAATGATATGAAAAAAGTTAAGGCAAATGAAGATGATATTATTTCATTTTTAGAAGGTATAAAATTACCAGCCGATGAAATAACTTTAAAACTAATAGCTGAAATTATTTTAACTACCGAAATTCCAATCGGATATTTAACTATTTCTAACGCTCTTCAATGGAGATTGCAATACAAGAGAATAGTAAATTTGTCAGATGATGTTCCAGGAGTAGAAAAAATTGTCAGCTATAACAAACCTAAATAATGGAAGTATTTGAGGCAAATATAACTTTTCAGGTTTCAGACTACTTAAATCGTAATCTGAAAAACATTACGTTTTTTGAATTAGCAAATCAAAAAATATATGACGCCTTCGGCATCTTACTTTTTTTTGACAATAATGAAGAATTAGAAACCTTAAAAGAAATTATTTCCGAAACTCAAAATGTTGTTGAAGAACCTGATAGAGCAACAGAATATGGCGATTTTCAAACAAATTTAGATTTAGCGAATAAAGTAGCACTTTATCTGAAAGCAAAAGATATTCAACCAGAAATTGTAATTGAACCTACTTGCGGGAAAGGTAATTTTATTATTGCATCATTAAAAAATTTCAAGAACATTAAAAATATTTTTGGTGTAGAAATTTACAAACCCTACGTTTGGGAGACCAAATTTAATATTATAAACTTTTTTTTAGAAAACCCAAATAATTTAAAACCCGTAATTTCAATAACACATTGCAATGTTTTCGACTTTAATTTTAAAAATATCGCAAAAGAATATGCTTCAAATAAAACTTTAATCACTGGTAATCCACCGTGGGTCACAAACTCAAAATTAGGAAGTCTAAATTCTAATAATCTTCCAAAGAAAAATAATTTTAAAAATCACAGCGGTTTAGATGCAATGACTGGTAAAGGCAATTTTGACATTGCCGAATTCATTACTTTAATGATGATTGAAACCTTTAAAAATATCGAAGGTAACATCGCATTACTTGTTAAAAATTCCGTTGTTAAAAATATCTTATCTGACCAAATCAATAAAAAATATCCAATTTCAGAATTGGAGAAACTTTGTATTGACAGTAAAAAAGAATTCAATGTTTCTGTCGAAGCGTGTTTATTCTCTTGTAACTTAAATTCAGAAAGTGAGTTTGAATGTAGTGAGTTTGACTTCTATTCTCAAAACGAATTTACAACAATCCAAAGGACACTAAGAAAAGCAAAACGTTTTGGTTGGTTTGACGGAAAATTTGTTTCTAATATTGATACTTATCTTGACACAAAAGATATTGATGGAGAAAGTCCTTTTGTTTGGCGACAAGGATTAAAACACGATTGTTCTTCCATTATGGAACTTGATAAAGTTAATGGGCATTATGTCAATGGATTGAAAGAAAGCGTAGAATTAGAAGACGGATTGGTTTACGGCCTTCTTAAAAGTTCAGACCTTAAAAATACAGTAATCAATCAAACAAGAAAATTTACGATTGTTACGCAAAAAAAAGTTGGACAAGAAACCAACTATATTAAATTTGATTATCCAAAAACATATCAATACTTGACAGAGTATATTGATAATTTCAGTGCGAGAAAATCAAGTATTTACAATAACAAACCATTGTTTTCAATATTTGGTATAGGAGACTATTCGTTCCAGCCTTATAAGGTTGCTATTTCTGGACTTTATAAAACATTTCATTTTACACTTGTTCTTCCCCAGAATGACAAGCCAGTAATGCTGGACGATACTTGTTATCTAATTGGATTTGATAAAATTGAATTTGCCGTTTATTCTTTAATACTTTTAAATTCTGACACGACAGTTCAACTTTTACAGTCTGTTACATTTTCAGACGCTAAAAGAACATTCACAAAAGATGTACTAATGAGAATTGACCTATTAGAATTAGCCAAACATATTGACAAAGCTGTTTTACAGTCAGAACTTGAACTTCTAAATGAAAAATATAATTTTAATCTAACCTTAAATTTTTGGAACGACTTTTTAACTTTGATGGAACCAATAAATAGTGGGCAAATGACAATGTTTGAGTAAATAAGTAACAGCACAGGGCATAACATCGGTTTGGCAATATGGCGGGCTTAGTGCTAAATTCAAGATTAGTTTTTCAATTAAAGTTTTGTGCAAAGTTGAAGTTTTGTGCTTCGATTTCCGCCACATCGTCAAGCCGAGAACCGTTGCAGGCAAATTTATCGAACGAAACAATTAACAAAACATTAAAAATATGAAAAATAAAATAGGTTTCAATGTCTTTTTTGCCATGATGGCATTCATATTAGGTTTGTCATTGCTTAGAGAATTTGATTTTCAAAATTTTGTATTTAGAAAGCAAGCATTAGGTTTTCTTTACCTGATAGTATTTATAATTAGTATATTTCTAACATTTAAGAAAAAAAAGAAAGAAACTGAAAAATAAAAACTGCCACTAACATCGGTTTGCTAATATGGCGGGTTTAGAGCTAAATTCAAGATTAGTTTTTCAATTGAACTATAGTGTAAAGTTGAAGTTTTGTGCTTCGATTTTCGCCACATCGCCAAGCCGATAACCGTTATAGTAGAATTGAGCGGGCGAAAATATTTACAGTCGAATTGGTATATTCTCGAACATTGGCGGCATGCCCGTATTACTTTAGGCTTTGATAATCAACAATTCACCACTACAATTCACTATTTCTTTTTATGCGATCAATTGTATTCCTACTTCTGCTATCTACCGCAGGGCTTACGTCGCCTGTCGTTCAGGCGCAGGAGGTCCCGGCTTTTGTTTTTGGTGATATGCTGCCAGACGCTCCCGAACTGGCTCCGCGTGGGGCGTATGGCGTGGGTGTACGCACCGTAGCCCTCACCAACCCCGATCAGTTGGATGTGCTTCACGCCAAAGACGGGCAGACGCCCCGCTACAACCGGCCCATCACAGTTGAGGTCTGGTATCCGGCCCGTATCCCGGCGGGTAAGGCCGCGAGTGTCAGCTACGAGCAGGTGATGGGCACGGCCAACGACCCCAAGCGGCCCCTGATTCCGTTTTCTTTTGCGGGCCGCGCCCTGCGCGATGCCGCTCCCGATCCCGGAACTGGTGCGTATCCCCTGGTCATTGTGTCGCACGGGTACGTTGGTTCGCGGTATCTGATGACCTACCTCACCGAAAACCTGGCTTCCAAAGGCTACGTCGTGGTGGCTATTGACCATACGGAGTCAACGTTTCAGGATGCGGGCGGCTTTGCCAGTACGCTGCTGAACCGCTCCCTCGACGATCTGTTTGTCCTGAACGAAATGGGGAAGCTGGGGGCCAAAACGGGCAGGACGTTTCTGGCCGGTCTGTTCGATGCCGACAATACCGCGCTGATTGGCTACTCGATGGGTGGGTACGGTGCCCTTAATGCCGCAGGAGCCGGGTATAGTCCGCAGGCGGCTAAATTTTTTGGCCAGTTAGCCAACGGCAGCACCGCCCTCACCAGCCGCACCACCGCCGACCCCGCCTACAAAGCGTCGCTCGATCCGCGCATCAAAGCCGTGATCGCGTTTGCGCCCTGGGGTATGGAGCGGGGCGTGTGGGATGCCGAGGGGCTGGCGGGATTAACCCTGCCCACGCTGTTTGTAGGCGGTAGTCAGGACGATATTTCGGGCTACGAAAAGGGTACCAAAGCCATCTACGAAGGCGCCGTAAACGCTGACCGCTACCTGCTCACGTATCTGAACGCCCGGCACAACGTAGCGCCCAACCCGCCCCCGGCTGAGTCGCTGCGGCCCGGCCTGCCGCTGGACGAGTACCTGCGCTATGCCGAACCGGCCTGGAACGAACGGCGCATCAACAACATCAACCAGCATTTTGTGACCGCTTTTCTGGGGATGCACCTCAAAAAACTGGCCTACGCGCCGTATTTCGAGCTACCCGAAAAAACCACCGATGGTGTCTGGAAAGGTTTCAAACCCCGCACCGCCGTAGGACTCGAAATGCGCCACGCTAAACCCTGACTAGCTTCAACCGACCACCCCCAACCCCCTCCTAAAACAGGAGGGGGCCAAAAAAGGGATTCGCGGAAAAGCCCCCTCCTGTTTTAAGAGGGGGTTGGGGGTGGTAAGGGGTGGTAGATTTCAACTTACCGGGCTGAGTAGTTCGGGGCTTCTTTCTGGATGGCGATGTCGTGGGGGTGGCTTTCGCGGACCCCGGCGGAGGTGATCTTGACGAATTTGGCGGTTTGCAGCGTCGGGATGTCGGCGGCACCGCAGTAGCCCATGCCCGCTTTCAGGCCACCCACCATCTGATACACAATCTCGGCTACTTTGCCCTTGACCGCCACGCGGCCCACGATGCCCTCCGGCACCAGTTTCTTGACATCGTCTTCGGCGTCCTGGAAATAGCGGTCTTTCGAGCCGTCTTCCATCGCTTCCACCGATCCCATGCCCCGGTAGGTCTTAAACCGGCGGCCTTCGTAGAGGACCACCTCGCCGGGGGCTTCTTCGGTACCGGCCAGCACCGAGCCAATCATGACCGTACTCGCCCCGCCCGCAATAGCTTTGGTGATATCGCCCGAAAAGCGAATGCCTCCGTCGGCAATGACCGGAACGCCGGTACCCTGCAACGCCTTGGCCGATTCATAGACGGCGGTGAGCTGCGGCATTCCGATACCGGCAATAATGCGGGTGGTGCAGATGCTGCCCGGTCCCACGCCCACCTTCACGGCGTCGGCCCCGGCGTCGGCCAGGGCTTTGGCACCCTCGCCGGTGGCTACGTTCCCGGCAATGACCTGGAGGTTAGGAAACTGCGTTTTAATACCCCGCACCGCGTCAATCACGCCTTTGGAGTGGCCATGCGCCGTATCGACGCTGATGACATCGACCCCCGCTTTGACCAGGGCTTCGATGCGCCGGTGCAGATCGGGTGTTACGCCCACGGCGGCTCCCACGCGCAACCGGCCCAGTTCGTCTTTGCAGGCGTTGGGGTGGCTTTTTCGCTTCAGGATGTCTTTGTAGGTAATTAATCCGACGAGTTTGTAATTCTCATCGACGATGGGCAGTTTCTCGATTTTATACTCCTGCAAAATATTCTCGGCGTCTTCGAGCGAAAGACCCACGCGGGCCGTAATCAGGTTGTCGCGGGTCATAATCTCCGTAACGGGCCGGGTCATGTTGCGCTGAAAACGCAGGTCGCGGTTGGTCAGGATACCGATGAGCGTACCGGCTTCGTCCACAATGGGAATACCGCCAATCTTGAACTCGCGCATGATTTTGTGCGCATCGGCAAGGGTCGAGTTTTCGGCCAGCGTGATGGGGTCGATAATCATGCCACTCTCCGAGCGTTTCACCTTGCGAACCTGCTCGGCTTGCTGCTCCACAGTCATGTTCTTGTGGATAATACCGATACCGCCTTCCTGTGCCATCGCAATGGCGAGGGCATACTCCGTCACGGTGTCCATAGCCGCCGAAATGAGCGGAATGTTGAGCCGGATGCTGCGGGTAAGCTGGGTAACGGTCGTGGTGTCGCGCGGGAGAACCTCCGAATAGGCGGGGAGGAGCAGAACGTCGTCGTAGGTGAGAGCTTCGTAAAGAAACTTACTGGAGTCTAAGCTCATGGCAAATAGCAGGGGATGTTATTTGCGGGACAAAAGTACGGAAAATTAATTTAGTTTCACGCTGATGCTCTTGCCTTCGCCACCAACCCGGAACTGGCAGTCGCTGAATTTGGGGGCCGACATAGTGGGGCGGAAATTATTGCTGAAGCCGTAGGGTTCTTTGGGAATACCGAATAAACGCTTGTCCATCTTGCCGTTGCTGTTCTCATCGTGATAGATCGCCACGGCATACTCGCCGGGGTCAACGCTGAACGCGGCCTGGATCGGCTTACCTTTGGCATCTATGATGATGAGTTCGAGTGGTTCACAGTCGGGAAAGTCAGCGCACTTGCGGTAGAGACCAATGTGAACGGAACCCTTTTGCACCCGAACGTTCTGGACGTCAACTTTCAGGTTTGGTTTTTCAGGGCCGGGATGTACAGGGTTGGGCAGAAAAAAAAGGCTTGTCAGCAGAATCAAAAGCGGCATAGTAGAAATGGTTTCCAGTTAAAACGGTTTTATTTTGTATTTATGATAGCCCAGCCCCCCTCACCCATCAAACGATGGATCACCAAACCGGTTCCCGACGCCCACGAACACCGCGAAGCCATTGCATCGCTGACGACCTCGCTGGGCGTTAGTCCGTTTCTGGCGGCCCTGCTGGTGCAGCGGGGCGTAAGCAGCTACGACGAAGCCCGCTCGTTCTTCCGGCCCGAAATCACCGCCCTCCACGACCCATTTCTGATGCAGGACATGGACCGGGCCATTGACAGGCTGACGCGGGCCATGCGCCCTGAACAGCCCGAAAAAATCCTGATCTATGGCGATTATGATGTGGATGGTACCACGTCGGTCGCGTTGGTCTATGGCTTTCTGCAAAAGTATCACGAACAGATTGACTATTACATTCCTGACCGATATAAAGAAGGCTACGGCATCTCGACGCAGGGCGTTGCCTGGGCTGCCGAAAACGGGTTTACGCTTATCATCGCGCTTGACTGCGGCATTAAATCCATCGACCGCGTGGCCGAAGCCGCTGCCCTCGGTGTCGATTTCATTATCTGCGATCACCACCGCCCCGGCCCCGAACTGCCCGCTGCGGCTGCCGTGCTGGACCCCAAACGCGACGACTGCAACTACCCGTATAACGAACTGAGCGGCTGTGGCGTGGGCTTCAAACTGCTCCACGCCTATTGTCTGCGCAACGGTATTCCGCTGGAACAACTCTATCCGTGTCTCGATCTGGTGGCGGTCAGCATCGCATCGGATATTGTACCCGTCACAGGCGAAAACCGGGTGATGGCGTACTTCGGCTTAAAAGTTCTTAACAGCGCACCCCGCACCGGCCTGAAAGCGTTAATCAAAATAGCGGGTTTCAAAAGCGAGCTGGACCTCACCAACGTGGTGTTTGGACTTGGGCCGCGCATCAACGCAGCCGGGCGTATTAAACACGCCAAAGCCGCCGTACAACTTTTGCTGGCCGACGCCGACGCCGAGGCCGATGAGTTTGCGATGGCCATCAACAAACACAATACCGACCGACGGCAGTTTGACAGCAGCATGACCGAACAGGCCCTCGATATGATCCGCTGCAACGAAGCCCTGACCAACGCCAAAAGTACGGTGCTGTTCGATGCCACCTGGCATAAGGGCGTAATCGGGATTGTGGCATCGCGGTGCATCGAGCATTTTCATAGGCCCACCATTATCCTGACCCGCTCCAACGACAAAGCCGCCGGGTCGGCGCGGTCGGTGCCGGGGTTCGACGTCTATGAAGCCATCGAGGAATGCGCCGATTTGCTCGAACAGTTTGGTGGCCATACGTTTGCGGCTGGCATGACCATGCCGGAGGCCAACATCGACGCCTTCCGGCAGCGGTTTGAAGAGGTGGTTTCGCGGACGATTCGGGAAGAAGACCTGACGCCGTTGGTGGATATTGATCTGCCGCTCGACTTCAGCGAGATCGACGCCAGAATATGCCGGATTCTGAAGCAGATGGGGCCGTTTGGTCCGCACAATATGCAGCCTGTGTTCATGACCGAAGACGTATATCTGGCCAGTGAGCCAGTCATTATGAAAGAGAAGCACCTCAAAATTCAGGTCTGGCAGCACCGCACGGGTCATACCCACACGGCGGTTGGCTTCGGCATGGGGCATCTGGCGAAGCAGCTCAAGGGCCGAATCCCGTTCTCAATCTGCTACAACCTCGAACAGAACCATTACAACGGCAGCACGACTACTCAGTTGATGTTGAAAGATATTAAGTTGTCAACCCCCGATCAATGAGTCAGGACTACGACAAGATCATTAAGGAGAATATCGAAGAGTTAATGCTGCCTCTGGCCATAAAGGTGCTGGGTATGGCTGAACCTGAAGGCGTCGTAGAGATTCCCGACGATCTGCAATACACGATTGAGCGGAAGCCTGATTTTTTGAAGCTGATTACCGATACATCAGGTGTCCCGCTGTTCGTATTGCACCTGGAATTTCAAACCCGAGACGATACTGAGATGCTGGCCCGGATGTTGTTTTACGCGGCCCAGTTGTATGGGAAATATAAGCTTCCGGTGAGGCAGTACGTTTTCTTTATTGGCAAACGCCCCGCCCGAATGCAGCGGGAACTGACGCAGGAGAACCTGTCGTTTCGGTTTTATGTCCGTAATGTGGTTGAGGTGCCATATAGCGTGTTCCTGGATACCGATAAGCCAGAGGAACTGGTGTTAGCCATCTTGGGAAATCTGAATAACGAGCCAGCCGAGCGAGTCATCAGCCAGATATTACGAGCGTTAAAAGCAACGGCAAAGGACGAACTGGCTTTGGGACGGTTTATGCGCCAACTCGAAGTGTTGTCAAAGCTGAGAGATTTACAGGAAGAGGTCATTAAACAAATAGAAGCCATGCCCATAACATACGATTTAGAAACCGACATCCGCTACCTTCAAGGCAAGCAAAAAGGTGCCGAAGATGGATTAATCTCTGGGGCCATTCGTGGTATGCAGAAAGGTATGCAGGAGGGGCGTCAGGTAGGCCTTGAGGAAGGAATGCAACAAGGAATGCAACAAGGAATGCAACAGGGAATGCAACAGGGAATGCAAGAAGCGAAACGTGAGGCTGTCTGGGGGCTGCTTCGGCTGGGCGTGCTGACGATCGACCAGATCGTTACGGCTCTGAACGTGACGCCGGAGTTTGTTACGGCAGTAAAAAACAGTCTCCCTGCCGCTGATTGATCGCTGATGATTCTCAGAACCGAAAATCTCATTAAGAAATACGGCTCGCGGCTGGTGAACGATAACGTATCGTATCAGGTCGAGACGGGTGAAATCGTGGGATTGCTGGGGCCAAATGGCGCGGGCAAAACCACCTCATTCTACATGGCCGTAGGACTGGTGAAGCCCAACAGCGGAAAGGTCTTCATTGATGATAAAGACGTAACTGACCTGCCGATGTACAAGCGGGCGCGGCTTGGTTTGGGCTATCTGGCGCAGGAAGCCTCGATATTCCGCGACCTGACCGTCGAAGAAAATGTGCTGGCGGTGCTGGAAATGTCCGACCTGCCCAAGCGCGATCGGCGCGATAAAGTCGAGGAATTGCTCGAAGAGTTCAGCCTGACGCACGTGCGTAAAAGCAAGGGCAAGGTCCTCTCCGGGGGCGAACGCCGACGTACCGAAATTGCCCGTGCCCTGGCCGTCGATCCTAAATTTATCCTGCTCGACGAACCCTTCGCGGGCGTTGACCCAATTGCGGTGGAGGATATTCAAAGTATTGTCTCCAAACTCAAACACCGCAACATTGGCATCCTGATCACCGACCACAACGTAAACGAAACGCTGTCTATCACCGACCGGGCTTATCTGCTCTTCGAGGGGAAAATTCTCAAGCAGGGTTCTGCCGAAGAACTGGCGAATGACGAGCAGGTGCGCCGGTTGTATCTGGGCCAGAATTTTGAGCTGAAACGCAAGGTTTAGTAGGGGCAGGTGAAGCTATTTCAGGGCTTGTACAAATCCCAATACTCTCTTGGCGTAACGATTTGGGTGTACTCAAACTCGGTGATGGTGAAATCGAGGGTATTACCCGTTATCAGGTAGTCTGCCTCGCTGACGGCGGCAAGTTCCAGAAATTTATTATCACTGGTGTCGCTAAGAATATCAACGATTCTGTCGGTTGTGTAAACTGTCGAAATCTCTTTCAACTTTGTCAGGACTACGTCGGCTTTACTTCTGAAAGCAGGAAAGCGGTTGAACTTATCCCGCCCCAACACGTCAACGTATTCGGCGAAAACCTCGACGGACAAACACGGCTGAACTGCCTGCCTGAACACCAGTTCGTACAAGATTTGTGTTGGCACTGAGCTAGAAATCAGGGCCGACACAATCACGTTGGTGTCAAGAATTACTTTTTGCATGCCTGACTGCTTTTATCTCCGCGTCCATTTCGGCGAGTGTCATGTCAGACAGCCCAGTCTGCCGGGCAATCTCATTGCATTCGAGTAGGGCTTTTCGGGCATATTCGAGACTTATACGCTCTACCAAATCCGAAAACTTGACGTCCTGGTCAGTTGCCAGATTGTATTTCTGATAATCGGTATCACTAACCCGTACCCGTATCGTTTTCATAATTTGTTGCTGGTAATCTGTATTGTTGTTGAGTAAATCTACAAAAAAAGCCGAGGAAATGGCCAACCATGAGCAGGAGCGCCGGTTGTATCTGGGCCAGAATTTCGAGTTGAAACGCAAGGTTTAGTCGCGCCCAACGTTCCGAAACTATTTCCGCACAATGGTTGTGGCCGCAGCCTGGGCACTGGCCAGAATCGTGAGGTCGGCAATGGTGACGTGGGCGGGGGCCGTAACGGCATAGACAATGGTGTCGGCAATGTCCTGAGCGGTGAGGGGCGTGAAGCCTTCATAGACTTTAGCGGCCCGCTCGTTGTCGCCGTTGAAGCGCACCATTGAGAATTCGGTTTCTACCGCGCCCGGAGCAATATTCGTTACTTTAATGCCGTGCTGGGTCAGGTCTAACCGCATGCCGGTGCTGATGGCTTCGATGGCGGCTTTGCTGGCGCAATAGACGGCTCCGCTGGCGTAGGTCTGCTTGCCCGCAATGGAACTCAGGTTCACAATATGGCCCCGCCCGCGCTCAACCATGCCGGGCATCACGGCTCTCGATACGTACAGAACGCCCTGCACATTGCCGTCAATCATCTTGTCCCAATCGGCAGGGTCGCCATCCTGAATGGCCGAGAACCCAAAGGCATTACCGGCATTATTCACCAGAATATCAATGGCTTTCCAGTCTTCGGGCAGCGAGCCGATGGCGGTTTCTACGGCGGTACGGTCACGGACGTCGAAGTTGAGCGTATGCATTCTGACATGGCTGAGTTGCCGGCGGAGTTCGTCGAGCCGCTCCTGACGGCGACCACACAGGATCAGATCGTAGTTGAGTCTGGCAAAGGCTTCGGCAGTGGCGCGGCCAATCCCTGCGGTGGCACCGGTGATAAGAGCAATCATCCGAAAAATTTTGGTTGTACGACAGCAAATCTACGAGAAAGCCCCTTTCCGGCTCAGATTTTGTAATGAGAGAACATCAACAGGCCATTCTTCATCACATTACCCGCAAGCACAGTTATCGTTTATACAGCCTCATAACCATGATTCCTCATTTTTCAATCATTATTCCAACCAGTCGGCAACCAGCGTTGCTGTTTAGGTGTCTCGACGCACTTGGTCGTCAAACCCTCCCGCGCCATCAGTTTGAGCTGATTGTTGTCGATGATGCCAGTACGCCCGAAACGGCGGCAGCCGTCGATCTTTTTTCCCGGCAAATTTCCCGGTCGGGCGGCCCACTGGAGGTTCGGTATCTGGCTCAGCCCGCCGAACGGGGCTTTGCAGCCGCCCGCAACCGGGGCTGGCGGGCCGCGCGGGGCAAAGTCGTGGTCTTTACCGACGATGAATGCATACCCAGGCCTGACTGGTTACTGGCGGTATTACCCAGTTTTGAACGCGGAGCGCAGGTTGTAACGGGACAAATGCACCTGACCGACGGTACGGCAGCATCCCGCAAGAAGAATCTGTACTGGGAATCCAACGAGCTGATTTCGGCCAACTGTTTCTGCCGAAAAACAGCACTGGAGCGGGTAGGAGGCTTTGAAGAAGCGTTCGATCTGGCCTGGCGCGAAGATCAGGATTTGCAGTTTAAATTCATTGGGGCGGGTATTCCCATCATAAAATGCCCTGAAGCAGTGGTGGTACACCCTATGCCCGATCTGCCCTGGTACACGCCTTTGGCCAACGAACGACGCAGCCGCTACGATGCACTCCTTTACAAACGCCATCCTGATCTGTTTCGGCAGCGTATCGAAGCCGACCGGACGCACGTAGTGGAGTACTATGCATCCGTGCTGGGGGTGGTGCTGGGTGTTTTGGGGATGCTGACCGGGAGCATGATGCTGTCGGTAATTGGATTTAGCACCTGGACCCCGCTTTCAATTGGTCTGATTTGGCAACAAATTCCCAATCGTGACAATACCAAATTGCCACAAGCGGTGCTAATGGCACTGGTCACGCCGTTTCTGGCGGTTTACTGGCGGCTATACGGGGCTATCAAATACCGGGTGATGTACTGGTAAATAAGGAACCATTCGCGATAGGGTTGTATTTTTGAGGGATAGGAGCATTTATTAAAATGCCCTGCCTACTCCATGACTAATTTACACCAATCGTTTGCGGTACGGTTCTCGTACACCACGTTCTTCACCGAAGACCTTTTCGATCCTGATAACCCGATCTTTGCCGATTTCTTCAGTTCATCGGCTACCGACAAATCGACAAAAAAAATCCTGTTCGTTCTCGATTCCGGCGTGGTTGATGCGCAGCCCGGTTTGACCGATGCCATCCGGCAGTATTTCGCGCAGATGGCTGCGTCGGTTACGCTTGTGCCGGAACTGCTGACGGTGCCGGGGGGCGAAGCGGCCAAAAACGACCCGGCTCTGGTCGGGCAAATTGTGGCGGCTGTCGATCAGTACGGCATTGACCGACATTCGTTCATTGCGGCCATCGGGGGCGGTTCGGTGCTGGATTTGGTGGGCTACGCAGCCGCTATTTCTCACCGGGGTATCCGGCATATCCGCATTGCAACCACGGTGCTGTCGCAGAACGATTCGGGCGTGGGCGTCAAAAATGGCGTGAACTATCGGGGTAAGAAAAACTTCCTCGGTACCTTCGCGCCCCCCGTCGCCGTTTTTAACGACAGTACTTTCCTGACCACACTGGACGACCGTGACTGGCGGGCGGGCATTGCTGAAGCCGTAAAAGTTGCGCTTATTAAAGACCGTCCGTTTTTCGAGTGGATAGAAGCCAACGCTGATGCTCTGGCCGCGCGCGACATGCCCGTGATGCAGTACCTGATTCATCGGTGCGCCGAGATGCACCTTCAACACATTGCCGGGCGGTCCGCCGATGCGGGCGATCCGTTTGAACAGGGTTCGTCGCGCCCGCTGGATTTTGGCCACTGGAGTGCGCACAAACTCGAACAGCTGACCGATTTTACCATCCGTCATGGGGAGGCCGTTGCCATTGGCATTGCGATGGATACGCTCTACTCCAATCAACTGGGCTGGCTCTCCAAGGACGATACTAACCGTGTTTTGAGTACCCTCCGCACCCTCGGTTTCTCGCTCTACGAACCGATGCTTTCCGATAATGACAGCGCGGGCGTATTAAAAGGACTCTCCGAATTTCGCGAACACCTCGGCGGTCAACTCACGATCATGCTCCTGGATGCGCTGGGTCACGGCGTGGAAGTTCACGAAATGGACGAGGACGTAATCCGGCGGGTAATCGAAATGCTGAGGAACGAGGATTTGAGTAGGCTGGTCACTCTTGACCAACCTACTCAAATCCTAAAATCCCTATGAAAACTTCCCTCGGACACCTCGGCTACTGCACCAATATTCACCCTGGTGAATCCTGGACTGACCATTTCGCTGAGCTAAAAAAAGCCATCCCGGAATTGAAAAACCGGCTTTCGCCCGATGCGCCGTTCGGTATTGGGCTGCGGCTGTCCAACCTGGCGAGCGAGGAACTGGAGCAGACCGCTACCCTCGTGGCATTTCAGAACTGGCTGGCCGAAAACGACTGCTACGTATTCACGATGAACGGCTTTCCGTTCGGTGGTTTTCACGATACGGTTGTCAAAGCCGACGTACATACGCCCGACTGGACCACCGAAGCGCGGGTGGAATACACCAAACGGCTGTTCCGTATTTTGTCGGTGCTGCTTCCGGTCGATGAACTGGGCAACGGTATTCCGGGGGGCGTTTCAACCTCGCCGTTGTCGTATCGTTATTGGTTCGAATGGGAGCAGCCCGTAGCGCGGGATTACGTCTTTGCGCAGGCCACGCAGAACGTATTGGAAGTAGTGGCCGAACTCATCAACCTCCGGCGGCAAACCGACCGGCTCATGCACCTCGACCTCGAACCCGAACCCGACGGTGTCATTGAAACCGCCGACGAGTTCATTGCCTGGTTCGTGGACTATCTGCTGCCGATGGGTATCGAACAACTCAGTGAACAGTTTTCACTGACCGACGAGGAAGCCGAAGCCGCCATCTGCGATCACGTGCGGCTGTGCTACGATGTTTGCCATTTTGCGGTAGGCTACGAACGACCCGCCGAGGTGCTGGACAAACTCAAAAATTACGGGCTGCGCGTCGGTAAAGTCCAGATTAGCGCGGCTTTAAAAGCTGAATTTCCGCCGGGGTCGCGCTCGACAGATCAATTGGGCCGCGAAGCCGTCAAAAAAGCCTTCGAGCCGTTTAACGAACCCACCTATCTGCACCAGGTAGTGGCAAGAACGAACGATAATGACTTGCTGCGGTTCCGCGATTTGCCCGACGCGCTGGCCGCTTTTGACGATACCCATGCCGAGTGGCGGGCGCATTTTCACGTACCGCTGTTCGTACAGGATTATGGTCTGCTCCAATCTACGCAGGACGACATTCGGGAGGTGCTGCGCTTACAGGCCGAACGGGCATTTACCAGTCAGATGGAAGTAGAAACCTATACCTGGGATGTCCTTCCCGACGCCCTGAAAATTCCGTTGGTAGATTCAATTGAGCGGGAAATGAAGTGGGTGATAAACCAATTGTGAACGAGCGAATGAGTGAATGAGTGAATAACCTCCGGTGTAAGTCTTCTCGCGCCAGCTATTCACTCATACACTCATTCGCTCATTCACTCATTATATGAGAAAGACTGTAGTTCTTGACGTAGTGGGCCTGTCGTATTCGCTGATTGGCGAGTATACGCCCTTTCTGAAACAGTGGTTTGCCAGTAAGCAACAGGCCACGATTATCCCCATGCTGCCCGCCGTGACCACCTCCGTGCAATCGACGTTTGTGACGGGGAAGTGGCCTGCCGAAACGGGTATCGTCGGTAACGGCTGGTACGACCGGACCGACGCCGAGGTGAAGTTCTGGAAACAGTCCAATAAACTCGTGCAGGGTGAGAAAATCTGGGATGCTACGAAGAAAATCGACCCGAATTTCATGGTGTCCAAGATGTTCTGGTGGTACAACATGTACTCAACCGCTGACTATTCGGCCACGCCCCGCCCGCAGTACCCGTCCGATGGCCTGAAGCTACCCGACTGCTACACCCAACCCGGCAATTTGCGCGATAGACTTCAGGCACAGCTTGGCCCGTTTCCGCTGTTTCAGTTCTGGGGACCGGCCACGACCATTAAAAGCACCCGCTGGATTGCCGATGCGACGATGCTCGTGGATGAATGGCACAACCCGACGCTGACCCTCGTGTATTTACCGCATTTGGATTACTGCCTGCAGAAGTTTGGGCAGGACATCCCGAAATTGGCCAATGACCTGCGCGAAATTGATGATGTGTGCCGCGATTTGATTCAGTTCTATGAAAAGCAGGGAACCGAGGTAATTGTCTTGTCGGAATACGGCATTACCAGCGTCAGCAAGCCGATTCACATCAACCGTATCCTGCGCGAAGCCGGGTTTATCCGCTATCGCGAAGAGCGCGGGCTGGAGTTGTTCGATGCTGGTGCGTCGCCCGCTTTTGCCACCGCCGACCATCAGGTGGCCAATGTCTATGTGAATGATCCTTCGGTCTATGATACCGTCCGGTCGATACTTGCAACTACGGCGGGTATCGAACTCGTTCTGGATAAGGAACAGCAGAAAGCATATCACATCGACCACGAACGGTCGGGTGATTTTGTGGTGATGGCCGACGCCGAAAGCTGGTTCACTTATTATTACTGGCTCGACGATGCCCGTGCCCCGGATTTTGCGCGGCTCGTGGCCATTCATCAGAAACCTGGCTACGACCCCGTAGAGTTGTTCATGGATCAGACCAATCCGCTTATCAAACTCAAGGCGGGTTACAAACTGGGGCGTAAAATGCTTGGATTCCGGTATCTAATGAACGTAATTTCGCTGGATGCTACGCTGGTACGCGGCTCGCACGGGCGGCTCGAAACCAACCGGCAACTCCAGCCGGTGTTTGTCAGCAGCCGCGCAATAGGGAAGACCCTGTTGGCCACGGACGTGTACAACCAAATTTGGCAAACGCTGATGGCGCAGAAAACAGCCGTCGTGTGAGTTTTCTGTCATTCCGACGAAGGAGGAATCTCCATCACAAGCAAATTCATTTTTCATAGAGATTCCTCGTTCATCGGAATGACAAAAAACAGTCGAAGACTTTCGTTACAGTGTACCATTATCGATTATCTTCGACTATGAAACTCCTCTTCGTTTTCCTCCTCTTCGCAGCGGGCTGCACCAGTAATCGGCCCACTGCCGTATCGAACGTACCCGCCGATGGGGCCGGGACCGAGTATTACCAGCCCGCCAAGCCGACGTTTACCGGACAGCCGCGCCTGTACCCTGACCCGCAGGGCGGTTTGGGCCACTCCGAAGACCCCGACATCCGCGTAACCGACGTCCGGCTGACCCCAGAATACACCGTGCTGTACCTGACGTTTGCCAAAGACCGAAACGGACGCAACAATGATCTTTACGGCGTCAGTGCCATCTCGTTCAACCCGAAAGCCGTGCTGGCAACGCCCGACGGTAAACGGACTTACAAACTCGTTAAGACCACGGGTATTCCGCTGACGCCCGAAAGCCGAGAAATCCGGGGTGACGAGCGGCTTTCATTCGTGCTATATTTTGAACGTATTGCCCCTGACGTGCCAACTTTCAACCTGTTTGAGTGCCCAAGCGACAATGACAACTCCTGTTTCAACGTGGCCGGTATCAACGCCGAAGGGCTAAGTCAGGCGTCTATGGTAAAACCTGATTAAACCATCTCAATTAACCCCTTTTATTTCAAATGACTCGTTACCTCGTTCTCGTCGGTTTTCTGTTTAGTACCCTGCTGGCTTCAGCGCAACTGCCGGTTCACTGGACCGATGACGGTACCGGGTATCTGACCCTG
>Ga0105048_10006569_pt1 | contig 18744 bp, 18 predicted proteins | sample MAT05_FD_78382 | JGI IMG/M metagenome (GOLD analysis project Ga0105048, IMG submission 78382) | Freshwater microbial communities from Lake Fryxell liftoff mats and glacier meltwater in Antarctica - MAT-05 | ecosystem: Environmental > Aquatic > Freshwater > Ice > Liftoff microbial mat | place... | reverse complement strand
CGATGAGCTCCTGAAACTCCTGCCACAGCTAAAGAGGCGTGGCACACCAATTATTGCCATTACCGGACGTCCAAATTCCACGCTGGCGGTCGCCGCAGCAGTGCATCTGGACGCAGCCGTGAAAAAAGAGGCGTGCCCATTAAATCTTGCGCCGACCGCGAGTACCACCGCTACGCTGGCATTGGGTGATGCGCTGGCGGTCACCCTGCTGGACGCACGTGGTTTTGGCGAGGAAGACTATGCCATGCATCATCCCGGCGGTTCGCTGGGTCGGCGATTGCTGATGCACGTCAGCGATGTCATGGTCACCGGGGACCGCGTCCCAACTGTCGGCATCGGCTCCTTGTTGCCTGGTGCGATTATCGAAATGACAAAGAAGGGCTTGGGCATGACCGCCGTAATCGACGACAGCGGATTGCTAGTGGGAGTATTTAGCGATGGCGATTTGCGCCGCACGCTGGAAACACAGGACAGTATCAAGACGACGCGAATCGCCGACATCATGACCAAGGTTCCGAAGACCATCGCGCCTCAACGCCTGGCTGTCGAGGCGGCAGATTTGATCCAGCAACACAAGATTGGCTCGAGCGGATTACTGGTCGTGGATGAACACAACAAGCTAGTCGGTGCGGTGCACGTTCTTGACCTGATGCGCGCCGGGGTTTTGTAGTGACTGTAGTGACAATAGCACCCGCGCTGCAGGATCGGATTCGGGCGGTCAAACTCGCCATATTCGACGTCGATGGCGTGTTGACAGACGGCAGCCTGCATTACGGTCCAGAAGGTGAAGACCTCAAGGTGTTTAATACGCTCGACGGGCACGGTCTAAAAATGTTGATGGAGTCAGGAGTGGAGCTGGCGATCATCTCCGGCCGATCTTCCAAGGCGCTTGCGCGGCGCGCGAAAGACCTGCGCATCACTCAGCTATTCATGGGTGTGGACAGCAAGTTGCAGATTTTCGAAGCGTTGCTGGCGAATATGTCGTTAAGCCCTGCGCAGAGCGCTGGTCTCGGCGACGACGTCATCGACCTGCCTTTCCTCACCAGATGTGGTTTCGCCGCCTGCGTGCCATCTGCGCCCGTCTACGTGCGCGAACACGCTCACTACATCACCACCGCGCCGGGTGGCCATGGAGCGGTGCGCGAGTTTTGCGACCTGATCATGAAATCCCAGGGAACCTGGGACGCCGCCTTCAAAAAATATCTGGACTAACCATGCTGTGGATTAAATCGTTTCACATTATCTTTGTGGTCGCCTGGTTTGCGGGCCTGTTCTATTTGCCCCGCCTGTTTGTGTATCACGCGCAGGCAGAGGACAAGATCTCGATTGAGCGATTCAAGATCATGGAGCGGAAACTTTACCGGGGCATCATGACGCCGTGCATGGTCATTTCACTTGCGCTGGGAATCTGGCTTTGGCTGGGTTACGGGTTTCGCGGTGGTTGGCTGAATGCAAAACTGGCTCTGGTTTTGCTGCTCGTTGCGCACCATTTTTATCTGGGAAAACTGATTAACGATTTCAAACACGACCGGAATCAGCATGGCCATGTTTTTTACCGCTGGTTGAATGAGATCCCGACGCTGCCCATCCTGATCGGGATCGTCATACTCGTGGTTGTAAAGCCCTTCTGATGGAAAATTATTTCGCGCCCTGCCCACGGGGGCTCTCTGGGGTTCTCGCGGCTGAACTCGGGCTTTTGGGTGCTTCAACGGTGGCAGCGCAGGAAGCCGGCGTTGCCTTTGAAGGCGACAAGGCGCTCGGATATATGGCCAATCTCCACTCGCGCATGGCCAGCCGCGTTTTGCAGCGCGTGACACATTTTCCGTACGCGAACGAGCAACATCTCTACGACGCCGCGGCCATGTTGGCCTGGCCAAGCTGGTTCGATGTGGCTCGCACGATTAAAGTTGAAATCAATGCCCATCGCTGCCCGTTAAAGAGCCTCGACTTCATTACGCTGCGCGTAAAGGATGCCGTTTGCGACAAGTTCCGGGAGCAGGTCGGGTCAAGGCCATCGGTCGATGCGCGCGAACCAGACATTCGCATCCACGTATTTTTGGACGCGACACACGCGAGTCTGTATCTGGATTTATCGGGTGAGCCTCTATTCAAGCGCGGTGTACGCGATCACACCGGTGAAGCACCGTTAAAGAAAAACCTTGCTGCCGGCATTATCAAGTTGAGCGGCTGGCAGCCGGGTGAAGCCTTCCTCGATCCCATGTGCGGCAGCGGCACATTTCTGATCGAGGCTGCCGAAATGGCGCTGGACGTAGCACCTGGGTTATCCGGCGGAAAGTTGCGCGAATTCGCGTTCACCAAGCTAAAGAATTTCGACCAACATATTTGGGAAGCACAGGTTGCCGAAGCGAGGCAGCGCGTAAAGCCTGGCGTGCTATTGCCTATTTTTGGAACAGACAAATACGGATATGCCATCACTGACGCTCGCGAGAATCTCACGGCCAATGGACTGATCGACTGCGTCCACCTGAAGCAGGTGAGCTTACTGGAGGTATCTGCACCAGCGACCAGTGGTGTGCTGGTGACCAATCCGCCCTATGGGGAGCGACTCGGTGACACCACCGACCTGGCTGAGCTGTACCCAAAGCTCGGCGATTGGTTGAAACAAAAATTTGCCGGATGGCGCGCCTACTTCTTTACCGGCGACCCGCAGCTAGCCAAGGGCGTTCGCCTTTCTGCCAGCAAGCGCACGCCGCTGTTCAACGGCAAAATCGAATGCCGCTTGTTCGAATACAAAATCATCGCGGGCAGCAATCGCAAGCCCGTCACTGGTGAATAATCAGGCGCTCACGTTGGCGAAACAGGAACTCAGGCGCGACACCCAACATCGCGCGCACACTCCTCGACAAGTGCGCTGAATCGGCAAAACCTGCTGACAGCGCAGCGGTCGTCAGTGAATCCCCAGCAATGGCCAAGTCCAATGCGCGTCGCAACTTGAGCCACAGTACATAGCGCCTGACCGGCACGCCGACCACTTTCTTGAAGAGGTGCGCGAAGCGCGATGGCGACAGGTGCACTCGCGCGGAAAGCGCTCCGATGCTGTCGTAGGCCTCCGGCGAATCGCGCAAGAATGCAAGCGCGCTATTGATGCGGTGGTCAAAGAAAGAGGGCTGACCTTCGCGCAATCGCTCAACGCCGAAAATACGTTGGAGTATTTCGTCCGCTTCGTCCCTTGTCGTCTGGTCGTCGTAGAGCTTCAACAGTTCGCCGCTGTTCGCTAGTGGACAGGCGTACGCGCGTGGCACATTGTCCGTGTTCGCCATGGCGCGCCGATAACTCGCACTCTCTGGTTCCCAATACAGCGCTGCAATATTCGACAACGCAAGGTCCGTCGCATACTCAGTCTCTGAGGGCAGATAGATTGCCTGGTTTTCCAGCACCGCGCCTCCTACGCTCAAGGTGACGCGAAGTTTGCCTTCACGCGCAATCAGCCAGGTTGCAGCGTGGTTACGGTGCGAAGTGGTCTTGGTGCTGGGGCCAAGGTACAGGAATCTCTCCGGCCATACATAGATATGAATTTTTGCGTCGTTGCTGTTCATTGGCGTCTTATTTTATGAGAACAGCACATTTATTCAATTCAATAGCCAGTTTATTCAACAAGACAGCAGCTTTCTACAAGGAGTCAGCCCCTCCCGTGCCGATACTACTCATGCGTTCACAACTCCCTGAAAGGACATCATTATGAAACGTATTTTGAATAGCGTGAATGGCGCGCAAGGTTCGATTTTGGCTGCGGTGCTACTTTTGCTCGTGACGGGCACAGGAGCATCACTGCTGAGTGCATTCGCAAGCATGGCTTAGCGCTGACCGGGCAAGTTGAGGAACGAGGCCGTTACTTGACGATTTCCAGATGCTCGAGTCCGGCCGCGAGATCTTTTTCCTTGGAGTTCTTGCCCTCCAGCTTTATCTTGAGCCGCAGGTCGTTTAAAGAGTCGGCATTGCGCAGAGCGTCTTCATAAGAAATGAAGTCGCCCTCGTACAAATCGAACAGCGCCTGATCGAACGTCTGCATGCCGATTTCGCGCGATCGTTTCATGACCTCCTTGATTTCGTGTACCTCTCCCTTGAAGATCAAGTCCTGAATCAGCGGTGAATTAAGCAGAACTTCGATCGCCGCCACACGGCCCTTGCCTTCTTTTTTCGGAATCAGGCGTTGCGAAACGAACGCCTTCAGATTCAGCGATAAGTCCATCAGCAACTGGTGTCTCCTCTCCTCGGGGAAGAAGTTGATAATGCGATCAAGTGCTTGATTGGTGGAGTTGGCGTGCAAGGTGGACATGCATAGATGCCCGGTTTCGGCGAAAGCGATTGCATAGTCCATCGTTTCACGGTCGCGAATTTCGCCGATCAGGATAACGTCCGGTGCCTGACGCAGGGTATTTTTCAGCGCGGCAAACCAGTTATCGGTATCGACGCCGATTTCACGCTGGGTGACGACACAGTTCTTGTGCTCGTGCACATACTCCACCGGGTCTTCAATGGTGATGATGTGGCCATAGCTGTTTTCATTGCGGTAACCGATCATCGCCGCGAGCGTCGTCGACTTGCCCGAGCCGGTGCCGCCAACCAGCACGACGAGTCCCCGCTTTGTCATGACCACATCCTTGAGAACAGGCGGCAGGTTCAAATCCTCCATTTTGGGGATAGTCGTGGTGATTGTGCGCATCACCATGCCCACGCGACCCTGCTGCATGAAGGCATTGACGCGGTAACGCCCGATACCCGCAGGAGCAATGGCGAAATTGCATTCCTTGGTGGCCTCGAACTCCGCGGCCTGCTTGTCCGTCATCACGGATCTGGCAATTTCTCCCGTATGAACTGGCGACAAACTCGATTGCGAAACCGGCGTCATCTTGCCGTCGATTTTCATGGCCGGCGGAAAACCCGCAGTGATGAACAAATCCGAAGCTCTTTTCGCGAGCATCGCCCGCAAGAGTTCATGAACAAATTTCAGAGCCTGTTCGCGTTCCATAAATTTCCTTGTCTCAATAATTCACTGGCTGGGTAGCCGTTGTTGCGCATGCTTGTCCGATGTAAAAACTTATCTCAATTGAAATTGTCTTTGTTTGCTGCCTTGTTGCGCGCCTCTGCAACGCTGATCACATTGCGTTTGACCAGATCGGCCAGATTCTGATCCATCGTCTGCATGCCAATCCCCGCGCCCGTCTGAATCGCCGAATACATCTGCGGGATTTTGGCCTCGCGAATCAGATTTCGAATTGCCGGCGTACCGATCATGATCTCATGTGCCGCCGCACGCCCGGTTCCATCTTTGGTTTTGCATAGCGTTTGTGAAATAACGGCACGCAGGGATTCCGACAGCATGGCACGAATCATTTCTTTTTCTGCCGCAGGAAAGACGTCGATAATCCGGTCAACCGTTTTGGCCGCAGAGCTGGTATGCAGCGTTCCAAAGACCAGGTGGCCAGTTTCTGCCGCCGTCATCGCCAGACGAATCGTTTCCAGGTCCCGCATCTCACCCACCAGAATGATGTCCGGATCTTCGCGCAACGCTGACTTTAGCGCGTTCGCAAAAGACAAAGTATGCGGTCCGACCTCGCGCTGGTTGATCAGACATTTTTTTGATTCGTGCACAAATTCAATAGGGTCTTCTACTGTGAGGATGTGGCCGAACTCGTTTTCGTTGATGTCGTTTACCATGGCCGCCAGCGTGGTGGACTTTCCGGATCCGGTAGGACCGGTCACAAGCACCATGCCGCGCGGTTGATTGGCGATCTCGGCAAATATCTTCGGTGCATTCAGGTCCGCAAGCGACAAAATCTTCGAGGGGATGGTCCGCATGACGGCACCGGCGCCGCGCTGATGATTGAATGCATTGACGCGGAAACGTGCGAGATTGGGAATTTCAAATGAAAAGTCGCACTCCAGATTTTCCTCATACTGTTTGCGCTGTCCGTCGTTCATGATGTCATAAATCATGCCGTGAACATCCTCGTGCGCCAGCGCCGGGACATTAATCCGACGGACGTCGCCATGCACGCGAATCATGGGCGGCAACCCGGCAGACAGATGCAAGTCGGATGCCTTGTTTTTGACACTAAAGGCTAGGAGCTCGGCGATTTCCATTTATACTTTTCCCTATTCTGCTTGGAGGTGGTCAATACGGGGTCGACCTTGGATCAAAGAAGTTTGCGTGCACTTTTCGAGCTCACAGCCATGCCGTCCACGTTGAGCGCGAACGTGTCTTTCAGGTAGCGGGTTACCAACAGATTATGTCCCCAATCGAATCGAACTTGCAACACATCAACACGCAGATTAATGACGCGATCGCGGCGTTGCCGGCACCCTCGCAACGGCCCGTTTCGCTGGTTGCTGTCACCAAAACCAAGTCAATCGACGAGATACGAAGCGCATTCGCGGCGGGTCAGCGAGAATTCGGCGAGAACTACGTGCAGGAAGCCATCGGCAAGATTGAATCACTACGAGACTTGAGAGCACAAGGCATTGTCTGGCATTTCATCGGCCCCCTGCAAAGTAATAAATCGAAGCTGATTGCCTCCAACTTCGACTGGGTCCATGGCGTTGACCGGCTAAAGGTTGCCAGCGCGTTATCCCGCCACCGATCAGGCTGCGGTGCGCTCAACGTTTGCGTGCAAGTCAATGTGAGTGGAGAGCAAAGCAAGGGCGGCGTGGCGCCTGCGGATGTATTGGCACTGGCGACGCAGATTCGACAGTTGCCAGACCTCAAGTTGCGCGGTCTGATGACGATCATCGAGAATACGGCTGACGAAACCACTCAGCGGGCACAATTCAGTATGATGCGTACACTGTTAGAGAAAATGAAAAGCGACAACATGGATGTTGATACGCTTTCGATGGGGATGTCGCAGGATTTCAGCATCGCCATATCTGAGGGGGCAACGATGGTAAGAGTGGGCAGCGCGATTTTTGGCGCGCGACAATGAAAGTGCTCTTTGTTGGTGGCGGCAACATGGCGCAGGCCATTCTGGGCGGGCTGCTTGCACAGGGAGGCCCGGCCGGGGATTTTTGCGTCGTTGAGCCGCTTCCGGACACTCGCAATCGCATTTCTGCTCTCGGCGTGAGAGCGCATGAGAGAGTGACAGACGACATGCTCGATTGCGGCGCGGTCGTCCTCGCGGTCAAACCACAGATGATGCGAGAGGCGATCACTCCACTTGCGTCGCGCTTACATTCGCAGATCGTTATCAGCATTGCAGCCGGCATAGGCGCAAACAGTATCGGACTGTGGTTGGGAGGTGGCACATCACGCTACCAACATGTGGTGCGCGCCATGCCAAATACGCCGGCGCTCATTCGCGCGGGTATCACCGGCTTGTATGCGTCACCCGCAGTTGGTGAGGATGGTCGCCGGGTCGCCGAATCCTTGCTTGGAGCCGTCGGCCAGACCGCATGGTTTGGGGACGAGGCTATGCTCGATGCAGTCACGGCGGTTTCTGGCAGTGGGCCCGCCTACGTTTTCTACTTTATCGAGGCGCTCGAACAGGCGGCGCTTGAACTTGGATTCAATCAGCACGATGCGCGGCTGTTCGCCAATCAAACTTTCCTGGGTGGTGCACGGCTGGCTGCCGAGAGCGACGAGCCATCCAGCACGCTTCGTGCACGGGTTACCTCAAAGCGTGGGACAACGGAGGCCGCCATTCAAGCGTTCGATCAGCACGCACTCAAGCAAGCCTTCATTGACGGCGTAAAAGCCGCTTGCACGCGATCCCGCGAACTTGGTCTCGAACTCGCTACCGCGCCGGCTGCCGCGCCGATTGTGGCCGGAGGGTCGCTCTGATGGCAATGAATGCGCTAATTTTTGTGCTTGAAACGATCGTCAATTTGTTTGTTTTGGCCGTGCTGATGCGCTTTTACGCGCAAGCAATGCGCGCGCCGTTTCGTGCAAATGCCGGCAATCCGATCGTCGATTTCGTGCTGGCGCTGACCGATTTTGCCGTTAAACCGATGCGCAAAATTGTACCCGGCATGCTCGGCCTGGATTTCGCCTCGCTGTTGGTCGCCTGGATAGCCGAGGTGATATTGCTGCTTGTAAAAGCTGCCATGACGGCACCTGCTGCTTTTACGCACGCTGGAGTTTGGCCAGCAGTAGCCCTGCTCGCCATGATAGGTGTGTTCAAGTTGTCGATTTACCTTCTCATTGGCGTTGTGATCGTCCAGGCGATATTGTCATGGGTCAGCCCCTACCACCCCCTGCGACCGTTTTTCGACGCACTGGTGCGCCCTTTTCTCAAGCCCTTCCAACGCATTATTCCGTTGATTGGCGGTGTGGACTTATCGTCGTTCGTACTGCTGATAGTATTGCAGGTGGTGCTCATGGTGCCCGTCGCCTACCTCGAAAAATCGGCTGGGGCCTTGCTATGGCTGACGACTGGAGGATAATGCGACATGGACTTTAACGCCAATATCAACTCCCGCTTTGAGAGCGAAATCGAGCGCTACAACACTTGGCGTGAGCGACTGTCGCGTTCGGTGCACGATTACCACGGCTGGCTTGAGCGTACCAATCAGCTTGATGTCCAGCAGTCCATTCGCTTTTACGATTTGCTTGAGGCGCTCAACCGCGGCCGGCTTACTCTCGCCTTCCTGGCCGAGTTTTCGCGCGGCAAGTCAGAGCTCATCAACGCGCTGTTTTTTTCCTCGTTTGAAGAACGCCTTTTGCCCTCGGACGTCGGTCGCACGACCATGTGCCCGACCGAGATATTTCACGATCCCGGCGAAGAGCCCTACCTGAAGCTGCTCTCGATCGAAACGCGGTATCGGGATGAATCCATTTCCCAGCTTAAGAACATGCCGGTGGAATGGTCGAAGATTCGGCTAAACATTGACAGCGCGAAGGAGATGAAGCAGGCGCTTTCCGCGCTTGCCGATACCAAACGCGTCTATGCGCTTGATGCGCGCATGATGGGATTGATACCCATGTTCGACGATTCGGGCCAGGGCCCGAGCGAAGATGACATCGTCGAGGTGCCGGCGTGGCGCTATGCGATCATCAATTACCCACATCCGCTGCTGACCAACGGCCTGGCCATTTTGGATACTCCTGGTCTCAATGCCCTGCGCCTGGAACCTGAGCTTACACTTTCGACTATTCCGAACGCGAACGCGGTGCTGTTTCTGCTTGGGATCGATACGGGCGTGACGAAGAGCGATCTGGAAATCTGGGATCGCTATGTGAAGACTGGTGCGCCCGCCAAGATTGCCGTGTTGAACAAAATCGATCTCATGTGGGATGAGCTGAAAACCGAGCCTGAGATCAAGGCCGGGATGAAGCGCATGATGGAGACCACCTGCCAGCAATTGGGTCTGCCGCCGGAACAGGTGTTTGCCTTGTCCGCGCAAAAGGCGTTGGTCGGTCGCATCAAGGGCGACGACGAGATGGTCGACCGTTCCGGCATCAAGCGACTCGAAACCTATCTTGCCAACGAGATCATTCCAATCAAGCGCCAATTGCTGGCGAAATCGGTGACGAGCGAAATCGGCACGATGATGGTCAGCAGTCATCGCAGTTGCACGCAAAAGCTCGAATCCAATCGCGTACAGCTCATTGAGTTGGCGCAGCTTCAGGGCAAGAGCCGCGAAGTGACCGTCAAGCTTTGGCAGCGCATCAGTCAGGAAAAGGAGGCGTACAACGCGGCGCTGGCCGAATACAAAGTTCAGCGTGCGTCATTCAACCAGAAGCGTAATGCCTTGCTAGACCTGTTCAACCCAACGAAGCTCGACGTGATGTGTGCCCGCAGCCTGCAGGCGATGAACGATTCGTGGACTACGCCCGGTCTGACGCGTGGCATGCGTGAACTGATTCGCCTTATTCAGGACGATTTCAAAGCAGTGTGTCTTTCCGGCGAAGACATATTGCGCTTGATGGAAGGTGTGTACAACACGTTTCAGCAGCGCTTCAAATTTGAAAAAATGGATTTCCCGCAGCTTGATCTGGCTGGTCCTCGGGCGCAGTTGCAGATACTCATCAATGAGACGGAAGCCTTCTGCCGCGATCCGGTCAATATTGTCATGACGGAAAAGCGTTTTATGGTGCGCAAGTTCTGGCGCATGCTGGTCGATCAGGCACGCCGAATATTTAATCTCGCTCGCACCGATCTCGACAGGTGGCTTACCGCTGTCCCGCTGCCCCTGGAAACGCAAATTCGGGATCACAAGGTCCAGTTGCAGGCGCGCCTGGATTCGCTGGCAAAGATTAATGATCGTGGTGGCGCAATCGATGAAGAAATAGCGACATTGAAGAAGCAAAGACAAGGTTTGGAGGGCCAGATCGCCATGATTACCCAGCTCATCCTGCAGGTACGGGATATCGGCCCATCTCCTGATGTTGCGGAAACTTTGCCTTCGTCAGCGGCAATGGGTTCGGAAGATATGCTTAAAACGCAACGCCTGGAAGTCGCCAGCACGGAACCCGACCTCGCGAAGCCCGTCCCGACCAAAGAAGCCCCCGTCGATTTTCTTGCAACTCAAAAGTTGAATTTGAACGCCAAACCCTGACGAGAAGGATCGCACGCCACAACGTGCAAACAGTTCTCAGACAAGAATAACGTCGTACTGCTCTTGGGTATAGGCTGTCTCCACCGATAGAGAAATCGGCTTCTTGATGAAATCCTCCAGCATGGTCATTCCCTGGGATTCTTCATCGAGGAAGCGGTCAATCACGGTCTGCGATGCGAGGATGCGAAACTCCTTGGCATCGAACTGCCGCGCTGAGCGCATGATTTCGCGAAGAATTTCATAGCATACCGTCTGTGCAGATTTGATCTCGCCCCGTCCCGTGCAGGTGGGGCAGGCTTCGCACAGAATGTGCGCCAGACTCTCCCGCGTGCGCTTTCTGGTCATTTCGACCAGCCCAAGCTGCGTGAATCCATTCACCGTAACCCGGGTGCGATCGCGTGAAAGCGCCTTGCGGAATTCCGCAAGAACGGCGTTCTTGTGCTCCTCACTGTCCATGTCGATGAAATCAACAATGATGATGCCGCCGAGATTGCGTAATCGTAATTGCCGTGCGATCGCCTGCGTGGCCTCCAGATTCGTTTTGAAAATGGTGTCGTCAAAACTCCGCCCGGAAACGAAGGCGCCGGTATTCACATCGACCGTCACCAACGCCTCGGTCTGGTCGATAATGACGTAACCACCGGATTTCAAATCAACGCGGCGCTTTAATCCCCGTTCGATTTCATCTTCAACCCCGAACAGATCAAACAAGGGACGCTCACCGGCATAGTGCTCCAGTACACCAAGCGAGTGGCGCGTATAGCGTTCCGCAAAATCCCGCATGCGGGCGTGCGTCTCGCGCGAGTCCACAACGATGCGTTCGGTTTCGCGCGTCACCAGATCCCGCAACACGCGCAGCGAAAGATCAAGATCCTGGTATAGCAACATTTGCGGGGGCGCTGTCTTCGCCGCCGTCCCGATGCCCCGCCATAACTTGATGAGATATTCGATGTCGGTCGTGAGCTCTTCGTCGGTAGCGGTTTCAGCCACCGTCCGCACGATGAAGCCGCCGGTCTCGCCGGGGGGCATCAGGGCATGAACCTTCTCGCGCAAGTGTTCACGCTCGACTTCATCCTCGATGCGTTGTGAGATCCCGATGTGCTGGTCTCCCGGTAAATACACCAGCAGGCGACCGGCAATGGAGATTTGCGTCGAAAGCCGCGCGCCCTTGCTGCCGATAGGGTCCTTGATTACCTGTACCAGCAGAGTCTGCCCGTCCTGCAACAGTTTCTCTATCGGCTTTTGTTCAGCGGTTTTGTTTGAGGCCCAGATATCTGCAACATGCAAAAATGCCGCCCGGCCCAGCCCTACTTCGATAAACGCCGACTGCATGCCAGGCAGCACGCGGCCAACGCGACCCAGATAAATATTGCCGACCAGCCCCCGATTGGATCCGCGTTCAACCAGTAACTCCTGTACCGCGCCTTGCTCCATGATGGCGACGCGTGTTTCCTGAGGAGACACGTTGATCAGTATTTGTTCATTCATTTTGGCCTGTCATTGATTTTTATAGCGAGGCCAGTGCCATTCAAACCGGCAAGCCGCATTGTCTCAGCAGCGTCGCCGTCTCGTAAAGCGGCAAACCCATTACGCCGGAGTAACTACCCGAAAGTTTGGAGATGAATTTGGCTGCCAGACCTTGCACTGCATATCCGCCGGCCTTGTCCATCGGCTCTCCGGAGTCGACGTAGCGTTTGATTTCATCGTCCGTGAGTGGGGCAAAAACGACGAAGCTGGTTGATAGCGCATACTGCACTTCGTGCTCGGTCGCCACGGCGACAGCAGTCAGTACCTGATGCGATTCTCCGGAGAGTCGTTTGAGCATTCGTACTGCGTCATCACGATCAAGCGGTTTGCCCAGGATGTTGCCCTCAATGGTGACGGTAGTATCGGCAGTCAGAATCAGGCGTGGCGGCAACCGGCGTTCGCGCATCACCTTGAGTGCGGTCGCCGCCTTGAGCGTGGCCATCCGCTGAACATAGACGTGTGCAGATTCGTCGTGCAGCGGTGTTTCGTCCACGTCGATACGCGGCTGCTGTTCACGCATCATCAGCAGCTCGAATTGAATACCTGCCTGTTTCAGCAGTTCACGGCGTCGCGGACTTTTTGAGGCGAGGTAAATGATGTTTGAAGGTGGTGGCATAACGGTCATCAATTCCGGTGTCGTCAGTCGCGATGGTACGGATGATTCTGCGTCAAAGACCAGGCCCGATAAAGCTGCTCTGCCAGCATCACGCGCACCATTCCATGTGGCAGTGTACAGCCGGACAGAGAAAATTGCCTCGAAGCCGACCGTTTGACCGATTCATGCAGCCCATCTGCGCTGCCGATGACAAAGCAGGGGCTGACGCCTTCGCGCATCCAGGTCGTCAACATCTGCGCCAGGTCCCGCGTGGTCAATCGTTGTCCGCGCTCGTCAAGCACTAGACGTTCAGCCTGTCTTGGTATCGCCGCATCGATACGCAACGCCTCGTTCTTGAGCACAACATCGATCAATTTGCTTCCACGGTCTTCCGGCTTCAGCTCGATCAATTCAATGCGCGCTTCTGGTGGCATACGTTTGGTGTATTCCTCGAAACCGGCCTGCACCCAGGCTGGCATCTTGTGGCCAAGCGCGACAATCGTCAGTTTCAAGTTGGTCTGGCACCAAACACATAAACGCCAGTATTGACGGGCATCGCAGGCCGTTTCCCCTTCAAATGCCGCGCCAATGCTAGAGTTTGTCTTCCAGAATGGTTTCCCGCGATACGCAAGCCGTTACTCAATCCGACGCCGTTTTCCGACGCTTAACCGCAGGTTTCTTCGCGGCCGGCTTTTTCGCAGCGGGTTTCTTTGCTGCTGGCTTTTTCGTGGCTGGCTTCTTTGCAACAGGGTTTGTTGCAACCACTTTCTTCACCGCAGTTTTTTTCACCGCAGGTTTCTTCGCGGCCGGCTTTTTCGCAGTGGGTTTCTTTGCCACAGGCTTTTTCGCGACTAGCTTCTTTGCAACAAGTTTTGTTGGAGCCACTTTCTTTACCGCAGGTTTCTTGGCGGTTGGCTTCTTAACGGCAGGCTTCTTTGTCGCCGGTTTCTTTGCCACCGCTTTTGCAGCTGTTGGCATAGCGAGTTTCTTGGCCGCAGGTTTCTTCGCAACCGGTTTCTTTGCAGCCGTCTTTTTCACAACTTTCTCTGGCACCGGCAGCGTCTTTGCCGCGACGGCACCTTTTTCTTTCGGCGTAACCTTCGCTTTCGCCTTCACGACTGCCTTGGTCTTTTGCACAGCCTTTGGCGTAGCCTTGACTGGACGGGGAGCAGTTACCACTGGCTTCGGTGCGGGTTTCGGTTTTGGAAACTCCAGACTGCCGTCACCACATAACTCTTCGAGTTCATAGAGTTCGCGCATCGCCGGCTGCATGATGTGCACCACGATGTCGCCGCAATCCACCAGCACCCACTCGCCGGATTGCTCGCCTTCGATGCCGTAGATCCAGCCGCCGCTCTCCTTGACCCTGTCCATAACGTTTTTTGCCAACGCCTTGGTCTGCCGCGTGGAATCAGCACTGGCAATAGCGATGTAATCAAACACGGACGTGAGTTTGGAGACATTGATCAGTTTGATATCGCGCGCTTTGATGTCTTCGAGTGCGTCGATGACGATGGTCGTCAGTTTTTTGGTAGCCAACTTAGGGTTTCTCCTCATATTCGTACAACTTGTGATGCTCAATATAATCGCAAACGCCATCAGGTGCTAAACCGCGTATCGATTGGTGTGCTGCAAGTCGGGCACGTATGTCGGTGGACGACACCGGCGGCACCGCAGCCGCCAGTATCGCGTAACGGCCAAAAGCGCAATCGCACAAGCCGGACGCGCTGGTATGCCGTTCCGCAAGATAGGTCTTCAATACTGTGCTCGCCGCCAGCAACGGATGCGGCTCGCCCTGACGCAACACCACGGCAAAATTGGCGAGCATGAACAGCGATTGCCACTGATACCAGCTATCGAGCTTGGCAAACGCGTCGCCGCCGATCAGCCAGATGAGCGCGACGGCGTCACCGTATTCTTGGCGCAGCTCGCGCAAGGTATCGACGGTAAAAGTTGCTCCCTGGCGTGCCAGCTCGCGCGTGTCGATTGAAACATCAGCGCTCTTTACAAACGCGATCCTCAACATTTCCGCACGATGTTCACCGGAAGCCAATGGCAAACGACCTTTTTGATAGGGATTGCCAGCGGGGAACGCAACCAGCTGTGAGGCAGACGTTTCTTTCAGCGCTGCCGCGGACATCGCAGTATGGCCGTTGTGGATCGGATCAAACGTGCCACCGAAAAGCAGAGTCGACTTCAATCAGGCTTCACTCAGGCGTCACTCGCGGATTTGCCCGTTACCGAGCACGATCCATTTTTGTGAGGTCAGTCCTTCCAGCCCGACCGGTCCACGCGCGTGCAACTTGTCGGTGGAAATCCCGATCTCCGCACCCAGGCCGTATTCAAAACCATCGGCAAAACGGGTGGACGCATTCACGACGACCGAGCTTGAATCGACTTCACGCAAAAAACGCATCGCCCGTGAGTAGTCCTCGGTCACGATGGCATCGGTATGTTGCGAGCCATATTTGGCGATATGCGCAATGGCTGCATCCATATCCGTGACAACGGCGATGGACACGATGGGTGCAAGATATTCGGTGTGGAAGTCCGCGTCGGTGGCGGCCTTGATACCCGTAAGTCCAGCGGCCTCAAGAATGCCCCGGCTGTTCGGACAGCAGCGCATCTCCACGCCTTTGCCAGCGTAGATCCTGCCGATCAACGGCAATGCCTTTTCGGCAATCGCGCCCGCCACCAACAGCGTCTCCATCGTGTTGCACGGCGCATAGCGCTGCGTCTTGGCGTTGTCGGCAATGCGTACCGCTTTGTCGAGGTCGGCTTTGTCGTCGATGTAGACGTGACAAATGCCATCGAGATGTTTGATGACTGGCACGCGCGACTCCTCTGCAATGCGCGCCGTGAGGCTTTTGCCGCCGCGCGGAATGATCACGTCGATCACACCTTTCATCCTGAGCATTTCGCCGACTGCCGCGCGATCGGTGGTCGCTACTAACTGCACGCTCGTCTCGGGAATGCCTGCGGTTCGAAATCCCGCTATGAGGCAGGCATGAATGGCCTGATTAGATTCAAATGCCTCCGATCCGCCGCGCAAAATGCAGGCATTGCCCGACTTCAGACAGAGCGCCGCCGCGTCAGCGGTCACATTGGGACGGGACTCATAGATCATGCCGATCACGCCCAGCGGCACGCGCATCTTGCCTACCTGAATGCCCGAAGGTCGAAACTTGAGGTCACTAATCTCGCCGACGGGGTCGGCGAGCGACGCTATTTCGCGCAGGCCGGTCGCCATGGCGAGAATGGATTTTTCGGTGAGCGCAAGTCGATCAACAAACGCCGTGTCGTGCTGAGTCGCGCGCGCGCGCGCGACGTCATTTGCATTGGCGGCCATGATTGCCGCAACGTTCGCTTCAATCTTGGCAGCCGCCGCGTATAACGCTGCGTTTTTCGAGAGGGTTGCTGATTTGGAGATGGCGCGTGCCGCCTCCTGCGCAGCTGCGCCGACTCCGCGCATGTAGGCAGGGATATCGTTCGTCACGCCCAAGGCCAGATCATTCATCTCGAATTCATCTCATTTTCTCAACTATGCCGCGCGCATGAGCGCAGTTCCCGACAGCCCACAGGCCAATGCACTGAGCGCGTCCCACGGATCGCGTTGACTCAATCCCTTGATCATGCGGTCGATCTCGGCCGCTTGCAATAGCAGAGCATTAACTGACTTGGCGCTATGCCGTCGAGCGATGCGCTCCATTTCCCGCACTTTGGATGGCTGCGGCGGCCGGCCCGAGCGCGTCATGCCCCGGACGCGCGCAAGCGTTCGGACTTCATTGCACAGGACCCACAGAATCAGGGGCGGCGCTTCGCCCTCGGCCTTTAGCCCGTCAAGCATGCGCTGGATGCGCGCCATGTCACCTTCGTGAATCGCTGCGACAAGCTGAAATGGATTGAATCGCGATACATTGGCCACGCTGTTTTCTAGCACCTCAAGCGAAATTTCGCCGGGCGGGCACAATAGCGCCAGTTTTTTTACTTCCTGCTGCGCCGCCAGCAGGTTGCCCTCAACCCGATCTGCCAAAAACTCCAGCCCCTCGGCATCCACCGATTGTTGCTGCCTGGCCAGTCGCCCCTTCAACCATTGCGGCAGCCGTGAACGATCCACGGGAACCGCCTCGATCATGGTCGCCGTCGCTTCCAACGCACTGAACCATTTCGTTTGTTTGCCTTGCCAGTCGATTTCCGGCAATAAAACCAATGTAACCGTGTCTTCCGGAGGCCTCTCGCAATACTGTGCGATAGCCTCGGACCCTTCTTTACCGGGCTTGCCCGTCGGAATCCGCAATTCCAGCAGTCGTTGTGTTGCAAACAGCGCCAATTCACTACCGGCAGATCGCAATCGCGACCAGTCGAAGCCACTTTCGGCAGTGAACACCTCCCGCTCGGTATAGCCGGTCGCAAGTGCCTGTGCCCGCAGCACATCTGCTGCCTCCATTGCTGCAAGCGGCTCGGCGCCATGGATCACATAAAGTGAAGAAAGTGCCTTCGGTGGTCGTTCAAGTAGCTGTTCAGCGGTAAGGCGCATTGATGGGCCAATGGCAGTGTGGAAGAATGGATTTTACCTTCAAGCTTTTACGCAGGGCGTATGGCTAACCAACTTGCCAGCGCAAGAAGTCGCGGACCATTGAAGCTACGCAGCCCGTTTGATGGCCGTCATCCGCCGCAAAATTTGCGCGACCGCATCGCGTTCCATGTCCTGATACAGCAGCGCTTCCTCCTGTTGCTTGGCGATGATGCGTGAGTCGTCATAGCTGAGGATGCGTGACAGCAGGATTTCACTGGTGGGAATCAACACGCCGCCTTTCCCATCGGTCAACTGATAGAGAACGCGCAATTTCAAATCGTATTCGCGCACGCGCCCGGCGGCTGAAATCGACAGAATCTGCCGGTCACGCCGATCTTCAAGGATGTTCAGTTGCGCGTCCGCATCTTTCGGCGTCGGCATCAGCTTCGTTGGAATATTTGCCAATTCGCGCTTAAGTTCTGCAGCCACCACCGATCCGCCGGGGGTGGAAACGAACACGCTGGTAAACGGCAGATTGTATTGGCCGCGCAACTGGAAGCCGCAAGCAGACAACATGGCGGCCAACAGCAGGGCCGCTGCAAACGAGGCGCGTTTTGGAAACATCATCAGATCACCACGTTCACAAGTTTGCCCGGCACCACGATCAGGCGCTTGATCGGTTTGCCTTCGGTGTGTCTCGCCACACCGGCATCGGTGATCGCCAGTTGTTCGATCATTTCCTTGGTCGCCGCCTTCGGGACGCGAATGCTGCCGCGCAATTTGCCGTTCACTTGCACAACCATCTCGATTTCGTCCTGTTCGAGTGCGGCGGGATCGGGTTCCGGCCAGGGAGCATCAACCAGATCGCCCCATTGCTTCGTGAGGCCGAGTTCATTCCACAACTGCCAGGTCACATGCGGACAGGCTGGATACAGCACCCGCAACAGTATGGATACGCCTTCGCGCACCACGCCAGGTGCGGCGTTACGATTCTCTTCAAGCGTATTCAACATTTTCATGCACGCCGACACTACCGTGTTGTACTGGAGCCGCGAGTAATCGTAGTTGGCTTGCTTGAGCGTGGCGTGGATATCGTGGCGCAGTTTTTTCGCGTCGGCATCGAGTTTGGATGATTCGACGGCGGATGCGCTTTTTACGGCGTCGGGATTGGCAGCACAGAAATTCCACAGTCGGCGCAGGTAGCGATGCGTGCCCTCTACTCCCGCACTAGACCACTCGATGGTCTGCTCCGGCGCGCTTGCAAACATCACGAACAGGCGCGCCGCATCGGCGCCGTAGTGGTCGATCATGTCCTGCGGATCGACACCGTTCAACTTTGATTTCGACATCGTGCCCACACCGTCGTATACAACGGGCAAGCCGTCCGATTTCGAGCGATACGACGCCGGTTTGCCCGACGCATCCATCATCGGCTCGACATCGTCTGGCGCGAAATATTCGATGCCACCCTTCTCGCTTTTTCGATAGTAAATGTGATTGAGCACCATGCCCTGGCACAAAAGGTTGGTGAAGGGCTCGTCAAATTTCAGCATGCCCAAATCGCGCATGGCCTTGGTCCAGAAGCGCGCGT
>Ga0105048_10006568_pt1 | contig 18745 bp, 15 predicted proteins | sample MAT05_FD_78382 | JGI IMG/M metagenome (GOLD analysis project Ga0105048, IMG submission 78382) | Freshwater microbial communities from Lake Fryxell liftoff mats and glacier meltwater in Antarctica - MAT-05 | ecosystem: Environmental > Aquatic > Freshwater > Ice > Liftoff microbial mat | place... | reverse complement strand
GCATGGCTTCGACCACGGAGCAGCAGCGGTGGAAGTGTTGTTGCGCCGGGTTGGTCTGGACCCTGCATTGGCACAGCGACGCCCGCATGAGGTATCCGGCGGACAGCGGCAACGGGTGAACATCGCACGCGCGCTGGCCACCCGCCCGGCGCTGCTGGTGCTGGACGAACCGGTGTCCTCGCTGGACGTGTCGGTGCGTGCGCAGATCCTGGAGTTGCTGCGCAGCATCCAGCAGGAAACCGGCATCGGCTACCTGTTCATCAGCCACGATCTGGCGGTAGTGCGGACGATTGCCGACCGCGTCGCCGTCATGGCCGATGGCCAGATTGTGGAGACCGGGCCGACGGCCGAAGTGATTGCCAACCCGCAACATGCGATGACCAAGGCTCTGCTGCTCGCAGCCCCGCGGCTGGGCCGACAATTTGCTTTCGAAGGAGTACCACAATGAGTGAAGAAACCCTGCGTCAGGAACTGGAGTCAAGCTTTCGCAACCGCGCCGACCTGTACCGCCTGATGCATGCTGAACTGGTGGCCGAACTCGGTGTGGCGCGTGGCGAAGCCTTGATGGTGCGCATCATCGAGCGGCGTGGACGCGAAGTCGGGGAGGGCTACTTTCGCGCCAAGGGCCCGAGCGCGCTGGCGGTCGGCGAGGCTTTTCTGGCCGTGAGCCCGGACCAGGGGCGCATGTACCCGACCGAAGTCGAGCGCCACCCGGACGGCATCGACTTTCGCGTCAAACGTTGCCCGCTCAAGGACGCCTGGAACGAGGCCGGTCTGGACGCAGCCACAACCGCCACCCTGTGCCGTATCGCGGGGGCGTTTGACAAGGGTTTGTGCGAGGCCGCTGGTGTGGCTTTTAGCAATGCGACCTGGAGTGAGCAGCGCGGTGGCGGTTGTTGCCACATCATGCTGCGTGATACAACGCTCTGAGCTCTGACCACCCCGTGCGTGCGCATTCTCTTTTGCGCTCAGAGATCCAGATGCGTGGTACTTGGTGGGCGGGATCAGACCAGCGAGGCACTCTGCTCCGCGGCTGTCCGCCCGCCTGCGGCCGCCCCTTTACGCCGCCGGGCAGAGTGCCGCACTGGCCTGATCCTGGAAGTGTCGTCTGCGCGCTGCGTACAAACTGCGCTCGCTGCCCACCAGGCTCGGCGGGCGCCTTCGCTCGTGTCACCCGAAACGTACTGCGCCCGTTTCTCCTTATGTACCTCGCCAAGGCGCCCACCCGGCCTCATTGGTACAGTGCCTGGTTTGACCGCCGCGCGCCAGCCATGCTTGAAGATCGGGACGTTGCGGCGCTCTGCGCAACGGCATAAAGGAGGAGTTGTCGGCCCCAGGCCGAGACGGGGGACAGTCGCGGAGCAGAGCGCCGCAACGTCCCGATCCCGCCCGCACAGTGCCAGGAATTCGAATCTTCGAGGGCAAAAGGGCGTCAGACCAGCAGCGCGTTGACCCGTTTCACATACGCCGCCGGATCGTCCGGCATACCACCTTCGGCGAGCAGGGCCTGGTCGAACAGGATGTGCGCGAGGTCGTTGAAGTGCACCGAGCCGTCAAGTTTCTTGACCAGCGCGTGTTCGGCGTTCACTTCCAGCACCGGTTTCACATCTGGCGCGCTTTGACCGGCCTGCTTGAGCATCCTGGCCAGTTGCGTGCTCATGCCATGGTCCTTTACCACCAGGCAGGCCGGACTATCGACCAGCCGTGTGGTCACGCGCACGTCTTCGGCCTTGTCCTTGAGCGCCTCCTTGAGTTTCGCCAGCAGCGGCTTGAAGGCCTCGGCGGCTTCCTCGGCGGCCTTTTTCTCGGTTTCATCCTGCAGTTTGCCCAGGTCCACCTGGCCCTTGGCGACGCTTTGCAGCGGCGTGCCATCAAAGTCGTGCAGGTAGTTCAATGCCCACTCGTCGACGCGGTCGGTCATCAACAGCACTTCGATGCCTTTTTTCTTGAACACCTCGAGTTGCGGGCTGTTACTGGCAGCAGCCAGCGTGTCGGCGGTGATGTAGTAGATCGACTCCTGGCCTTCCTTCATGCGCGCCTTGTAGTCGGCAAAACCGACACTGACGCCATCGGCCGTGCTCGACGCAAAACGCAGCAACTTGGCCAGGCGCTCCTTGTTCGCAAAATCCTCGCCCATGCCTTCCTTGAGCACTGCGCCGAATTCCGCGTAGAACCGGGTGTATTTGCCGGCGCTGGCCGCGGCGGCCTTCTTGTCCTCTTCGCTCACCACATCGGTAACGCCGTCGGCGGCGGGTTCGACCGTGGGCGGCACATCGTTGCGCGCCAGGTCTTCGAGCATGCCCAGGACGCGTTTGGTGCAACCCTCGCGGATGGCTTTGACGTCGCGGCTTTCCTGCAGCAGCTCGCGGCTGACATTGAGCGGCAGGTCGGCGGAATCCACCACACCCTTGACGAAACGCAGGTAGGTGGGCAGCAGTGCCTCGGCGTCGTCCATGATGAAAACGCGCTTCACGTACAGCTTGAGCCCGCCCTTCTTTTCGCGGTTCCACAGGTCGAACGGTGCCTTGCCCGGGATGTAGAGCAGTTGTGTGTATTCGGTGCTGCCCTCGACGCGGTTGTGCGTGTGCGCCAGTGGAGCCTCGAAGTCGTGGCTGATCTGCTTGTAGAACTCGTCGTACTGCTCGGCCGAGATGTCCTTCTTGGCGCGCGCCCAGATGGCGTTGGCCTTGTTGACGGTCTCCCACTCGTCGGTGCTGACCATCTCGCCGCCCTTGGTGGCACCGGAGTCATCCCCCTCGACCTTCTCGCCTTCCTTCCACTCCTCCTTCTGCATCAGGATCGGCAGGCTGATATGGTCAGAATACTTGCTGATGATGCTCTTCACCTTCCAGGCACTGGTGTAGTCCTCGGCGTCATCGCGCAGGTGCAGGGTGACGCTGGTGCCGCGCTCGGCGCGGGTCATGCTCTCGACCTCGAAATCACCGGCACCGCCGCTGATCCAGCGCACACCGTCGGCCGCCGCAGCGCCGGCACGGCGCGTTTCCACGGTGATCTTGTCGGCGACGATGAAGCCGGAATAGAAACCGACGCCGAACTGGCCGATCAGCTGCGAGTCGGCCTTCTGGTCGCCACTGAGCCTGGAGACGAAGTCCTTGGTGCCGCTCTTGGCGATCGTGCCGAGGTTGTCGATGGCTTCTTGCTGGTTCATGCCGATGCCGTTGTCGCTGATGGTCAGGGTGCGGGCCTTTTTGTCCAGGCTGACGCGCACTTCCAGCGTCGGCGCGTCTTCAAACAGGGACGGCGCGTTGAGCGCTTCAAAACGCAGCTTGTCGCAGGCGTCCGACGCATTGGAGATCAGCTCGCGCAGAAAAATCTCCTTGTTGGAATACAGCGAGTGGGTGACGAGGTGCAGCAACTGCGCAACTTCGGCCTGGAAGGAAAGGGTTTGTTTGCTCATAGGGATTGGATAAGTCTCGATTAACGGGAAGACGCACGCCAGACAATGGCGGCACGGGCAGACTGCAATTATGGGCGATGCGCACGCATTCAAGTGCGCCCGCTGGCGCAAGGTGGCGCCGTGGCCAGCCACGCCAGCAGCTGGTGGGCGACCTGCGGCCTGCCAAGCAGTTGCATGTGGTTGGTACGGTACAGGATGCAGCGCGAACGGGCCGGAAACGGCAGGGATCGGGTGTGGTCCGCATGCTGGCCGAGGGCACTGTGCAAGGGCACCAAGCCGTCGCCAAGCAGCCGGTCGGCGAGCAGGCTGCGTTTCGATGCGGTCGTGGCGGCGACCGTGTAGCAGGCGACACCTGCTGGCAGCGGCAGCACGGTACGCCGGTCTGGCGCGCGCCGAAAGCGTTCGCGGCCCTGCCAGTCCGCGTCGGTGACAAAGCCGTAACGCAGGTCGGTGATGCCGGCGCTGCGCAACTGCGTCAGGCGCGTGAAGGGTGCGCTCCAGGGTGTGCTGCCCAGCAGCAGGTCAATCCAGTTTCCAGCACGCTCCAACGGCGCGCCATGGTGTGGCGTGCCCAGGAAAACGATGCTCTTGAGTACGCTTGGCCACTGCAGTCCGCGTGCGCGCGCTTTGTGCACGGCGCTGCGAATCACCAGCCCGCCCATGCTGTGGGCGACCACGACCAGCTCCTGCAAGGGCGTCGGCCAGCGTTTGTGCAGTTGCTCCAGCAGATCGGCCAGGGCCTGACCATTGGTCGAGACATGGCGTCCGGTGTTGTAGCGCAGGTACAAGGCACTGGCGTCCAGGGCCGCGCACAGGGTCTGCCCATGGTCTGCCGGCTGGCCCTCGTGGGACGTGTGCCATTGCAGGTCGTTCATGCACAGGCCATGGATCAGCAACACCAGCCTGGGGCGCGGCCGCTCCAACTTCAGCGGCTGCTGAAGATCCAGCGCCTGACCCAAAAAGGTGTGCAGAGCGATGCGGGTGGCGAACGCATTGTTGCTGTCTGCCAGGCGGTCACCCATCACTCCATTGAGCGCGGCGAGTACTGCTTCGCGTTGGGGCGAACCCGGTGCATCGGTGGCGCCGCTTTCCAGCACGGGTTGCAGCCGCGCCAGCGCCAGTTCCAGGCCACGTCCGACGAGGCGCGTGGCGCCGCCAATGCTGCGGTAGACCAGGCCGGTGAGGCCGCGCGTCTGCCCCTTGCCCGTGCCGCCAGGCGCACCGAGGGTGCGCCAGACCGATTGGTGTACCCCTTCCACCACACGCGTGATGCCCGCAGTCGCGTCAGTAGCCAGTTGTGCCGCAGCCACCAGGTCGTCGGCACGCAGGTGGTGTTTCGGGCCATTGGCGATGGCCTTTTTCATGTGCGGCTGGGCCACGGTATGGTCAAAACCGCTCGTGCGGCGCCAGGTAGCGCCACTGCCCCAGCGGCAGGTGACCCAGCATCACCTGGCCGATGCGCACCCGCTTGAGGCCAACGACCTTGAGTCCGACCAGTTCGCACATACGCCGGATTTGGCGCTTCTTGCCCTCGGTCAGCACCACGCGCAGTTGTTCCGGGTTTTGCCAACTGATCTTCGCCGGCTTGAGGGCCTGCCCGTCGAGCGCCAAGCCATGGCGCAGGCGCTCAAGCTGCGCGTTCGCAAACACCGCCTGGACATTGGTCGTCACGGGGTCGTTGTCACGGATCGTCGCCAGCCTGTCGCCTGCCGCCGCTGCTTCCGCGCTGCCCAGGGTGCGCACCCGCACCAGGTACTCCTTCTCCATCTGCGCGTCTTCGCCGATCAGCTGTCGTGCCACGCGACCGTCCTGCGTGAGCACCAGCAGACCGATCGAGTCGATGTCCAGTCGCCCTGCCGGCACCAGGCTTTGCAGCTGGCGTGGATGGAAGAAGAAACGCGCGTTGTCCATGGCCCAGCGGTTTGGCGGCTGGATCAGGGTAATGGCGGGCTGGTGTCCGTCTTCGGCCTGGCCACTCACAATGCCCATCGGTTTGTTGAGCAGGATCGTGACCTGGCTGGCCTGTTGGCCTTGCGCCTGTTTGGCCACCTCGATGCGCGCGTCCGGGCCAACCTGCATCCCCATGCTGGCAGGCTCGCCGTTGACCTTGACCCAGCCGCGGGCGATCCAGTCGTCGGCTTCGCGGCGCGACGCCATGCCGAGTTCGGCCATGCGCTTGTTCAGCCGGGTTGTCGCTCCCCCGGCGGATGGAGCCAGACCGGCCTGGCGCGGCGCGCCCGGCACCGCGGCCGCGCGCCGGAGGATTGCTTGGGGTCGCGCGGGCGATTCGGGTTTGGTCATCGGGGGTTCTTGACAAAGACGCTGGAGCGCAGCGCTTCCAGGCTGAGTACGCGCACGCCGCCATACTCGACGCGGATGACGCCCTGGGCTTGCAAGACATTCAGCGCTTCGTTGACGCGCTGGCGCGACAGGCCGACCAGGTAGGCCAGTTCCTGCTGGGTAATGCGCAGCATTTCACCGACGCCGGGGTACAAGACCGGGTTGAACAATGCGGCCAGGCTGCGCGCCACCCGCGCGTCGGGGCTGTTCATGCGGTCGATCTCGCGTGCTGCAATGAACTGTCCCAGGCGTTCGTTGATCTGGTTCATCACAAAGCGATTGAAGCCGATCGAGTGGTCCAGCAGCCAGTGGAAACTGTCAACTGGCAGCCCGGCCACGATGCTTTTGCGCAGCGCCTGGATGTTGTAGCGGTAGGGCTCGCGCTTGAGCGCCGTGCCCTCACCGAACCAGCCGCCGGGGGGCACTCCGGTAAACGTCATGGTGCGCCCCTCCGCGGTGTCACTGCTCATCTTCAGCAGCCCGTCGATCACGCCGAACCAGTAGGTCACCGGGCGTCCGGTGCGGCAGACAAGGTCGCCCGGCAAGGCGTCGCCGATCTGCAATTCGGGTATCACCCGTTGCCGTGAGGCGTCGTCCAGCACCGTCAGCCATGGAATGGCAGCGAGCTCGGTGGCCAGTGGGGCACGACGCCGATGGTGCAGGGAGAGGTCGGTTGACATGGGTCAAGAAAATGCAAGCTGGGCTGGCAAGTGGTGCCAAACCAGGGTAATCCCTAGTAACTGATGCTCTGAATTGTCGTCGAACCGACATCATGGCGTCAAATATCTTTTTATAGTTTCGGCAGACAGATTTGACACGCAAAGTGCGCGCAAGCCGGGCCGAACCCGGCGTTAACTGCTCGCCCAAACGGTCGGACAAGGAGACACAGTGCAAACGACATTCCCCGGACTGCTGCAAAAGCACGCGACCGAGCGCGCGGCGGCCAGTGCCATGCGGGAAAAGCAGTATGGCATCTGGCAGACCCTGACCTGGGCCGACCTGTTGCTGCTGGTTCAACAACTGGCGTGTGGCCTGCACCAGGCGGGTCTGCGCCGTGGCGAACACATGGTGGTAGTCGGCGCAAACCGTCCGCGCCTGTATGCCACGATGCTGGCGGTGCAGTCGCTGGGTGCGATCCCGGTTCCTTTGTACCAGGATGCGGCCGCTGCGGAATGTGTGTTCCCGGTCAACAACGCCGAAGTGCGTTTCGCCTTTGCCGAGGACCAGGAGCAGGTGGACAAGCTGCTGGAGATCCGGGACCGCTGCCCGCAGCTTGCACACATCTTTTTTGACAACCCGCGCGGCTTGCGCAAATACGACGAGCCCGGGCTGGCCTCGCTCGACGAACTGATCGCCGCTGGCAAGGCATTTGCTGCGCTGCATCCGGCGTTCTTCTCCGAGCAGATTGGCGTTGCCGCACCGGATGACGTGGCTGCCATGTTTTTTACCTCTGGCACCACCGGCAATCCCAAGGGGGTGGTGCATACCCACAACAGCCTGCTTGACCGGGCCCGGGCAGGCGCCGAATTTGACCGCCTGAGCAACGCGGAAGAAGTGCTGGCGTATCTGCCGCCGGCCTGGATCGGGCAGAACATCTTCAGTTATGCGCAGTGGCTGGCCTGCGGTTACGTGGTGAATTGCCCGGAGTCGGCAGCGACGGTCACGATCGACCTGAAAGAGGTCGGACCGACCTACTACTTCGCGCCGCCGCGCGTGTTTGAAGGCCTGTTGACCAGTGTGATGATCCGCATGGAAGACGCTGGGGCCCTCAAGCGCGCCATGTTCCAGCAGTTCATGGCGGTCGCGAAGCGGGTCGGTCCCGCCCTGATGAACGGCCAGGCGGCTGGATTCGTGGACCGCCTGCTGTACGGGTTGGGCAATTGGCTGGTGTACGCGCCGCTGCGCAACAGCCTCGGCATGAACCGGGTGCGTGTCGCCTACACGGCGGGAGAGGCCATCGGCCCGGACCTGTTCACTTTCTACCGTTCGATCGGCATCAACCTCAAGCAGCTCTACGGGTCTACCGAGACCGCCGTGTTTGTCTGCCTGCAACCCGACCATCAGGCGCGCGCCGACACCGTCGGCATTCCCATCTCCGGGGTGGAAATCAAGGTCGCCGAGAACGGCGAAATACTGGTCAAGTCGCCCGGACTGCTCAAGGGTTATTACAAGAATGACGCGGCCACCGCAGAAGTGCTCACCGCGGACGGCTGGTACCACACCAGCGACGCCGGGTTCCTGGATGCCGACGGACACCTGAAGATCATCGACCGGGTCAAGGACGTCGGGCGCATCCGTGGCGGTGCCAACGACGGCGCCATGTTCGCACCCAAATACGTCGAGAACAAGCTCAAGTTCTTCCCGCACATCAAGGAAGTCGTGGCGTACGGCGACGGGCGGGCGCAGGTCTGTGCCATGGTCAATATCGATGTGGACGCGGTCGGCAACTGGGCCGAACGGCGCAACCTGCCGTACGCGGGCTACACCGACCTGGCACAAAAGCCCGAGGTCTACCAGTTGATCCAGGAGTGTGTGGAAAAAGTGAATGCCGACCTGAGCCGCGACAAAATGCTCAGCGGCAGCCAGGTCAGCCGCTTCCTGGTGCTGCACAAGGAACTCGATGCCGACGATGGAGAGCTCACCCGTACCAACAAGGTCCGGCGCGGGTTCATCTCCGACAAGTACCAGCCACTGGTCGATGCCCTGTACGCTGGCAAGACCGAACAGTACATCGAAACGGTCGTCAAGTTTGAAGACGGGCGCAGCGGCAGCGTCAGCGCCACGCTGCGGATCGCGGACGCCAAAACCTTTGCGCCAGTGCAGGAGGCCGCATGAGCGCCGCCCGGCCGCCCGAAGGCGCTTTGCACCGCAGTGCGCAGCACGAAGGTACTCCAGTGAGCGCCGCCCGGCCGCCCGAAGGCGCTTTGCACCGCAGTGCGCAGCACGGAGGTAATCCAGTGAGCGCCGCCCGGCCGCCCGAAGGCGCTTCGCACCGCAGCCGCCAAGCGAAGGCACTCCAGTGAGCACCAACGCCAAGACCATTGGTGACGTGGTGCTGGAGGTCCGCAACATCAGTCTGGCATTCGGTGGTGTGAAGGCCCTGACAGACATCTCGTTTGATGTGCGGGAACACGAGATCCGCGCCATCATCGGGCCCAATGGCGCGGGCAAGAGCTCCATGCTCAACTGCATCAATGGCGTGTACACACCGCAGCACGGAACGATCTCGTTCAAGGGCCAGACCTTCAGCCACATGGACAGCCATCAGGTGGCGACCATGGGCATTGCACGCACCTTCCAGAACCTGGCGCTGTTCAAAGGGATGAGTGTGATCGACAACATCATGACCGGGCGCAACCTGCGCATCAAGAGCAATCTGCTGCTGCAGGCGCTGCGCATCGGCCCGGCGGAGCGCGAGGAGATACGGCACCGTGAGTTTGTCGAGCACATCATCGACTTCCTGGAAATCCAGGCCCACCGCAAGACGGCGGTGGGCCGGTTGCCCTACGGTCTACAAAAGCGGGTCGACCTGGGTCGCGCCCTGGCCATGGAGCCGCAGATGTTGCTGCTCGACGAACCCATGGCCGGTATGAACATGGAGGAGAAGCAGGACATGAGCCGCTTCGTGCTCGATATCAACGACGAGTTCGGCACCACCGTGGTTCTGATTGAACACGACATGGGCGTGGTGATGGACATCTCGGACCGCGTGGTAGTGCTCGACTACGGCAAGAAGATCGGCGACGGCACACCTGAACAGGTGCGCAACAACCCGGACGTGATCAGCGCCTACCTCGGTACCAGCCATTGATCGAAGAAGGACTATGAAAACCACACACCCAGTCAACAAGCGGGCACTCGATTCACAGATGCCATGGCAGCGGCGTGGCCACGCCAATGGCAGCGTCGCCCCGGCAACGTGGATGGCCGCACGGCGCAGCAAGCCTGTCGCCGGTGGGAGCCGATAACCATGGGATTTTTTCTGGAAACACTGCTCAGCGGTCTGATGGCCGGCATGTTGTATTCGCTGGTGGCGCTCGGCTTTGTGCTGATCTTCAAGGCCTCCGGCGTTTTCAATTTTGCCCAGGGCGCCATGGTTTTGTTCGCGGCGCTGGCGATGGCGCGGTTCTCCGAGTGGTTTCCGAAGTGGACCGGTATCGACAACTTGCTGTTGGCTAACCTGGCGGCATTTCTGCTGGCGGCGCTGGTGATGTTCGCCGTCGCCTGGCTGATCGAGCGTCTGGTGCTGCGCCACCTGGTGAATCAGGAGGGCGCGACCTTGCTGATGGCAACTCTGGGCATCACCTACTTCCTGGAAGGCCTGGGGCAGACAGTTTTTGGCAGCAGTGTCTACAAGATCGACATCGGCATGCCCAAGGATCCGACGATCGTCTTGCAGTCGGTGTTCCAGGGCGGCATCCTGATCAACAAGGAAGACCTGATCGCGGCAGCCATCGCCGCAACCATGGTGGCGGTGTTGAGCCTGTTCTTCCAGAAAACCTCCACCGGACGCGCCTTGCGTGCCGTGGCCGACGACCACCAGGCGGCGCAGTCCATCGGTATTCCGCTCAACCGCATGTGGGTGATTGTGTGGTGTGTGGCCGGTGTCGTGGCCCTGGTCGCGGGAATGATCTGGGGCAGCAAGCTCGGCGCCCAGTTCTCGCTGGCGACGGTCGCACTGCGTGCCTTGCCGGTGGTGATCCTGGGTGGACTGACGTCGGTGCCAGGCGCGATTCTCGGCGGTCTGATCATCGGCGTGGGCGAGAAATTGTCCGAGGTGTACCTCGGCCCGTTTGTTGGCGGCGGGATCGAGATCTGGTTTGCCTATGTGCTGGCACTTGGGTTCCTGCTAATCCGTCCCCAGGGACTGTTTGGCGAGAAAATCATTGACCGCGTATGAAGTTCTCAGCCAATGATCGTGCAGTGCAGACTCACTTTGCGCAGCAAAGTCATGTCGAAGCTGAAAGCAGACGGCGCGCGGTGCAGACCAACTTTGCGCAGCGCGGTTGAACGCAGTGTGTCGCAGCTAAAAAATCATTCGGGTATCAACTGATGTTCTATCGGGAAAACGGCCAATTCAAGACCAGTTATCGGGCGGATCAACAGATCTTCCCGATCACGCAGGACCGGATCGCGATTTTGCTGCTGCTGGTGGTCGCGTTTGTCGCGGTGCCCGCGCTGGCCAGCGACTACCTGTTCCGCGCCATCCTGATCCCGTTCCTGATCTATTCGCTGGCGGCAGTCGGTGTGAATATTCTGGTTGGCTACTGCGGTCAAATCTCGCTGGGTTCGGGCGCGTTCATGGCGGTGGGGGCGTACGGCGCCTACAACTTCTTCGTGCGGGTGCCCGGCATGCCGCTGGTGCCGGCGCTGCTGCTCGGTGGCCTGTGTGCCATGCTGTTCGGAATTCTGTTTGGCCTGCCCAGCCTGCGTGTGAAGGGTCTGTATCTGGCGGTGGCGACCCTGGCCGCGCAGTTTTTTTCCGACTGGATGTTCCTGCGCATATCCTGGTTCACCAACAACTCGACCACCGGCGCCGTCTCGGTTTCCAATTTGCAGGTGTTTGGCTGGGCTATCGAGAGTGCGCTCAGCAAGTACCTGTTCTGCCTGGCGATGCTGGTAGTGATTGCATTGCTGGCGAAGAACCTGGTGCGCGGAGCGATCGGACGCGAGTGGATGGCGATTCGCGACATGGATGTGGCGGCGGCCGTGATCGGCATCCGTCCCATGTACGCCAAACTGACGGCGTTTGCCGTGAGCTCCTTTATCGTCGGCGTGGCAGGTGCGCTCTGGGGCTTTGTGTACCTGGGCTCCTGGGAGCCGGCCGCGTTTTCGGTCGACCAGTCTTTCCGCATGTTGTTCATGGTCATCATCGGCGGTGTCGGCTCCATCATGGGCAGCTTTTTTGGCGCCGCCTTCATTGTGATCTTGCCGATTGTCCTGAACCTGCTGCTGCCGTTCCTGCTGGGACTGGTGGGCATCGAAATTTCCACTGCGGGCATTTCGCATGCCGAGCTGATGATTTTTGGTGCGCTGATCGTGTGGTTCCTGATCGTCGAGCCGCATGGCCTGGCGCGCCTGTGGTCGATTGGAAAGCAGAAGATGCGGTTGTGGCCTTTTCCGCATTAAGGGAACCGCCTGCTCTGCGATGTTGCTGTGCAATCAGGGGTGTCCGCCGGGTTCTGGAGGGTTGTGGTTTGGTGTCGGTTGTTGGTCTTTCATATTTATTAACAGGAGTCAATCATGAAGTTTCGCAAACTGGTATTTGCACTGGCCGCGGTGGCCGGGGCCACTTCGTTTATCGGGAATGGCGCGTTTGCGCAGGCCAAGGAGCAGTTCTTTCCGGTCCTGACTGGCCGAACCGGCCCGGTGGCACCAAATGCAACGCCCTGGGCCAATGGCCACAACGACTACATGAAACTGGTCAACGCCCGTGGCGGAATCAACGGCATCAGGACCCTGGTCGAAGAATGCGAAACCGCGTATGACACGGCGCGTGGTATCGAGTGTTACGAGCGGCTCAAAGGCAAACACGGCGGCGCAACCGTGTTCCAGCCCCTGTCAACCGGCATCACGTTCGCGTTGACCGAAAAAGTGCCGAACGACAAGATTCCGATGATTACCTCCGGCTATGGCCGCAGCGATTCTGCCGACGGCACCATATTCAAGTGGAACTTCCCGCTGATTGGCCACTACTGGGTGGCCGGCGACGTCTTGCTCAAGCACATTGGCAATCAGGCCGGCGGCATGGACAAACTCAAGGGCAAGAAGATCGCCGTCGGTTACCACGACAGTGCGTTTGGCAAAGAGTTGCTGCCGATCCTGCAGGAGCGCGCCGCGCAATACGGGTTCGCCTTGCAACTGTTGCCAATTGCCGCCCCCGGCGTGGAGCAGAAAGCGACCTGGTTGCAGGTGCGCCAGCAGCAGCCAGACTATGTGATTTTGCAGACTTGGGGCGTCATGACCCCGACCGCACTGAAGGAGGCGCAGGCCGTTGGGTATCCGCGCGAGAAGATCTTTGGCACCTGGTGGTCGGCGGCGGAGCCGGACCTGAAGGACATCGGACAAGGCGCCAAGGGGTATAGCGGCGTGATGATGCAACACGGTGCCGAGCCGCAGTCGGCGGTGGTCAAGGAGATCCTTGACAAGGTACACGCCAAGGGCCAGGGCACGGGCCCGAAGGACGAGGTCGGCAGCGTGTTGTACATGCGCGGCGTCGTCGGTGCCATGCTGGCAGTCGAGGGCGTGCGTTCGGCGCAGGAGCGTTTTGGCAAAGGCAAGGTCATGACCGGTGAACAGGCCCGCTGGGGTTACGAGAACCTCAACCTGACGCAGGCCAAACTCGACGCCCTGGGTTTCAAGGGCGTGATGCGGCCAGTGTCCACGAGCTGTGCGGACCACATGGGTTCGTCCTATGCACGGGTGCACACCTGGGACGGTAGCAAGTTTGTCTGGAGCTCCGATTGGCTGGAAGCGGACGAGCAGGTGATCAAGCCGCTGGTGCGGGCTTCGGCCGAGAAGTATGCGGCGGAAAAGAAGCTGACACGCCGCTCCGGCCAGGACTGCCAGTCCTGACCAGCAGCGCCACGCAGGACCGGCCTGGCCGTGTTCTGGTGGCGTCCCTCCCAACCCCTCCCCCCAGCCGGGAGGGGCAGCGGCTGGGTGCAGCCGTCAAACGAAAGCTTCGCCCTGCGGGTCTTTCATTTGGTCCATACGGATCAGGGCGTGAGCCCTCCAACAGCGTTAACAGGCCCTAGCCATGAGCACCACAAACATTGTTCTCAACGTCAACGGCATCGAGGTCATCTACAACCATGTGATCCTGGTGCTCAAGGGCGTTTCGCTCAGCGTGCCGCAAGGCAAGATCGCCGCCGTGCTGGGTGGTAACGGTGCGGGCAAGACGACCACCCTGCGCTCCATCTCCAACTTGCTGCGCGGCGAGCGCGGCGCGGTCACCAAGGGTTCGATCGAGTTGCGCGGTGAACGCATCGAGAATCTGACGCCGTCCGATCTCGTCAACCGCGGCGTGGTGCAGGTGATGGAGGGGCGGCACTGTTTTGCGCACCTCACGATCGAGGAGAACTTGCTCGCCGGCGGATACACACGCCGGGACAAGGGGGAGATTGCGCGCAACCTGGAAAAGGTCTACAGCTACTTTCCGCGTCTCAAGATGCGCCGTAGCTCGCAGGCGGCGTATACATCCGGCGGGGAACAGCAGATGTGTGCGATCGGGCGCGCCCTGATGACCAACCCCAGCGTGATGTTGCTGGACGAGCCCTCGATGGGCCTGGCGCCGCAGATCGTGGAGGAGGTGTTCGAGATCGTGAAGGATCTGAACCAGAAGGAAAAGGTCACGTTCCTGCTGGCGGAGCAGAACACCAACATGGCATTGCGCTACTCGGACTACGGCTACATCATGGAGTCCGGACGGATCGTGATGGATGGGCCGGCATCCGACCTGGCCAACAACGAAGATGTGAAAGAGTTTTACCTCGGTGTCGGCGGCGGTGAGCGCAAGTCCTTCAAGGACGGCAAGAGTTACCGGCGGCGCAAGCGCTGGCTGGCCTGAGCGGCATTCGACCCAGGAGCACCGACCATGGCCAGTCCTTATTACGACGCACTTGAAGTCCGCAGCAGCGCAGAACGCGAGGCGGCGCATTTCGTGCAACTTCCGGCCCAGGTGGCACATGCCCAAGCGGCCAGCGCTGCCTATGCCGATGTGCTGCGCGGGGTCGATCCGCTCGCGGTGCGCGACCGCGCCGCGCTGGCGCGTTTGCCAGTCACGCGCAAGAGTCAGCTGCATGAACGCCAGAAGGCACAACGCAGCGCCGGTGGTGACGTATTCGGCGGATTCAGCAGCGTGCGGTTTGGCAGCCAGATGCCGCGCGTGTTTGCCAGCCCTGGCCCGATCTACGAGCCCGAGGGTGCCACCCGGGACTACTGGCGCATGGCGCGCGCCATGTATGCCGCGGGCTTTCGCGCCGGGGAGTTGATTCACAACTGCTTCAGTTACCACTTCGTTCCCGCCGGCTCGATGATGGAAACCGGTGCCCATGCGATGGGTTGCAGCGTCTTTGCTGGTGGCACCGGGCAGACCGAGCAGCAAGTGCAGGCGATGGCCGAGCTGCAGCCGGCCGGGTACGTCGGCACGCCCAGCTTTCTGAAGATCATCGCCGAGAAGGCAGCCGAGATGGGTGTGGCAGTGCCCAGCGTGCGCAAAGCCCTGTTTGGTGGCGAGGCCTATCCGCCGAGCCTGCGCGACTGGTTTGCCGCCCGTGGCATCCAGGGCTACCAATGCTTCGCCACCGCCGACCTCGGGCTGATCGCGTATGAGACTGAGGCCCGCGAAGGCCTGGTGCTCGATGAATCCGTGATTGTGGAAATTGTCCGTCCCGGCACCGGCGACCCGGTCGCAGCGGGCGAGGTCGGTGAACTGGTGGTGACGACGCTTAACCCGGTCTATCCCCTGATCCGCTTCGGCACCGGCGATCTGAGTGCCGTTTTGCCGGGCGACTGCCCCACCGGGCGTACCAACACCCGCATCCGCGGCTGGATGGGCAGGGCCGACCAGACCACCAAGATTCGCGGCATGTTCGTGTATCCGGCGCAGGTCGACGCGATTGTCAAACGGTTTCCGGAGGTGGTGAAGGCGCGTCTGGTGGTCAGCGGTGAAATGGCCAATGACGCGATGGTGCTGCGGGTTGAAACGGCGTGTGGCGCGCCGGATGGACTGGTAGTAAAGATCGGCGATGCGATCCGCGAGGTGACCAAGCTGCGTGGCGAGGTGGAGTTGCTGCTGCCAGGCAGCCTGCCCAACGACGGCAAGGTGATCGAGGACGCGCGCAGCTACAAGTAACTTGCAGGCGCGACACCTGCCAGCGCTGGCGTCCGGGCAATCCCTTAGGTGGTTTCCGGTATTGCCCGTTCTGCAGCAAAGGATAGACTGATTGCCACTATCAACTAGAAACCAGAGAGACATCTTCATGAAACGTTTTATTGCTGCGGCCGCGGCCGCCACGGTGTTGTTTGCAAACGCGCAGGGATTCCCTGGCAGCAAACCGATCGCCATTGTTGTGCCCTTTGCCGCTGGTGGCCCGACCGACCTGGTCGCGCGCCAGCTGGCAGAAGCCATGCGCAAGACCATGGGGGGAGGCGCCAATTTCCTGGTCGAGAACGCTGCGGGTGCGGGTGGCACCATTGGTGCGACCAAGGTCGCGCGGGCTGCGCCGGACGGCCACACCCTGCTGTTGTTTCATATTGGCATGGCGGCGACACCGGCGCTGTACAAGAAGATTGCCTACAAGCCACTCGAAGACTTCGAGTTTCTCGGCATGATCAACGAAGTTCCCATGACCCTGGTCGGCAAGCCGCAGTTGCCCGCCAATACCTACCGGGACTTCGAGGCCTACATCAGGACCAATGCTGGCAAATTGAACATCGCTCACGCAGGTCTGGGTTCGGCCTCGCATCTGTGCAGCCTGATGTGGCAGTCGGCGGTCAAGGCCAACGAGGCGATGACGACGATTCCCTATGGCGGTACCGGCCCGGCGATGCAAGCCCTGGTCGGCGGTCAAGTCGATCTGATGTGTGACCAGACCACCAACACCGTCCAACAGATCCAGGCCGGCCGGGTGAAGGCATTTGCCGTCACCACCGCCAAGCCATTGTCCAAACACCCGCTGTTGAAGGACTACCCGACGCTGCAGGAGATGGGCCTCAAGGGGTTTGAGTTGACGGTCTGGCATGGCCTGTACGCGCCCAAGGGCACCCCGCCAGCGGTACTCAAGCAGTTAAACGACGCGATGAAACTCGCGCTGAAAGACCCCGACTTCATGAAAAAGCAGGATGCCCTGGGCGCCATCGTGGTGACCGACGGTCGGGTCGAGCCCGCCGCGCACAAGGCCTTTGTGGCGGCCGAGATCGCCAAGCTCAAGCCGGTGATCGAGGCGGCGAAACAGTTCGCCGATTGAACCTGGCGGGTCCGGCGCTGCCCGGTGCAGCCTTGGCTGCGCCAATACGTATGGTGGATTCGGTGACGCAGCTTGGCAGCCTGGATGTGGGTTGCGTGGCGGTCACCGGCTCACATGGAGGCATCAGTTCGGCGCGATACGCGTTGGCGGCACGTCCTTCATTGAGCATCTTCAACGACGCCGGGGTCGGGCGCGATCGGGCCGGTATGGCAGCGCTGGCCTTTTTGGACAGCCATGGACTGGCGGCCTGTACCGTCTCGCACACCAGCGCCCGCATTGGCGACTCGCGCAGCACGCTGGAAGATGGCATCATCAGCCATGCCAATCTCGTTGCGCAAGCGGCGGGGCTGGCAGATGGCCAGACCTGTGCCGACGCGATACAACTTTTTTGGAGACAGTCATGTCCGTCCCGTCCCGCCTGAAGTGCCGTGCTGCCCTACTCGTGTTCGCGCTCGCCGCGGTGCTGCCTGCAGCGGCACAGGCCCAGTCGGCCTGGCCAAACAAGCCGGTGCGCATCGTGGTTCCATTTGCACCCGGTGGCACCACCGACATCCTGGCACGGGCGATTGCGCCGGAGCTGTCAAGGGTGTTCGGCCAATCCTTTGTGGTGGACAACCGTGCCGGGGCCGGTGGCAACCTGGGCGCCGATATCGTTGCCAAGTCTGCGGCCGACGGCTACACCCTGTTGATGGGGACGGTGGGTACGCACGGCATCAACAAATCGTTGTACAGCAAGTTGCCTTACGACCCGCAGAAGGATTTCGCGCCCATCACCCTGGTGGCCGGTGTGCCCAATGTGATGGTGATGAATGCCGAAAACGCCAAGGCGCTGGGGATCAACACGGTGCCGGACTTCATCCGTTACGCGCGCGCCAACCCGGGCAAGCTGAACATGGCTTCCAGCGGCAACGGGACCTCGATCCACCTGTCGGGTGAGTTGTTCAAGTCGCGTACCGGCGTTTTCATGACGCATATTCCGTATACCGGCTCCAGCCCGGCCTTGATGGGCATGTTGTCGGGTCAGGTGGACGTGATGTACGACAACCTCCCTTCTGCCCTCCCCCATATCCGGAGCGGCAAGCTCAAGGCGTTTGCGGTGACCAGTGTCCAACGCTCGGCTGCCATGCCGGAGCTGCCGACAATCGAAGAGGCCGGGCCGCTCAAGGGCTTCGACGCAAGTTCGTGGTTTGGCCTGCTGGCGCCCGTCGGCACACCTGCCGATGTGGTGGCACGGCTTCAGCAGGAAACGGCCAAGGCACTCAGCTCGCCCGCGATCAAGGAAAAATTGTTGTCCCAGGGGGCAATCCCGAGCGGCAACACGCCGCAGGAGTTTGCCCGTTTCATCGACGATGAAATACGAAAATGGGCGCCGGTGGTGAAAAACTCAGGCGCGAAGGTCGACTGATCCAGCGTTGTGCCGTGCGCGGTGGGTGACCATGCGCGTGTGCAAACTGCTGATGATCTGGCTGGCCGTTTTTACACACAGGAACGGCAGCAAGGCATGCACCAGCGCCGCCAGCGCCGCCAGTTGCAGCCGCCACGCGAACCCGAAGGCAGTACCCGCATGTTCGCTCCAAGTCTCGCCGACAGCGGCGGGGTGTTCGGTAAAGGCGCGTGTGAGTTGTTGCATGGCGCTAATTTAGCGGCTTACCGGCGCAAATAGCTTGCGTTTTTTGGCCGCGTAGAGCATATTATTGCAATATTTTTCTAATAATCCATGAAGTTAGACAAGACCGACCGGGCGCTTCTTCGTCTTCTGCAAGTGGATGCTGCAATGTCGTTGGAGGCGCTGGCTGCCGCGGTGCACCTGACCCCAACTCCGGCGTGGCGCCGCATCCAGAAACTGGAGGCCGCAGGTGTCATACAGCGGCGCGTGGTGCTGTGCGACGCCAGTCGCCTGGGCGTCGGCGTCACCGTATTTGTGGCTATCAAGACGGCGCAACACAACGCCGCCTGGCTGGAGAAGTTCGCGCTCTCGGTGCGCGATATCGAAGAAGTGGTGGAGTTGTACCGGATG
>Ga0105048_10006567_pt1 | contig 18746 bp, 16 predicted proteins | sample MAT05_FD_78382 | JGI IMG/M metagenome (GOLD analysis project Ga0105048, IMG submission 78382) | Freshwater microbial communities from Lake Fryxell liftoff mats and glacier meltwater in Antarctica - MAT-05 | ecosystem: Environmental > Aquatic > Freshwater > Ice > Liftoff microbial mat | place... | reverse complement strand
TTGCAAATCAAGGGGTTTCCAGGCCCGATCAACCCCAGAAAACCCGCCCGTCACCTGCTGCAACATGTTGCCAGTAAATATGTTGCAGACTTATGCGTAATAGAGAGGGCAACGCCCCGGGTGGGGTGGGCGGGTCGATCGCCTTTCCGCCTTCCCCCTTGCACGCCGCCCGTCCGTACACGACAATACACCCACTGCTAGCTGCGCCGCCGCGGCGCTTCCCCCCGCCTTCCCGCCCTTCCGAGGGTCGAGTCCATGCCGCTCCCGCCTCGCCGCCTCGCGGCGGTCCTCGTCGCACTCGCGTCCCTGGCGTCGCCCGCGCTCGCGCAAGAACCCGCGGCCCCGAACCCGACCGACGTGAAGGCCGTCGCCGTCCACCCGGCGCGCGTCGCGCTCAACGGCTCCGACGACGCCGCGCAGCTCGTCATCACCGGCACCCTCAACGACGGCCGCCTCGTGGACCTCACCCACGTCGCCCGCTACGCCGTCGCCAACGCCACCGCGGTCGTCAGCAACACCGGCCGCGTGCAGCCGAAGGCCGACGGCGCCGGCGAGGTCACGATCACCTTTGGGGCGCACACCGCCCGCCTGCCGGTCGAGTCGCGGAACGTCGGCGTGAACCTGCCGCTGAACTTCACCAACCAGGTCGTGCCGGTGTTCACGCGCCTCGGCTGCAACAGCGGCGGGTGCCACGGCAAGATCAGCGGCCAGAACGGCTTCCGCCTGTCGCTCCTCGGCTTCGAGCCCGACCTCGACTACGTGACGCTCGTGAAGGAAGGCCGCGGCCGCCGGATGTTCCCGGCCAACCCCGACGCCAGCCTGTTCCTCACGAAGGCGACCGGCCGCTCGCCGCACGGCGGCGGCAAGAAGATGGAACCCGACTCCGACGAGTACAAGCTCGTCCGCCGCTGGATCGCCTCCGGGATGCCGTGGGGGAACGAGACCGACCCGAAGGTCGTGCGCATCAGCGTGTTCCCCGAGCACCGCATCCTGAGCCGCAACAGCACCCAGCAGATCGCCGCCTACGCCCACTACTCCGACGGCACCACCGAGGACGTGACCCGGCGGGCGCAGTTCGAGAGCAACGACGGCGAGGTCGCGGCCGTCACCGAGGGCGGGCAGGTCCGCACGCTGCAGCTCAGCGGCGAGGCCGCCATCATGGCCCGCTTCTCGGGCATGGTGACGGTCACCCGCGTCACCGTGCCGCTCGGCGTGCCGACGCCGGCGTGGCAGTTCCCCCAGCAGAGCGTCGTGGACCGCCACACCGAGAAGAAGTGGCGCGAGCTCGGCCTCGTGCCGTCCGACCTCTGCACCGACGAGCAGTTCATCCGCCGCGTGTCGCTCGACATCACCGGGACGCTCCCCACGCCGCCGCAGGTGGCGGCGTTCGTCGCGGACGCCGACGCGAAGAAGCGCGAGAAGCTGGTGGACCGGCTGCTGGACACGCCGGAGTACGCGTTCTTCTTCGCCAACAAGTGGGCCGACGTGCTGCGGGTGAAGCGGCGCGGCGAGGCGAACCGGGCCGCGGGGACGTTCGCGTTCCACGAGTGGATCCGCCTCGCCATGGCCAACGACACGCCGTACAGCGAGTTCGTCCGCGGCATCGTGACGGCGACGGGCGACGAGCGCCGCAACCCGGCGGTGGTGTGGTACAAGGAGCTGACGACGCCCGAGCAGTTCGTGGACGACGTGGGGCAGGTGTTCCTGGGCCAGCGGCTGGCGTGCGCCAACTGCCACCACCACCCGTACGAGAAGTGGAGCCAGGACGACTACTGGGGGCTGGCGGCGTTCTTCGGCAAGGTCGGCCGCAAGGAACTGCGGCTGCCGAGCAGCAACGCCAACAACAACGACAACAAGACGCAGGTGATCTTCACCAAGTCGGCGGGGTCGGTGACGAACAAGCGGACGAACAAGGCCGCCGAGATCCGCCCGCTGGACGGCCAGCCGATGGAGGCGTTCGACGGCGACCCGCGCGAGAAGCTGGTCGACTGGATGACGGACAAGAGCAACCCGTTCTTCGCGAAGGCGGTGGCGAACCGCTACTGGGCGCACTTCTTCGGCCGCGGCATCGTGGACCCGCTGGACGACATGCGGATCACGAACCCGCCGTCGAACCCGGAGTTGTTGGACGCGCTGGCGAAGAACCTGACCGACAACAACTACAGCCTGAAGGCGCTGGTCCGCACGATCTGCACGAGCCGGACGTACCAGCTGTCGAGCGCCCCGAACGACTTCAACAAGCTGGACAAGCAGGCGTACGCCCGGTTCTACCCGCGGCGGGTGGGTGCCGAGGTGCTGCTGGACGCGGTGAACCAGGTGACGGACAGCCCCGGCGGGTTCAGCGGGCTGCCGAAGGACAGGAACGCGCCGGGCCGGGCGATCATGCTGCCGGACGAGTCGTTCACGTCGTACTTCCTGGACGTGTTCGGCCGGCCGCAGCGGATCAGCGCGTGCGAGTGCGAGCGGGTGAACGAGGCGAACCTGGCGCAGGCACTGCACCTGCTCAACAGCGACGAGATTCAGGGGAAGGTGACGCGCCAGGGCGGCCGCGCCGCGGCGCTCGCCGCGGACGTGCGGCCGGACGAGGCGAAGGTGACGGAGTTGTTCCGCTGGGCCTTCTCGCGGGCGCCGACGGCGGCGGACCTGGCGGCGGCGCTGGGCCACATCCGCGAGATGGAGGCGAAGCACGCGGGCGCCGCCGGGAAGCGGATCGCCTACGAGAACATCCTGTGGGCGCTGCTGAACACGAAGGAGTTCGTGTTCAACCAGTGACCGCGGGTTGGAGCCTGTGACATGCGACCGCCCGGGGCCGACCCCGGGCGGTTGGCGTTACGGGGTGATCGACGACCAGAACTCGGCCTGGTGGAACGGGGCGATGTGCGCGAGGTTCGAGGTGGCGATGACCGTGTTCGACAGTCCGAGCGCCTCGGCCTGCGCGATCAGGATCATATCGACGTCGAGGTCTTTGTCGCCGGCCGTGGGTCGGCCGGACTGCCGGGCGTCCGCCCACAGCCGGGCGGCCCTCTCCATCGCGGCCGTCGTCAGGACCGTGTAGTCCAACGGGCCGCGGAGCGCGGTCAACCGTGCGGCACTGGCATCCTTCCTCGCTCGGAGCAGTTCGCGGCGGAGTTCGTAGTCGATGATCTCGGGAATGACGAGCCGGTGCACCGCGAGTACGAGTACGTCACGCCACCGCCGGGCGGCCTTCACGTCTGGCTTGGTCGGCGGCCCGCACAACAAGCTGAGGGGCGTCGCATCGAGCACGACCACGCGCAGACTCATCTCGCCTCCCCGTCGGACGGGATGAGTGGTCTGGCCCCCACGCGAAGGCGTTCGGCGTTGATGGCCGCGATCAGGTCATACCCGTCGTCGGGTTCCAGATCGGCCTCGGCGTCGATCGCGTGCAGTTGTTCCACCACTTTCCGCCGGCGTTCCATCTCCTCGGGCGTCGGGGGGGCTGGGTTCGGGCGCACCGTCAGTTCCACTCGCTCCCCTTCCGAGAGCTTGACCGGAGTGGTCGGGCGGAACACACCGTTCTCGTAAACGGCAGCGGTGGTGAGTGGGGTCATGGGAGCCTCCTCGCGGTCGGGTTCAGTATACCGTCCCGTCGGCACAACCGTTGCACCCGGCCCGGCCGCGTCGCCGGCAGAGTCCGTCCTATCTGGTAGACCGGCACGCGATTCGGTAATTGTTCACTATCCCCTCTCCGGGCCAGGACCGCACCCATGACCAGCCCTGCCCAGCCGAAGCCGAAATACTTGCCGTTCGGCAACGAGGCGGGGAACGGCACCCCGCGGCAGCCGGCCGCGCCGCCCGAACCCGCCGGCGGACCCGGACCCGCGCTCACCCCGCAAGACCTCTACCTGTTCAACGAGGGGAGCCACGTCCGGCTCTACGAGAAGCTCGGCAGCCACCCCGCCACCCGCGACGGCAAGAGCGGCTACCAGTTCGCCGTCTGGGCGCCCAACGCCGACTACGTCGCCGTCGTCGGCGACTTCAACGGCTGGGACAAGGGGGCCAACCGCCTCGCCCCCGTCGGCTCCAGCGGCGTCTGGGCCGGGTTCGTGCCGGGCGTCGGCAGCGGCACGATGTACAAGTACCACGTCGCCGCCCCGGGCGGGTTCGCCGCCGAGAAGACCGACCCGTTCGCGTTCCACTGTGAGATCGCGCCCAAGCACGCCGCCGTGACGTGGGACCTCGGCTACGACTGGCACGACGACGACTGGATGGCGGGCCGCGGCAAGAAGATCGCCCAGGACGCGCCGGTGAGCATCTACGAGGTCCACCTCGGGTCGTGGATGCGCGAGGCCGACCCGCCGTACCACTCGCTCAGCTACCGCGACGTGGCCCCGCGGCTCGCCGAGTACTGCAAGGACATGGGGTTCACCCACGTCGAGCTGATGCCGGTCACCGAGTACCCGTTCTTCGGGTCGTGGGGCTACCAGACCACCGGGTACTTCGCCGCCACCAGCCGGTTCGGCACCCCGCAAGACCTGATGGTCCTCATCGACACCCTCCACCAGGCCGGCGTCGGCGTCATCCTCGACTGGGTGCCGAGCCACTTCGCCACCGACGCGTGGGCGCTGGCGAAGTTCGACGGCACCGCCTGCTACGAGCACGCCGACCCGCGGCAGGGGTTCCACCCCGACTGGGGCAGCTTCATCTTCAACTACGGCCGCCACGAGGTCCGCAGCTTCCTCCTGTCGAGCGCCCTGTTCTGGCTCGACAAGTACCACATCGACGGCATCCGCGTCGATGCGGTGGCGTCGATGCTGTACCTGAACTACTCGCGTAAGGAAGGCGAGTGGACGCCCAACCGCTACGGCGGGCAGGAGAACATCGAGGCCATCGACTTCCTGCGGCGGTTCAACCAGGAGGTGTACCAGCACTACCCGGACGTGCAGACGATCGCGGAGGAGAGTACCAGTTGGGGCATGGTCAGCCGGCCGACCTACGCCGGCGGGCTGGGCTTCGGCTACAAGTGGGACATGGGCTGGATGCACGACACGCTGAAGTACATCGCGGAAGACCCGATCCACCGCAAGTACCACCAGAACGACCTGACGTTCCGCATGCTCTACGCCTACCACGAGAACTTCGTGCTGCCGCTCTCGCACGACGAGGTGGTCCACGGCAAGGGGCCGCTGTGGGACAAGTGCGCCGGCGACGAGTGGCAGAAGTACGCCGGGCTGCGGCTGCTGTTCGGGTACATGTGGGGCATGACCGGCAAGAAGCTGCTGTTCCAGGGCGGCGAGATCGCCCAGCGGCGCGAGTGGCGGCCGGACGAGAGCGTCGACTGGCACCTGCTGAACCACGCCCCGCACGAGGGCGTGCAGAGCTGGGTGCGCGACCTCAACCGCGCCTACGCGGCGGAGCCGGCGCTGCACGAGCTCGACAACCAGCCGGGCGGGTTCGACTGGATCGACTGCGCGGACGCGAACGCCAGCGTGCTCAGCTTCGTGCGCCGCGGCAAGACGGCCGACGACCTGATGGTGGTGGTGCTGAACTTCACGCCGGTGGTGCGGCCGGGCTACCGGGTGGGGGTGCCGAGCGCCGGGTACTGGAAGGAGATTCTGAACAGCGACGCGGGCGTCTACTGGGGCAGCAACGTCGGCAACAGCGGCGGCGTGTTCGCGGAGCCGTCGGCGATGCACGGGCAGCCGTTCTGCGTGACGGTGACGCTGCCGCCGCTCGGGGCGCTGTTCTTCAAGGGGCGCGGCTGACCCGCAGCGCGTCCCAACTCCGGAGGGCGGCGCGGGCCGCCGAGCGGGCGTAGTCGTGCTTCCGCGCGGCCGCCTGCTCGGGCGTCGCGCCGGGGCCGATGATGCCGATCCCGACCGGCTTGTGGTGCTTGAGTTGGAGTTCGACCAGGCTCTTGTGGACGACGTGGCCCATCACCTCGCCGTGCAGCGTCTCCCCCCGCTCGATGTACCCGAGCACGACGACGCAGTCGACGTCCGGGCGGGCCAGCAGCACCTCGACGAGGAGCGGGACTTCGTAGGCGCCGGGCACCCGCACGACCCGCCCGAGCGTGCCCCCGCCGGCCTCGACCTCCCGGCCGGCCTCCTCGACCATCACGTCCACGACCGCCTTCGCGAACTCGGCCGCCACGATCGCGCACCGCGGCTTGTCGCTCGTCATCGGTGACTACTCCCTACCCCTTCTTCTTCCCCTTCGCCGCCCCGGCGGGGGGCGTCGCCCCCTTGCGGACGCGCACCAGGAACCCGTCCAGGTCGAGCACCACGATCGCGTCGCCGTCGCCGGGGCGGGCCACGTCCGGGTGGAGGCGGTAGATCACCCGCCGGCCGTCCTTCTGGTCCTCCAGCAGTCCCGCCTGCCGCATCACCCCGAGGTGGTGCGACAGGTTCACCATCGGCACCCCCAGCAGCTCGGCCAGCCCGCCCACGTGCAGCGGGCCGTGCGCCAGCCGGTCGACGACCCGGACGCGGGTCGGCTCGGCCAGCGCGGCCAGCCGGGCCGCCACCTTCCGGGCGGCAGAGTATTCGGTCACAGGCTCGTCTCCGGGTGTACGCCGAACATTCACGGACGGAGTTTATACCCCGGACTGGTCCCGCGTGCGACCGAATTCCCGGTCGTTCTTCCGATTTAACGATTAGCGAGCCGCGCGGGCGAACACGTCGTCCAGCGCCGCCACCAGCACCGCCTCGACCGCCGCCAGCCCGGCGGCCCCGGGGTCGCGGCCCAGATGCGGCGCCAGGTGGACGCCGCCGTCCGGGTCGAACCCGACCTCGACGTTCTCCAGCACCACGCCCTCCGGCCGGTGGGCGGCGTACGACCACACCGCCCGCCGCACCGCCGCCGCCCGCGCCGCCGAGCCGGCCGAGCCCACCGCCGCCTCGTGCCGCACCACGCCGGCCAGCGCGTCGGCGGAAGCCGCGTGGCCGTCGCCGAACCGGCGGCAGGCGAACTTCACCAGGTCGTCGAGCACCGGCCGGCGGCGCGGGTGCGGGTCGGCCTTCGCCCGCCCCAGCCCCGCGGCCACGACGGCGGCGGCCGTCTCGGGCGCCGCCCGTTCCAGGTCGGCGAACGGGTCGGTGGTGCGGTTCAGCAACCGGTTGGCCTCGGCCTTCATCGCCGCGGCGCCGGGGCCGAGCGGGTCGCGGTGCGCCAGCAGGGCCGGGGCGGCGGGGTCGAGGAGGCGGGCGGCGTCGGCGGGGAAGTCGGTGCGGAGGAAGTGTTCGGCCAGCGGCACGGTCGCGGCGGCGGCGCCGACGGAGCCGGGGCCGTGCACCTCGCGGGCCTTCAGGACGCACTGGCGGAGGAGCTTCTCGGCGTCGGCGGTGCGGCCGAGGTCGGCGAGGCAGCCGGCGTAGCCGAACAGGAACGCGACGCGCTCCTTCTTCGCGGCCGGGTCGGCGGGGGCGACGTACTTGACGGCGTGCTGGAACTCGGTGGCGGCGCGCTTCACCTCGCCGGCGGCGTAGTGGAACCGGGCCATGTCGGCGTAGGCCAGCGCGAGCGGGTGCGACCCGGAGCCGTGGTCGCGCTTGGCGTCGCGGGCGGCCTTCACGACGACCGTCTCGGCCGCGTCGGCCATGCCGGTGCGGAGCAGGTGGATCGCGGCGACGAGGGCCGGCGACGGCGGCGGCTGACCGGGCAGGGGCATGGCGGCGTCCGCGGGCGGGGGACGGGTTACGGTCGATTATCCCGGACGGGGCGCGGGGAATCCAGGGGGGAATGGGGCTTCGCCGCTCGCGGCTCCGCGCCGCGGCGCGAAGCCGCAAGCGGCAACTCGCGTGGTTCCGTTGCCGCTTGCGGCTTCGCGCCGCGGCGCCGCAAGCGGCGGAACCCCCGATGCTCGCCGGTCGCCGGTTGTTCCGGTAACCTGAACCCGAGCATGATCGTCACCATCGACGGCCCCGCCGGGTCCGGCAAGAGCACCGCGGCCCGCGGCCTCGCCGCCCGCCTCGGGTTCGACTACCTCGACACCGGCGCCATGTTCCGCGCCGTCGGCCTCGCCCTCCGCGGCGCCGCCGACGCGGACGCCGTGCTCGCCGTCATCCACCTGGAGATGCCGCCGGGCCGGGTGCTCCTCGACGGCCGCGACGTGACCGACGACATCCGCACCCCCGAGGCGTCGCAGGCGGCCAGCCGCGTCGCGGTGGTGCCGGCGGTGCGGCGGTTCCTCGCCGCCGAGCAGCGCCGCATCGCGGACGGGCGGAACATCGTGTGCGAGGGGCGCGACCAGGGCACCGCCGTGTTCCCCGACGCGGCGTGCAAGTTCTACCTCACCGCCGACCCGCACGCCCGCGCGGAGCGGCGCCACCGCGAACTCGTGGCGAAGGGCGAGGCGGTGGCGCTGGCCGACGTGCTGGCGCAGCAGCGGGAGCGCGACGCCCGCGACGCCGGCCGGGCCGACGCCCCCATGCGGCCGGCCGACGACGCCGTCCTGGTGGACACCACCGGCCTCACCGTTGACGCGGTCGTGGCCCGGCTGGAGGAGGTTGTTCGCAGATGCGCGACCGCCCGCCGCTGACGGCGCGGCTGTGGTACGACGCCGCCTTCCTGTCGTCGTTCACCGCCTTCACGTTCGGGTTCAGTTTCCGCCGCGCCGGCTGGGCGAACCTGCCGCGGCGCGGGCCGGTGCTCGTCGTGTCCAACCACCAGTCGGTCATCGACCCGCTGGTGGTGGGCCTCGGCTGCCGCCGCTACCTGTCGTTCCTGGCGCGGAGCACGCTGTTCCGGGTGCCGGGGTTCGGCCGGCTCATCCACAGCCTCGGGGCGGTGCCGATCGACCGGAGCATGGGGAAGGACGGCATCCAGAACGTCCTCGACGCGCTCGGCGCCGGCCGGGCCGTGCTGATGTTCCCCGAGGGCGAGCGCACCCGCACCGGCGAGGTGCAGCCGCTCAAGCCCGGCGTGTCGCTGCTGATCAAGCGGGTGACGTGCCCGATCGTGCCGGTCGGCGTGGCCGGGTGCTTCGAGGCGTGGAGCCGGTTCCGCCGCCTGCCGCGGGTCGCGCCGCTGGTGAGCGAGCCGCAGCCGGGCACGGTGGCGGTGTCGGTGGGGGCACCGATCGACCCGCGCCGCTACGCCGGTCGGCCGCGCGACGGCGTGGTCGCCGACCTCCACCGCGAGCTGGTCGCCCAGCACGCCGCGGCCGAGCAGCTGCGGCGGAAGTGACTCGCCCCCGGAGCCCACGGTGCGCGGGTTACCATCGTGGGTGGTTCGCCCCCTCACCCCGCGTGCTTCGCCGCGACCCTCTCCCCCGAGGGGAGAGGGTGGGCCTTGCCGGTGCCCGTCGTGGGCGGGCATGGCACCGCAGACGTAGGCAGGCGTTGCGTCGGCGCGTGGTTGCCCGCCCGTGATGAGTGCCGGTCGGCTCCCACCCTCTCCCCTCGGGGGAGAGGGTCGCGGCGAAGCACGCGGGGTGAGGGGGCGAACCACGAACGACGAGGACCAACAGCCACGCCCGCGCCGCCGACGGCGTGCAGGTCGGCCCCGACACGATCCGGCAGACGGACCTGTACGAAACCCACGCGCCCGGCGCAACCCTGAAAACGCCTCCGCCCGCCCGGTTGCCCGGGCGGGCGGCGCGTCGTCCGTCACGTCCCCGGCGCGTCAGTCGCCGCCGCCCGGCAGCATCGGCACCCGCGGCAGGCGCACGTCGCGCCCGCCGGTCGCGAACACCGGGCTCGCCGACACGCTGTACGTCTGCCGGTCCGGGTTCAACCGGTACGTCGCCCGGATGTCGGCCGACGCCCCGGTGCCGCGGATCACCTGGTCCCACGGCTGCACCACCAGCGGCAGCCGCGAATCCGGCCCGGCCGCCGACCCCATCGCCGACGTCGAGGTGCTCCCGGCCGTCCCCGCCGCGCCGCCGAACCCGCGGGTGCCGGTCGGCGCCGCCGCCCGGTCGTTCATCGCCGCCGTCCGCAGCGTCGTCACGTCCGGGTTCACCGGGGCCAGCTCCGTCCGGCTGCCGCCGTCCACGCGGACCTCGATCGGCGTCGCCGACCCGAGCGTCACGGGGATGAGGTCGAACGACTCCCGCGGCGTCCCCTTGAACCGCGTCACCCGCAGCGTCGCGGTGTCGCCGACCGACCGGCCGAACGCCGTCCGCGCCGTCACCCGGTACACGCCGCTGAACGCGCTCGCCGCCGTGTACGACTCGGCCCGGCCGTCGTCGCTCTGCTCGATCCGGTCGCCGGTCAGCACGCCGCCGCCGACCGTCCGCGGGCTGAGGGAGTTGCACACCGACCCGCCCGGCTCGGTCACCGTCAGGTCGAGGTCGGCCGGCCCCTGCCACGCCAGCTCGATCGTCAGGTCGCGCTGCGTCTGCTCGGTCGCCGCCCGGCGGAGGCCCGGGGCCGCGGTGCCGGCGGCGTCGAACCGGGCCAGGAACCGCGGCAGGATCTCGCGCACCCGGCCGTGGTAGTCCACGCCGTCGTTCTGGCCGAAGTCGCGCCGCAGCAGGCTGTTCGCGGCCCACTCCACCGTGTCCGGCGTCACGTTCCGCGCCTTCTCGGCGTAGGCCAGGGCGTTGGCGTAAACCGCCGGCTGGTCCGGGTCGCGGTCGGCGGCGCGGCGGCACAGCGCCACCGCCACGTCGTGGTTGCCCAGCTCCGCCTCGGCCTTCGCCGCCCGGATGTAGGCGCCCGGGTCGGCGGGGTCGAGGTCGATGCCCGACAGCGCCGCCCGCTCCACCTCTTCCGGCGAGCCGTTGGACATCTGCAGGGCGACGTGCAGCGCGCCGTGCGTCCACGTCTCGGTCGTCAGCCCCTTCCGCATGCCGGCCTTGAGCACCTCGGCGGCGTGGCCGTACTCGTCGAAGCCCATCAGGAAGTCGGCCGCGGCCACGATCAGCCCGGGGTCGGTTACGGTCCAGTCGACGGCCTGGTTCCACATCTTCTTCGGGTTCTTGTCGAGCGACTTCGCCAGCTGCGCGGGGTCGTTCTTCGGGTTGGTGATGCCCGACTTCGGGGCCGGCGGCGCCTTGGCCACGGCGTTCGGGGTGTTCGGCCCGATGACGACGACGGCCGGGTTGTTCCGCGGGGCCGCGGCCAAGCCGCCGGGACCCTTGTCGAGCTTGCTGCCGGCGTACGGGAGGTACTTGCCGGTGCCGCGCACGATCAGGGCGTGGGCCGGCGGGTAGTACCCGAGCGAGTTCTGGGCCTTCCCTTCCAGGAACGAGGCCTCGGCCTCGGCCCCCGGGGCCTGCTGCTGCTGGCTGGAGTACCCGGCCAGGCTCATCGTCCGGGCGTCCCACTCGTTGCGGGCGACCGTCTCGACGATGACGCCGATGAGCAGCGACTCCTGGGTGCCGCCCTGGAGGCCGAACTGGCCGCCGAGGTTGCCGAACTGGCCGACGCCGCCGTTACCGCCGAGGCCGACGATCCCCTGGCCGCCCTGCTGGCCGAAGAATTGTCCGCCGCCCCCGGGCGCCCCGCCACCCGGGCCGCCGGCGGGTTGCCCGCCGAACGCGCCGCCGCCGCCGCCGCCGTTGTTCCCCTGCACGCCGAGGAAGCCGCCCCCGCCGAGGAACTGTGCCGCCCCCGACGCCTGCCCGAAGATCGCCAGCGTCTGCTGCTGGACGCCGAGGGTCTGCTGCAGGGTGGCCTGGTTCACCGCCGACGGGATCGGGATGACGAGGTCGGCCACGGCGAACGTCGTCGTCACCTTGTCCTCCAGCCGGGCCTGGTAGGAGGTGATCTCGATGTAGTCCGGGCGCACCACGTAGGTGACGCCGGCGACGCTCAGGCCGCGGAGGTACACGTCCAGGAAGGTGCCGAGCCGCATGCCGTTGAGGCTGTTGCTGCTGAGCTTGCTGGCGGTGGCGGTGTCCTGGTCGAGCCCCTCGATCGCCGCCGAGTTGATGACGAACGTGACCTCGTACCGCTTCGACAGGTCCTTGAGGATCTCCGCCATCGGGGTCGTCTTCAGCTCCTTCGCCCCGAGGTCCACCGGCAGCCCCTCCTCGAGGATGCTGCGCATCCGCATCAGGTTCGGGCTCGGCTGGGCGCCGAGGGCGGTGTTGCCGTAGCGGTCGCGGCGACCCGGGCGCTGGCCGTCGCCCTCGGTCAGCTGCCGCCACACCGCCGCCGGCGGGAAGTGGACCGGCGGCTCGTCGGGGTACGGGATGTGGCTCTTCTCCGTCTGCATCATCGTGAGGAGGAAGCGGTCCTCGCGGATGCGGACGAGCTCGCGCCACTCGCGCAGCTGGGTGGCGTGCTGGCCGATGACGTAGCTGGCGGTGGCGGCCGCGGGCACCGCCTGGCCGCGGCTGACGCGCTCCTGGATCATCAGCTGGGCCTCCTGGTACGCGAGCTCGTACCGGGCCTGCTGCATGAGCTGGCGGAAGGCGTCGATGCGGGCCTTGGTGCGGTCCTCCTCGCTCTGCTGGCGGTCGAACTCGTTGAGCCGCTGCCGCGTCTTGGCGACCTGGTCGCGCTCGGCCGCGGCCTGCCGCTTCACCTCGGACCCCTTCAGGAAGATCTCCTGCATCACCGCCGTCAGGTCCGTCACGTACCGGTTGCGGGCGGCGTCGCCGATGCCGGCGTAGGCCTGGATGTCGTCGCGCTGCCGCTTCAACTCGCCGTACGAGCCGTCGGGATCGACCTTCAGGTTCTCGCGGGCGCGGCGGATGGTGGCGTCCACCAGCACCCGGTAGCGCTGCTCCTCGACGCGCTTCAGGTCCGCGGCCTCCTGGATCAGGTCGGCGGGGGCGCGCGGGGTCAGCCCCGGCGGGCCGCCGGCCGGCGGCTGGGCGGCGCCCGGCTGCGCGGCGGCCTCCTGGATGACCATGCGCACGGCGCCGGTCTTGTCGATCTTCAGCCCCTCCGTCTTGAGGGCGGCGCGCTTCTCCAGGTCGCCCTTCGTGACGCGGCCGCTCTTCATCCGGTCCACGAGGGCGAGGCCGGCGCCGACCTCGGCGTTGCTCGGGTCGATCTGCGCGGCGGCCTGGTAGAGCTTGGTGGCGTCGTCGAGCTTGTCCATGCTGACGGCCCACGTGGCCTGCGTGATGTACTCCTCGCGGTAGAGGTTGATCTGCGTACTTGCCAGCGCCAGCGCCCGGTCGGCCTGGAGCACGGCGGGGGCGTCCTTGTGCGGGGCGGCCTTCCACTGCGTGAACATCAGGTTCAGGAAGAAGTGCTCCGGCAGCGGCGCCGGCAGGTCGTGGCCGAGGCTCACCGCGACCGGCCGGGTGCCGACCAGACCCTTCACGTCGGCGGTGACGCGCGGGGTGGCCTTCGTCAGCCGGCCGATCACCAGCGTCGCCCGGTCGGCCCGCAGCGGCGGCAGCTTCGACGGGAACGTCTCCGCCACGTCGGCCCCGAACTTGACGTTCTCGGGCTTCAGCACCGGCACGTCGAGGGCGGTCTTGAGGCGGGCGAGGAACTCGCCGCGCTTGGCGACGTTGGTCAGGTCTTCCTGGACGCGGACGACGCTGCCGCCGGTGAGGGCGGCGAGGCCGTGCAGGTTGTTGGCGTTCACCTTGACGCCGAGCGGGACGGCGAAGAAGAACACGTCGGCCTGTTCCATGCGGTTGCCGAGGGCGACGCGGTCGGATTCGTTGACGGGGTCGTAGGCGCTGTCGCCGTCGCCGAGGAAGAGCACGAGTTGGTGGCGGCCGCGGTTCGGGGCGAGGGTGCCGAGCGCCTTGCCGAGGGCGCCCTTGAGGTCGGTGGCGCCCGAGCCGTACTCGATCTCGGTGAGGGCGGCGGCGGCGGCCTTCACGTCGTCGGACGCGGCCGGCTGGAAGTCCTTGGTGAGGTTCCGCGTGGCGGCGGGGGTGTTGCGGTCCAGACGCTGACGCGGTCGTCGGCGGCGAGGGCGCCGGCGAGGCCGAGGATGATCTGCCGGGCCTGCTGGAGCGGCCGGCCGCCCTGGCTGGCGGACGTGTCCACGACGACGAGGACGTCGCGCGGGCGGGCGGGGGCGGCGGCGAGCTCGGGCTTGACCTGCCAGGCGAACAGCGTGTCGCCGGTGGTGCTCTTGTAGGTGAGGGCGGGGAGCTTGGTGAACTTCGTGACGGCGAGGTCTTCGGCGACGGAGCGTGCGTCGGGGGTGCCGACGGTCGCGGGGCTCGGGGCGGGGCCGCTGCGGAAGTCGCCGAACAGCGAGGTGCCGACGGAGACGCTGGCGGCGGCGACGGCCAGCAGCGCGGGTAACACCCGGAGGCGAGTCAGGAGGGTCATGAGCCAGGCGCTCCTCGGGGAAACTCGGGCCGTGAGTCAGATTGTACGACGGGGGCCGGCGGCTCTGCCACGGCAAGTGGTGGCGGGGCGTGCGGGTGCCGGGTCCGGCGTGCCGCTTCCGACCAGTCTAACCGGTGTAACGCCGGCCTCCCACCGGCGTTGGTGGGATGTGGGAATCCGCCGGGGGGTGCGCCCGGCGCCGGCGCCCCGCCCGGCGGAACCGGACTGGTCCGACGGTGCGGGTGCGGGAGGACGGGGAGAGGGGGCGGGTTTTGCCGCGGCTGGGGCTTTGAGCCCGGAGGGCGTCTTGGTTAGCCCGGCGCCGCGCCCGCCGACCGCCGGCGGGCCGTCTACGCCCTACGGCGGATCGGCACCCCCCAGGCGTACGAGTTTCTCGCCGACCACGTCTGTGTCCAGTTCCTGCCGCCGGTCATGTGGGGCGAACCGCTGGCCCGCGACTACAAGCCATTCCACTACAGCCTCCTCTACGACACCCGGGATGAACTGCGGCGGGACGACCACGCGGTCGCCAACGCCATCCTCCGGGTGCTCGGCCGGCCGCGGGACACCGCGGAGCTGTGCGCGTACTCGTTCATCCTCATGTCGGTGCTGGCCGACCGGCGGGGCGAGTCCGGGTACGAGCGTGCGCAGGAGTTGCTGACCGGCGAGCTCGGCCGCCGGCCGGACGCCATCCGCAAGGCGAACCTGGAAGGGATTCTGGCCTGGCTGTACCGGAACAACGGGCGCGACGAAGCCGACCGTCCGCACCCGACGCGGGGACAGAGGGTCGATCGCTAGGGCGGCTCGCGTCAGCCCGGAAGCGCCCGGTACTCCGCCTCCAGCCGCGCCGCCGACGCCGCCCACGCCGCCGCGTCCGTCCGCGACAGCTTCGCCAGCGCGTACCGCGCCGCCCGGTGGCGCGGCGTCGGCGCGTCCGGGTACGCGAACGTCAGCCCGTCCTCCCACCCCGGCCGGTCGGCGTTCAGCGCCAACAGCTCGTCCGCCGCCGCCGCCAGCGTCAGCCGACCCGCCCCCAGCCGACGCGCCACCCCCTCCGACCCCCGAATCTGTGCCTCCACGTTCGCGTTCAGCTCGTCCAGGTCGGCGCCGCGGGACTGTTCCGCCGCCAGCGCCGCCCGCGCCGACCCGGCGTTCCACACGTCCAGGCCCGCCGCCCGCGACCACTCGGGGGCGACCGCGTGCGCCAGCCCCAGCGTCAACACGATCCCGGACAGCGTGGCGGCCGACGCAATCCCGGGCCGGCGGTGAAGGGTAGTCATGGTCGGCTCCTCGAACGAAGTACGGGGCAACGGCCCGGCCGCGGGGCCGGGTCGGACGGCGGAGAGTGGGAGGGGGGCGTTCAGTCGGCGTCCGGCATCAGCGACAGCTCGGCCTCGAGCCGGGCCTGCAGGGCGGCTCGGGCGGCGGGGTCGGACACCCGCGCGGCGCAGTACTCGATCACGTTCCGCGCCGCCCGCTCCCGGTCGGAGTCGCCGCGGACGCAGGTGCGCAACATGTACTGGTGCGCCGGCTCGTCGGCGCTCAGTTCCTGGAACCGCGCCGCCACCGCCGCCAGCGCGGCGCGGCCGGCCGTCAGCTCGTCGGCCAGGTCTTCCTTGATGACGATCCGGCGCAGGATGGCGTCGTCGCGCTCGGTCAGGGCCGCGGCGTGCTCGGCCTCGGCGGACAGGGCGGCCCGCGCGGCGGCGGCGGTCCAGTAGTCGGCGCCGGCGGCGAGCGCGGCGACCAGCAGTACGACGCAGAGGCGGGTGGACACGCGGACGTTCCTCGGGGACCGGGCGATTCGTTCCGGCGGCGCGGGGCCGTCGGGCGGGGGCAGTTTAGGCGCCTGTCGTGGCGGACCGATGGTCGCCGGGTGAAGCTTCCGGGAGGGTTCCCGGGCTGACCGCGGCGGGTCGGGGAGGCGCGGGCGGGCCGCCGAGAGGGGGCGGGTGGTGGGAGGTCGCGCTCCGGCTCGCGGCGTCAGCCGCGGGCGGTGTCTCCGGGATAGGCAACCCCGGTGCCGGCTTTCCCATTCCGCCGCGGGTTGACGCAACTGCCGGTGTTCACGGCGGATGGCGCGTGTGAAGACGGGGTGAAGTGGCGACGGGGGCGGGTGAGGTGCCGCGACATCGGGCGGCGCTGCCGCGAAGTGAGACAGACGACGAAAGCCCGGGGACGGCCGTCCCCGGGCTTTCGCGCGTGGGGGTCGAGCGGTCACACCGCCGGCGCCGGCTCCGGGGTGGGCTCCGGCGCGGGGGCCGGGGTGGGCTCCGGGGCCGGCGCGGGGGGCGGCGCCTTGGTGACCGCGCGCTTCTTCGGGGCCGGCTTCTTCGTCACGCGGGTCGCGGCCGGGGCCGCCTTCGGGGCCGGCTTCTTCTTCGGGGCCGGCTTCTTGGTCACCTTCGCCGCGGCGGGGGCCGCCTTGGCGGCGGGCTTCGTCTTCGCGGCCGGCTTCTTCTTCGCCGCCGCCTTCTTCGCAGTCGCCATCGAGATTCTCCGGGGAAATGGAGGTGCGATCGGCCCGACCGCCGGAATCAGAACGGTCGTTACCGTGACTGTCGTCCGCGGCGGCTCGGCGCGCCGACGGAATTTGCCCCGGTTGCCGGAGTCCCGCGTGTTGCCGCCGGGGGAACCCGCAAACGCGGCGGCGGCGGCACAACCGGTCAACTCGGGTGCGGGCGGCGGCCGATGAGGAAGGACGAGCGGAGGGCGGCTATGAGGTGGAAGCGGGTGCTCTGGGCGGGCTGGCTGGCCCCGGCGCTGGGCGGGTGCCACACCCCCGGCGTGCCGGGCGTGCCCGAGCTGCCGTCCGGCGGCCTGGTCGGCCACACCCAGGCCGCCATCGAGCACCGCATCCGCGCCGACGGCCGCGAGGCCTGGAAGGCGGTCCGCGCCGAGTACCCGCGGCGGTGCTTCACGGCCGAGTTCCGCGACGGCTTCCTCGACGGCTACACCGACCACCTCGACCGCGGCGGCGACGGCACCCCGCCGCCGGTGCCGCCGCTGCGGTACACGCGCCACGCCCGCTACTTCACCCCGGAGGGGCACGTCCTGTTGAGGGACTACTTCCTCGGGTTCAAGTACGGCGCCGACGTGGCCGCCGCGACCGGTCAGCGGCAGTTCCTGACCGTGCCGGTGCTGGTGCCCGACGGCGCGCCGGTGCCGGTGCCCGTGCATGAGGTGGTGGCGCCGCCCGCGCCGCCGCCGGCGCCCGTTCCGCTGCCGCTACCGCTGCCGCCGCCGACGCCCCAGCCGAAGAGCGACAGTCCGGTCGCCCCGCCGCCGGCGGGTTCGTCGGGGTCGAAGTTCCCGGAACCGGCGGCGCTCCCCGTGTCGGTGGCGGCGCCGAAGCTGCCGGAGCCGCCGGCGGCGGTGCCGTCGCTGCCGGCGCACGTGCCGACGCCGCCGGTGACGGACGACCTGCCGCTGTTCCGCCCGGAGCACGACCCGCCGGCGCCGCTGCCGGTGGAGCACCCGGAGCCGACCCGCTGACCCCCGACGGACCCGACCCATGACCCGCCCCGCCGCCCGCCTCGCCGTCCTGGCCGTCGTCGCGGCGACCGGCTGCGCCGGCGGGCCGCAGCCGACCGCCGACGGCATTCCCGTCCGCCGCCTCCCCGCCGAGGTGCTCGGCCGGCCCAAGAGCGGCCTCGAACCGGTGCCGCTGCCGCTCCTCCGCCGGCAGGAGGAGCCGGCGTACCGCGTCGACAAGGGCGACGTGCTCACCGTCTTCGCCGAGGACGTGCTCGGCGTCCGCAACCAGATTCCGGTGCAGCCGAACCCCAACCCGACGGCCCCGACGCCGGCGGCGCAGGGCTACCCGATCACCGTCGGCGACGACGGCACGCTGAACATCCCCGAGGTGCCGCCGATCCCGGTGAAGGGGAAGACGCTCGCCGAGGTCCGCGACGCCATCGCCAGGGCCATCACGGTCGACAAGAAGCTCATCCTGCCGGGGAAGGAGCGCGTGTCGGTCGACCTCCTTCAGAAGCGCCGCGTCCGGGTGCTGGTGGTGCGCGACGACCTGAACCCCGGCGCCGGCGGGGCGTCGCTGCTGCTCGACGCCGACCGCGCCGACGTGCTCGAGGCGCTGACGCGGACCGGCGGGTTGCCGGGGGCGAACGGGAAGCCGGACGTGGTGGTGCGCCGCGGGCCGAACGTCGGCGACCCGGACCGGCTGACGGTGCGCGTGCCGCTGCGGGTGCCGTCGGGTCAGCCGATCCCGCTGACGGAAGCGGACATCACCCTCGGCGAGGGGGACACGCTGCACGTGTTCGCGCGGGACGCGGACGACGGCTACACGGTGGTGGGCGGTGCGGGGTGCGGGGCGCACCCGCTGCCGCGGGACGCGGACCTGCGGGTGGTGGAGGCGCTGTCGCGGGCCGGCTGCCCGGCGCCGGCGTGCGGGTGGGTGACGGTGGTGCGGAGGCTCGGGTGCGAGCGGACGCTGCCGATCCGGGTGGACCTGGCGGAGGCGCTGCGCGACCCGCGGGAGAACATCCTGGTGCTGCCGGGCGACACGCTGGTGCTGCCGGCGGCGCACGGCCGCGGGTGCGGCTCGCCGTGCGGGACGGCGTGCCCGCC
>Ga0105048_10006566_pt1 | contig 18750 bp, 11 predicted proteins | sample MAT05_FD_78382 | JGI IMG/M metagenome (GOLD analysis project Ga0105048, IMG submission 78382) | Freshwater microbial communities from Lake Fryxell liftoff mats and glacier meltwater in Antarctica - MAT-05 | ecosystem: Environmental > Aquatic > Freshwater > Ice > Liftoff microbial mat | place... | reverse complement strand
CTGAATTAGCAGGTACAACCATCACCGAATGGGCGATCGCATCCCTAAAAGAACATAAGCAATCTATCAAACCTAAGCTACGCAATGAAATAGAAAAAGCATCTGCCCGTCAACGTTTTCGCCGCCATGCTGGAATAATATCTCTTGGATATGCAACAGGTGCAGACAATGAAAGTATTGACGCTGACCTCGCCAAAGCATACGCCAATGAGCTTGGAGAAATTGCATAGTGATATTTCTGGATACATCAGGCTTACTGTGTTAAATGGAAGTAATTCGAGTAGATAGAGTAATACTTCAATCTCTAATTGAGAATGGAATAGGATGTTTGCATCTAGAAGTTCTGTGGCTTTCTGGCAACGCTTCGCGAGACGGCGGTTAAGGAACAAGAAGTCACCATTAGTCAGGCGATCGCAATTTTTGTTAGAGACTGAGAGATATTGCGATCGCGTTCTTCATATATCAAATTTCCGTAGCGATCGCTTGGACTCCACCGCAAATAATTCCGTTTTGGTTTCACGCAGTTTTGCGGAGAGGTCGGGAGCAGGAAGATAGACGCGATCGCAATTCTATTTTTGAGAATTGGTTTGAGATAATTTCTGATAGGTAGTAACTTGACTTAAATAGGCAAAGTCTCTCCAGCTAAAAGACGTTTTGAGGCACTCAATAATTCTTCTTCGAGATAGGGCTTGGTAAAGTATCCTTTTGCTCCAAACTGGATTGCTGACTGACGATGACGATCAGCTCCACGTGAAGTTAACATCGCTACAGGTATTTCTTTGAGCCTTGTATCTTTTTGTATTCTTGATAGCAACTCCAATCCATCCATACGCGGCATCTCAATATCACAGAAGATCATGTCACAAGGTAGTCCAGCACGGAGTTTTTCCCACGCATCCTGTCCATCTTTTGCCTGTTCAACTCGATAACCAACTTTAGCAAATGTCAGTGATAACAACTCGCGTACTGTAATTGAATCGTCCACAATTAGTACTGTCGGATCGACCGCAATATCCTCTTCTACAGGTGGTTGGACGGTGATTCCAGAAACCGAGGGACGTAGTCTGCCACTAGCAATGTCGAACAGTTCTAGCACGTTAGCGATCGCCATTACTCGACCATCCCCTAAGACAGTAGCGCCAGCGATTCCCGCAGGTTGAGGGATTGGTCCCTCCAATTGCTTGATTACGATTTCGTACTCACCAAGGAACTGATCGACTTGTAGAGCGAGATAGCTAGTGTCATTGCGAAGAATAATAATACAAAGTTCATCATTTTCTTGCTTACCATAGATATTACTCCGACTAATATGACGACTATAGGAGAGCAGATTAGAAAGATGTTGGAAAGGTAGAACTGTATCGCGCCACGGTAAACAAGGTTGACCTTTATCATTAAGCACAATCTGACTTTGAGGAACCTCAACCATGTCCTCAAAACCATCGACAGGGAAAGCAACACGGGCGCGATCGCTAATGCAGAACATTGCCTTGGAAATACTCAGAGTCAATGGTAACCGAATCGTAAAGGTCGTACCTTTACCAATCGCCGATTCCACAATAATCACGCCACGAATTTCATCAATACAGGTCTTGACCACATCTAGACCAACGCCACGACCTTTAAATTCATCAGCCTCAGTTGCTGTACTAAATCCAGCTTCAAATAGCAAAGCGTAAACTTCACTATCATTAAGTTTATCGACTTCTGATTGAGTGCGTACCCCTTTAAATACTGCACTTTGTTTAACTCTACTAGTGCTAATACCCGCGCCATCATCACCAATCGAAATCACTGTTTGATTCCCTTGGTGATAGGTTCGTACTGTAAGCTTTCCAGTAGCCGATTTGCCCGCAGCTTGCCGAGTAACAGGATCTTCTAGTCCATGATCGATCGCATTATTGACAAGATGAGTAAGCGGATCGGTAAGCTGCTCTAAGATTGCCTTATCGATCAGGGTTTCTCGTCCGAAGATTTCTAATTCTGCCTGTTTGCCAGTCTTGAGTGCGCGATCACGAATACCTCTAGGCAAGCGATCGGCAATCTGGGCAAAGGGAACCATACGCGACTGCTTCAGATCATCTTGGACTTGAGTAGTAATTGTGCCTAACTGGCGAGTTACTTGATCGGTCTCACCTACCACAAACTCAATATCAGATGCAGATTCACGCACTTTGACAATTAGCTCAATAATCTCTTGTGATAGAACGTGAAAAGTGTTGTATCGATCAAACTCAATCCCCTCAAATTCGCTGCTTACAGTACTATTTGAGCTTGCACCTTCAATTGCGTACGATGAATCAAAATTATAAGAATGCCCACCACGTCCTGCCGTTAACGAAGCTTCTAACAAAGAGCGATCATATTGATCTCGCATTCTTTGGGACACATCACTTAATAATTGGACTTGATGCAATAGATTTGTAATAAACTGCTGCAATCGCTCCTGATCTTGTTCTAGAAGGTTACGATTTACAACAAGTTCTCCAACTAGATTGTTAAGGCTGTCCAGATACTTTACATCTACACGCATAGTTGAATCCGTCAACCGTTGCTTCCGTGGAGTTGTGGGCGGACGAGTAGAAGATTTAGTTTTTATTGGACCAATATCTTTAGCAAAAGCCGACTGAAGCATACTTTCTAACTCATCAAAGTCGTCAGAATTTGTCGGTGGGGCAGGAGACAAAGTATCAGCAACTAAAACATTTGCAAGACCAGAATCAGCTGATATAAATGTATCAAAGTTATTAGAATCATCTAAGTTATTAGAATCGCCCAAGAGCGCTTCTAATTCATCGAAATTCATATCATCAAAATTCATATCATCAGAATTAGCAGGAGTCTGGCTATTGATAAAAGTCTCTGTGACTTGGCCATCAAAAGACCCATCAATTTCTTCACTAGGCATATCATTAGAGTCACCAATCATCGACTCTAAATCATCGAAGTCAAAGTTGTCATCGATACCATTTAATTCCTCTGCTGAAGACAGATCTTCAGTCTGGAAAGTTTCATTAATTGAAAAATCAAACGTTTCTGACCTAGTTACATTTAAGTCTACAAATTCATTAAATTCTGAATCATCAGTAACTGCTAAATTATCATTTGTTAAATCTTCAGAAGATTGCAATACGCTAATGTCGGGGTCATCATCAACTTGGAAAAAATCAACTAAATTATCAATAGTGTTGCTAGCTATGACGCCTTGATTAGGAACATCAAAATCAAATTCCTCTTGAACAACTGTCAGATCTTCATCCATTTGAGATAGCGATCGCGCATTATCAAAGTCAAAATCATTATCAAGTTCATTGTCTAATTCATTGTCTAATGTAGTTAGATTAGTAGCTAGATTATCTTCATCGGCATCAACAAATAAATCTTCTAGATTAGAGGCTTCGGAAAGGTCGATTTGATCAAAAAATCCTGATGCTAAATCTTCTTCATTCCCAGTTTGCAGTGAGCCAAAATCAGCAAATCCATCTTCTATCTCGCTAGTCTGAATTTCATTATTAATATTTAAATCATTCCAGTCATTATTTTCAGCCTCTTCAGAAGTACTAAAAAAATCATCAGTATTATTTTCTTCACTAAAGCTATTAAAATCATCAGCTTCGCTTATTAAAATAGGCTGAGATTCTTCATTGCCTTCAAAGAAATTTTCTAATTCGTCAATATCACTAATGGCATTAACACCAATAGCGTTGTCAGTAAAATCCTCAGTTTTAATAATCTTAGATATATTATTAACCTCTTTGAAATCTGCAGAATCCGCAAACAAATCATCTAAATTGTCATCATTATTCATTGCATCAACATCAGTTAGTTCACCAAAGTCTGCCTTAAATGAAACTTCTTCAGATAGATTTAAATCCTCATCTACTAATCCAAGATTACTAATATTAGAGTCTGAACCATCATCAAATCCATTAGATTCAATAAGAAAACTCAAATCATCGCTAATATCAGAAACATCTGAAATATTGATTTCTGATATTATAAAATCATCAGAGTTTTCTTCAAGCAATAGATTGGAGGAAATAATATTAGATTCCTCCAATCTATTGCTGTCGTCAAATTCTTGAGGTTCAAGTGTATGCTCAAGTTCATCACTATCGAATCCTAACTCATCAAATATATTTAGACCAGAATTATCCAAAGTGTCAAAGTTGTCAGTGCTTAACGGAGATTCTGCATAGTTGCCAGAATCATTTTCTTCTATTGCATTAGATTCAACTTCTTTAAAGAAAAGGTCGTCATCAGAACTAACAGAATCATCATTAATAATATTCAAAGATGCTTCTAAAAAAGCTTCGTCAAGGTTCTCATTGATCGCAAATGGATCTTCTAATAATGCTATTTCTTCTTCAGAAAAAGTTAAAGCAAAGGGTTCATTTGCCTGACTCTCTATATCATCAGTGATTACATTTTCTTGTCTTTCAAGTTCAGCGAAGTATTCTTCACTAGAGATATTGTCAAGACTGTCTTGAGCATCAATAAACTCATTTCCATTGCTTTGATCAGAAGATTCAGTTTTATAAACTTCTTCGGTAAAATCAAAATTATCGATATTTGTACTGTTATTAATATCGCTGATTTCATCAATGATATTAGTATCTAAATCAAGATCGTCAGATTCATTATCACTAACTAAATTATTTATTATCAGTTCATTTAAACTTGCCTGTCCCAGATGATTATCAATCTCAGAAGTTTGATTCCCTGGGAAGCTGACATCTTCTGGAAATAAAGAATCTTCACTCTCATTAATAATAGATTCCTCAGTAGAGAAATCACCAAATAGTTGATCAATACTAGATTCTTCAACACCTAAATTGTTCAGTGAAGCGTTTTCAATATCGTCAGAAGACTGACTAAGTAGATCAGCAAACTCATCGCCAGTATCTGAGATTTGATCAGATCCAATCTTCGATATATGCGTCTCATTTGATTCAATATCTTCCCAAGCAGCATCAAAATCAATGTCGTCATTTTCAAATAAAATCGCTAAAGATTTTAGCTCTGAAGCACCAACTTTTGGCCCATTAATATGTTGATTCTCTATGATTTCATATTCGCCATCCATCCAATTCATTTGATTGATTGGATCTTCGTGACTATCTGTTAAATCAAAAGTTTCTTCATTAATTTGATCAGCAAATAGATCTATATCATCTAGATTGTCTGTTGTTTCTAAGTCTAAAACTTCCAAGTCTTTGACAATTTCTTCTTCAGCCTTAATCTCAGATGCAGTAGTGAAAATTGTGCTAACTTCATCATCCTCTGCCTCAGAAAACCAAGAGGGAAGTAAATTTTGTAATTGGGATGAAACGGCGAGTTCTACTTCACGGTTTGACAGCACCAAATCTTGAGCTTCTTTCAGTTCTCTGATTAAAATAGGCGCAAGAGTACGGTACGAGTTACTGGGTTGTGCGATCGCATTTTTTATTTGGGTAACTAAATTAGTCCAATTCCTCAAGTCATAGTTATTACCAATTTCTTGGAAATAATTGCAAATCGTTTGTAGCTGCGATCGGCTTTCTGCAGAATCATTGCCGCGAAATAATTGCAGCATATCCCGCATTTTTGTAGTCACTTCTTGATGAAATACCAACTCTTGGGAAGCGGTCAATTCTTGGGGCAGCTCAATTGCAAATTCTTCTGTCCTGTCAGGAGATATGGCTCCATCAGTATCAGAAACCAACTCGTTTAGATAAGATTCTACTTCTGTAAAGATCGGCTTTACTCGATTATTTGTTTCAGTTGTAAGTTCATCAGATATTTTGAAATCACTTTGTAATTCATCTAACAACTCTGCTAATGGATCAAATCCCGCTAGCAATAAACTTTTTAAACGTTCATCGACAGTTATTTGAGAATTTTCTTTGAGGATCTTAAAAAAGTCTTCCAATCGATGAGAAATATGCTGAATGCTCCCGACACCTAACATCGCAGCGCCGCCCTTAATTGAATGAGCTGCACGAAAAAGCTCATTAACCGATTCGGAATCATTGAGAACATCTTGCAAGTTTAATACTCCTTGCTCAATCGTCTGAAGATGTTCGCGGGCTTCTTCGATGAAGTAACCCATGATTCGCTGCTGTTGTTGTTCCGAGTTCATGACAGAGTCCTCTCAAAGATTTGGGTATAAGTAACTAGCAAGAATACTAACGACCTCCCGTTGTTTTATCACCAGCATCAACGCGGAATCGTTCCACCGAATCTTGGAGGCTACGAGCAACACCTACGAGATTTTGCAGTGAAGCTGAAACTCTTTGAGACTCTTGTGAAGTTTCTTGAGCAGACAATTCAACTGACTGCATAACCTGTGACACGGTTCGTGAAGTCTCGGTTTGTTTGACAGTATCTTCAGTAATAGACAGTACCAAAGTTTCAATCCGATGAGAAACTTGGATAATATCAGTTAGAGACTGACGTGCTTGTTCAGCACGTTTTGTACCATCAATAACCTGTTGCGTGCCAACTTCCATCGCTTGTTGCACATTACTGGTTTCACTCTGAATTTGCAATACGATTTGCTCGATTTCTTTAGATGCCTTGGCAGCACGGTCAGCTAGCTGACGAACTTCGTCAGCTACGATCGCAAAGCCTCGTCCTGCATCACCTGCTCTTGCCGCTTCAATACTAGCGTTTAAAGCGAGTAAGTTCGTTCGTGAAGCAATCTGGGAAATTAAACCCACAATCTTAGAAATCTCTTGAGAAGACTCCCCAAGACGCTTAACTTTACGCGTTGTTTCAGCCACCGTTTCGCGAATATCTAGAATGCCAGCTACAGTACGTTCTACTGCGTCACCGCCCTTGATCGCCGTCTCAGACGCGAGTTTTGCCACCTGCTCAGCTTCACGTGCACTTTCAGCTACCCGCTGAATCGACTCAGTCATCATTTGCACTGAGTTCAAGGTAACGCTTAACTCTTCAGCTTGGCGTAAAGCATCCGATGACAAACTACGCGCAAAAGCTTCATTTTCCCGAGAGCTTTCATTTACCTGACGCGCGGCGATTTTTACTTGATTAACAATCTCTCGCAGGTTTTGAATCGTTAGATTAAACGAGTCCGCAACTGCTCCGAGGACGTCTGCTGTCACCTCGGCTTGTACAGTTAAATCACCACGAGCCGCACCTTCCACGTCATCAAGTAAGCGAATTACCTGACGTTGCAAATCTTCTTTGGCTTGTTCTTGTTCAGCAGCTTTGCGTTGAGCTTCAGTGGTATTGGATACAATTGACTGAATCATTTGGTTAAAGCTTGCTGCCAGTCTGCCAAATTCGTCTTCACTATATACGGTAGCGCGTGGACTCATATCGCCACGAATTACAGCTTCAAACTGGGCTTGGAGGTTATCAGTTGATCGATTTATAAGACTAGAAGAGCGCTTACCCAAGCTCCAAGCCATTGCTCCACTAGCGATCGCTGCTGCTCCAGCCATCATCCAACCCGTATTTCGTATTTTTTCGCGTTGTCCTTGCTCGATTGAGCTGGTTGCGAAATTAGTCACTACACCTGCAGCTACTGCGGCAATAACCCCCGCCGCGATCGCTGTAATCAGATTCTTGGTTCTCAGCGGCATATTGTCAAACGGCGAAAATAAACCGCCTTGCTCAGAAGCTTCTGTAACTACATCAACACTTCCTCGCTTTGCACCTGCTGGCGTATTAATGGCGCCTAGTCCAAATAGCTCGGCTTCATTGTCAGACTGGTTAAATTGTCCTGATAAACCGTCCGTACCAGCTACTGATGTAGTATTGCTTGTACGTGATGAAGTTGTAAAATCTTGACTTCCAAAATCCGCCGTTGATCGCCCTGACACCATCTGTGTTGCTTCTGAATCACTAAATGAGCTAGAAAAAGATGAATCACTAATGTCATCAAAATCGTCAAATTCATCCATAAAGACGACATCATTATCTGAATTTGAGTTTCCAGAGCTACTATTTTGATAATTAGAATTAAAATTTGATGCTCCAGTTACATGTGTCTTATCACTGTAGCCATGCTGTCCCGAGCCATTCATTGAAACGTCAGAATCAAAATCCTCAAAATCGAATTCTTTATTTGCAGTATAGCTTTGTCCACCGCTAGTATCTGAAGACCAAGAATCCTGCATATATGTTAACTCAGTACTATAGCTACTGTCCTCATAAGCATGTTGCTTATCTCTAAATTCATCTGCTGATAAACTGCTGTTCATATCTCCTAAACTGACGTCATTATAACTATCCTCATTAGGATCTATGCGTTCTTTTGCAGCAGCAATACCGCTATGAGCATATTCAAGAATTGAGTTGTCATCTGTTAATTGTAAAACAGTTTCATATTCACTGATTGAATCTTGATAACGTTCTAGGGCAAGATTAGTATGAGCATGAAGTAAACGATACATTGGATCGTTAGGACATACTTGAACAAGCTCCTGTGTCAATTTAACTGCTTGATTGTAGTCTCCTTGCATATAGGCTAAGGAAGCTTTTTCGTATTCTTTTTGGTATTGCGTACTTGAAGCCATTTGCGTTCTCCTAAAATCCCTAGAATCTTTGCCATCTGTTCGAAATTATCTTGAAATCATTTTCCAGTATCTTTTGTCTATAGTCATACGCTTAATATCGTTTACATATAGTTCATAAGCTTGATCTAAGATGCCCACCGCGCTGATCGTAAAATATTAACTTGATCTAACAACTTTAGCGGTTCGCTTTCTTCCATTGTCCACTCGCCTTTAATAAATGGAGCCATACTGTCAGAGTTATTTCTAGAAACATTTAGTTGTGAAGAATCAAGCCAAGCCATTACGCTAATTTGTTCTACTGCTAACCCTAACATCATGCCCTGATCCTCGATCGCAATGATGGAAATTTCGGCTCGATCTGTATTGACGGGCGGAGCCTCTCCCAAAAATTGTCCAAGATCGCCCACCCAAACTACTCTACCCCTTATATTAACTGTACCTAGCAATAAAGGGGAGACATTGGGCATAGGATTAATGCGATCTGGAGCATATTCTAGAACTTGACTGACTCCAATCGCAGGGAGGGCAAATTCAATCCCCGAAGCTACAAAAAATCTTAAATGTAGCTCACCTTCTGGAGCTTCGATACTTTGATCAAAGTCAGTAGCCTGATCTTGTCCAAGTCCGGGAAAGAAGTCTTGGTTTCCTACCATAATTTAAGAAGCTCTACCTTACAAAATTGCAACTTTATATATGCCTTTAAAATACATGCCTTTAAGATTTAGAAAAGTCTAAAATGAAAATCTTAAAGTATAGATGTTAACTAACAGACATTAAATAATTAAGAATTGTTAATTATTTTAGTATTCTTACAGAAATTCTTAAGCTTTTCTAAGTAGCTGTTTGACAGTGCCAACTAGTTCTTGAGGCTGAAAGGGTTTAGCAATATAAGCATCAGCTCCTTGTTTCATTCCCCAGTAGCGATCAAATTCTTCCCCCTTTGATGAGCACATTACGACAGGAACGCGCTCAGTTTTTGGATCGGTTTTAATTCGACGGCATAGTTCATAGCCATTCATGCGGGGCATGACAATGTCCATAACAACAATATCTGGGCAGACATTTTGCATTTGCTCAAGTGCTTCTACGCCATCTCCTGCTGTTTTAACCGTTAAACCACTACCTTTAAGTAAGTCCTCGATCATTTCTCTCTGTGTAACACTATCCTCAACCACCAGAACTGTACTCATACATGAATGCCCCGATAGGATTCTTCCACTTGCTACTCACTAAACAATATATAAACTATCAAGTTAGCGCTTAATTACTAATTAAACTGTTCATATTTTAGTCTTCTCCACATAAATAGACTAACGGTATAGCCTAAAGTTAAGACAAAAAATAGCACATATAGGGCTTTGCGATTTAACGAAAACTAAATAAAAAATTTAAAGTCTTTATTTGTAATTAGACGATTAGGTAATGCGATCAAGTGTGCGGTATTGTGCTGCCTCAGCTATATGTACTACTTGAATATTTTCAGTACTGGCAAGATCAGCGATCGTGCGAGCTACTTTAAGAATGCGATCAGTCGCCCGCGCCGATAAACCTAAACGCTTGATGGCCGCTTCCAAAAGGTCGCGAGAAGGGTCGTCCAATTTACACCATTGACGCAAATGCCTTGATTGCATCTGTGCATTACAATTTACCCTTACTTCGTTCTCGAAGCGGGTCTGTTGAATTTTTCGTGATGCTTGTACTCTTTCCTTTACAGTGCTCGATTTTTCCCCTTCTAGCGATCGCGTCATTTCATCAGGTTTTAGTCTCGCAACTGTCACCTGCAAATCAATCCGATCCATTAATGGACCTGAGAGTTTTGCCCAATATTGCTCACGCTGACGGGGAGTACAAGTACAAGGCTGTACAGAATCTCCATAATACCCGCATTGACAAGGATTCGTACTAGCAACAAGGGTAAATTGAGCAGGGAAAGTTACGGATTGACGAGTACGGGAAATGCTCACAAATCCGTCTTCCAAAGGTTGACGTAAAAACTCCAGCACATCTCGCTTAAACTCGGTAAGTTCATCCAAGAAAAGCACCCCATTTGTGGCGAGTGTGATTTCTCCTGGTCGAGGAAAGCTTCCACCTCCTACAAGTGAAGGACCCGAGGCAGAGTGGTGAGGACTGCGAAATGGGCGATCGCTGATTAGCCCTTTGCCCTTTAGCAAACCTGCCACCGAGTGAATTCTCGTTACTTCTAGTGCTTCATCAAAATTCATATTTGGCAAAATACTCGGTAAGCGCCTTGCTAGTAGCGTTTTACCAGATCCTGGTGGACCAACAAAAATCAGATTGTGTCCCCCAGCCGCTGCTATTTCTAAAGCCCGACGAGCATGATGTTGACCTTTAACATCTTTTAGATCTAGTTTAAAGTCACTTTCATTCCATTTAATTTCAGGATCGGCAACTACTGGCTGATATTTCTCTGGATTAGCAAGTAAATCTCCTACCTCAGTAATGCTTTGCATTCCATAAACAGCCAAACCTTTAACAAGAGCGGCTTCTTGTGCATTTTCTTTTGGCACAATAATCCCGATCATCCCTAAACGTTGAGCCGCCGCTGCGATCGGTAATACTCCTGAGACAGGACGCAGCGAGCCATCGAGAGAAACTTCACCTAGAAACAAGTGATCACCCAATAACATAGGATCGACTTGTTCTGAAGCAGCCAAAATACCAATACTAATTGGCAAATCAAAAATAGGACCTTCTTTCCGCAGATCTGCAGGCGTAAGATTAATCACAATTTTTCGCATCGGAAAAGCGTAGCCAGAATTTTTGATAGCGGCTTTAACCCTTTCTCGGCTTTCTTGAACTGCGGTATCTGGTAATCCGACTAAGGTAATTCCGGGCAAGCCTCCCGATACATCTACCTCTACCCCCACCTGAACGGCATCGATACCTAAAATTGCTGCACTCCAAACCCTTGCTAGCACTTTTTTTTGTAAAACTAAAGTTATTAAATACTGATCAGACTAAGCCTACCACATGCAGATCGCTGTAAAAGTTTGCTACAAATCGCTGTTTTTAATGCTCGTTAATATTCTGAAAAACTAAGCGATCGCGTTCTAATCTCTTGCAATTCTGGAATCTCTATATATGTGATATTCAAATTGTCAGCAATTGAGTCGTATAAGAGTGTATTGAGGTCATTAGTAGACAGACAAGATGTCTCAAAAGGGTGAGCCGCTAGGCTACAGGCTTCCCATTTAGAAAGAACAGGCACATCTAACTTGCCACAGTATCCGCCTCTTCTTCCTTCAGGACTGTAGTGCTGACATAACCGACAAGCTGTAACTGAGTTCCCTGAAGAATTCATAATTATTAATTTTTGACTTCTCTAAGATTGTGTAAAAAAATATTAATTAATTTAATTATGCAATGTGGAGTCTGGGAGAAAATCAGCCTCTAACTTTTATCTAGAAAGGGTTTCCGCGATTCCACACAAATATAAATTTAACAATGTCTTAACTGATTCCTGTAATGCTTTGATGACAATCTTTTTAGATTGCTTTTCGATTTGAGTTATTGGCTTTAATAGTTAAAAACGCAGAGTTTTTATTTTAATCTAGAGAAATTTGTTTTCAAACCCGCTATAAATAACAATATAAAACCCATGCGGGGCTTCGCCCTGCGACCCTTGTCGTGGTGGGTTTGATTAATAACTGCTGTAAGTGTTTTTACTTATTAAAATTATCCAAGCGTTTTAATCTGTAGTAATGACAGTACAGCCTATTAATGGTTTGAGTGATACAGATAATTTTTTAAAAGTGGCGCGAAGCGGCACTTTTAAAAAATTATCTGGGTTTTATGGCAGTGCATAGCGCTGTAAAAGCAATAAATAATAAGCGGTGACTGAGCTACATAATCTTAATTTTAGTTATTTCAAAGCGATTTCTTTTGATATTGCTATCTGTCCTTGCAATTGCTCTACATCTTTATGAGAGAAAAGATGATCGGGCAAAGCGGACCCTGAAGGATCAAGCTTATCGGCTAGATGAGGATATTTAATCCTGCCATGATTTCTCTCTTTCCAAACTTTGATAAATACAGGGGCAATCCGATCTAAATCTTCCCAAGTCAAACAACAATCTTTGAGCTGACCGTCATTCCATCGAGCTTGAAAAATTCTCATCATTAAGCTTTTACCAGCTTCGAGCGTGGTTTCAGTACCAAGTGATCTTAAGGCTGCTTCACAAGCATCAGCTAACATGACTACGCCAGTTTCGCGAGATTGCGGAATTGGACCAATATAGCGAAAATCTGATTCATTCACATGATCTGAGCGCTTTTGAGCTTGACAATAAAAATAGGAAATGGTGATCGTGCCTTGATGCTCTGGAATAAACGCCTGCAGCATTTCAGGTAGATGATATTTCTGGGCTAATTTGATCCCGCCTGAAACGTGCTCTTTTACAATTTTAGCGCTGTGCCATGGGTCGTTAAGAATATCATGGGGATTAGGTTGCCCCATTTGATTCTCAATAAAATATTCGGGTCGCAGCGTCTTGCCTATGTCGTGATACAGAGTCCCCGTTCGCACTAATGTTGTGTCTGCTCCTATTTCACGGGCCGCTGCTTCAGCAAGGTTTGCTACAAATAAAGTATGTTGAAAAGTCCCTGGTGTTTCAGTTACAAGCAGACGCAAAAGTGGACGATCAAGATTAGCTAATTCGGCTAAACGAAATGGTGTTAATGCATAAGAAATATGCTCTAGATAAGGAATAGAGCCAAGTGCCACAACCGCTGATATTAGTCCTCCCGATGCATACTGAAGCGCAGTAATTGCGATTAACATAGGTGGTGTCGATCCGCCAATGAGCGCGATCATAATGTATGCAATAGATTGCAGTAAAGCTACTAGCAAGCCTGTTGCAGCAAGATGCGATCGGGTTAGGGGACGATTAGTAATTGCTGCCGCCACAAATGCGCCTATTAGTATAGGTGTGATAGTTAGTAAGTCTCCACTAATGGCGATGGCAAATAAAACTGAGGTTAAGAAGGTAATTAGAAACGCAAGGCGCGAACTGTAGAAACTGCCGATAATTAAGCCCATATTTGCTAAGGGCATAAATACAAGTATATTGGGAGCCATCAAAACAATAGCAAGCGCATTGCCACTGCATATAATTCCTAAGGTCAAAAGATCTTTAGCATGTAATTTTACTTTGAGTAAATATTGCCAACGACGATTAGCATAGCCAAATATACTAAAGGCGATCGCCGTAGCACTGACCATCAAAACCAAGCCTTTAAGGTTGATTTGTCTTTGCGTCATTTCTAGCTCATCTAAAATAACAAATTGTCTCTCAGTAATCTTTTCACCACCTTTGACAATGATGTCTCCCGCTGCCAAAGAAATTCTTTGAGTCTGGACTGATTCCGACGCTTTAATGGCTCTCTCAGTTGTACCAACATAGTCAATCGTCAGATTTGGCTTAATTGTAGAGCTAAGTAAAGCGATCGCCATGGCACGATGCTCATTGTTTGTCGGTAAATTTTTAAGATTAGCTAAACGTTTTTGCAACATATCGTCTGGCAAACCGACCACAATTCCTGATGTTTGGACATCGGTTAAAGCAAGTCGAATTAAATTTTTATTAGTTTCCCACTCCTCATTTGTCATTTCTAAGAGGCGATCACGAAACATTGCTGGACCTTTAGCTGCTTTTTCCTGTGTCATTGAATAAGCTCTGCGAATCTCGGTCACCTTATCAAGCAACTTTTTGTAGTCTTGAGGAGTAGCGTTGAGTCTGTATTGAGTTAGCTGCGATAATGCTATAGATGCTACCTCTTGATTTCTATTGAGAAAGTTGGATATAGAAGTAATCTGATTATTGGCATTACTAGCTGGTTTACTAACTTTGTCTTGTAACTGTTCCCACTCTAGATCAGAAATTCGCCTGAGATATTTCTGCACATCATCATTCAGAATCTTGCGATCAACGTAAGGCAAATTTCCAGACGATATTCTCAAGTCATCACCTACGCGCAAAAGCTCTTCAAGATGCTTAACGGCATTAGTATTAAGTTCAGAGTTGCTACGATAAATCGGTATTACTTGCTGTTTAGCAAGTTCTTGCGCTTGTTTGGTGGCTTCAATGTCAGTAACCGCGATCATTTTAGGCGATCGCAAATCTTGGTCAATAAATGTGCCAATAGTTAAGCGCGGCTCAGAATAAAAACGAAGGCTCAATGTTGAAATGAGGCAGATAAAAGTAATTCCGATAATCGCTTTAACAGACCACTTTCGAGATGCACGATGGGTCATTTCCGAGATTGATGATGCATAGCTGGGAACAATTCCCATAGTTTAATTACTCTAGTTAAAATACTCTAGTTAAAAAGGTTCGGAGGAACAAATGTAATTAGTTTTAAAATTTAAAGTTGAAATTAAAGCGGTCACAAACAATATTTAACATCTAGATTTACCAGATTTCAATCAAAAAAACTAAAAATCTGCTTTTTATTTTTGGATTGATTTAGGTTAGGATAAGCAGCATTTCGCACCACTTATCCTAACTTTGAGAGAAAACATAGGAAGAGCAAGACATAAGCCGGGTTCTGTTTCAGGAGTTTTATCAACGTCCTTATCGGTTATCTATCTGGGATATTTGTTACCAAATACCTCATGCGGCACACACTTAGATGCGATCGCCTAGTTTTCACTAAACAATCTCATTAAGTAACGGACACAAGATCATATGAAGATCGCAACACTTGTATCCTCTCGCCTTGCTTCCAACTGGGGTTTACCGAGCCAGAGTCTCACGACTCTGCTGGTGCGCTCTTAACACACCTTTGCACCCTTACCTAATCTAGCAAAAGCTATATTGGGCGGTATCTTTCTGTGGCACTATCCTCGCGATCACTCGCACTGGGAATTATCCAGCAGCCTGATCTTCTCGGAAGCCCGGACTTTCCTCAAAACTTGCACTCAAAATAAACTTACATAAATCCTGAGACAAATTCCGCAACCGCACACTTACTCTCCCTTATATATTATGTACTAATTACAGGTAAAGAAAGGCTCAAAGCGAAAATATTACTCCCTTCCCAGTGAAAGATTAGACGGTGCGGCGCTCCGCGCCGCACCGTCTAATCTTTTGGTTTTAATGTCTATTTTTCTACTGGGAAGCGAGTAAGCAAAAATACTAAACAAAAATACAGCGCCTTGCGCTGCCATAAAACCCAGATAATTTTTTGAAAGTGCCGCGAAGCGGCACTTTCAAAAAATTATCTGTATAACTCAAACCCTCAATAGGCTGTACTAAGCAAAAATATTAAGATTGTTTTTGATAAAAAAATTGTTGCCGTTTCTCCTTTCTAGATTACTTGTTACATCTAAAGATGCTATAAACTAGCAAAAATAATGTTACCAAAATCAAATTGTTTTGCTAAACTGTCTGACTATTCGTGGCTAAAACAGAATGCCTCAACTATCTCAAGAATTACAATCTCTGCTCATAGGCGTGAGTGAATAACTAAATGATGAAACACTTCTCCAAAGGGCTGTATACGCTAATTTTATCCTTGGTTTTGGTATTTGTCGCAGGAGTCTCTCAGGCAGCAGCAGCAAACCTTTTAAGGGTTTTGGTCAGAGAGGAAAGTGGCTCAAAGATGTCGGTCGCTGTAACTCAACCTGCGACCCTGCAAACTTCAGGAGAAGCAAGCCGCCGTCTCGATCCAGGTAAGTGGTATACATTACCTCTAACTTATTCATATCGCATTACGCCTAGTAATAATGGATTGGTGCAAGTAGGTAGCAATCTCTATCCTGGTCAAATAGAATTACGCGCTTGGAATAACAAGGCGATCGCAGTTAATGTCTTATCTCTTGAGGAATATCTCCGTAGCGTTGTTCCGAGCGAAATGCCAGCCAGTTGGCATATGGACGCATTAATGGCGCAAGCAGTTGCGGCTCGTAGTTATGCTGTCAATACCCAACGTCAACGCAAATGGGGTGAAGCTCCATATGACCTAGTTAGTGATACGCGCGATCAAGTTTATAAAGGGTTTTATCGCTACGATACGCAAACAGGTCAGGCGATCGCCTTAATTCATAGTCGCAGCGATCAAGCTGTGGCTTCAACTGCAGGCTATATGCTCAAACCTGGATTTAAAGGCTATTACCGCGCCCGTTTACCTCGCAACTGGATTAGTTGGGGTGGTGGCTATATGCCCGTCTCTGATGGTCAACACCTCGATCAAGAGATGACCCAACAAATGGCTCAAAACGGTTGGAATTGGGTACAAATTTTGTCTTGGTGGTATCGCGATCAACCGATCAAAAATTAAACTTTAAAATAAACTTTAAAAAGAGAGGGAGCGAAACACCTCCTCTTTTTTTATATCTTTTTGTAATAGTTAAAACTTGTGTGAGTTTTTAATGAGTAGAGCAAATCACCATTCATCATAAGATTTGTCATTAAAAAATATTCATAAATTTATGGCTACTAAAAAATTATCTGAAGTGGACATTTCTTCAGCGATCGCACAGCTAGCAGGTTGGACTGTCGTCGATCAGAAGTTACAAAAAAACTTTAAATTTCGTGATTTTGTCGAAGCCTTTGGCTTTATTAGTAAAGTTGCGATCGTGGCTGACAAAATGGGACATCATCCCGAACTCTTTAATGTCTATAACAAAGTCAAAATCGACCTTACCACTCATGACGCTGATGGTATTAGTGCTCTTGACTTTGAACTAGCCCAAAAAATTGAAAAACTTTTATAGCACTTTGCGCCTCATTCAGTTGCTAATAAAAAGGGACGCTTCGCGTCCCTTTTTATTGAACAAAGAGGGTAAATACCCCGCCGCTCTGCGGCGTGAGTATATTCGGTAAAAAAGAATTTAGATACCCCGTCCGCTTGCGGCGGGGTGATTCATTAGGTGTGGCGCTTTTGATGCCATTGCCAAGCGTGTTGCAAAATCAGCTTTAAGTCAGCATATTTTGGCTGCCAATTTAAAACTTTTCTAGCCTTCTCACTACTACCAACTAAAGCTGGTGGATCGCCTGCACGGCGATCGCCCATCACCACATTGATCGGCTTACCAGTAATTTGCTTTGCCGTATCAATTACCTCTTTAACTGAAAATCCATTACCATTGCCGAGATTAAAAATTTCACTCTTTTTATTATTGAGCAGATACCCTAAACCTAGCACATGAGCTTCTGCAAGGTCAGTTACATGAATATAGTCACGGAGACAAGTCCCATCAGATGTTGGATAGTCAGAGCCATAAATGGTAATCGCATCGCGTTTACCTAAAGCCGTTAACAAAATTAGCGGAATTAAGTGAGTCTCAGGATTGTGATCCTCTCCAATCACTCCATCGGGATCAGCTCCTGCGGCATTGAAGTATCTAAAAATTACTGACTTAAGCCCATAGGCAACATCAAAATCTTGCAAAATCCTCTCGACCATAAGTTTGGTCGCCCCGTAAGGATTAATTGGCGCTTGTGGGTGATCTTCTGTAATTGGCGTTTGCTGTGGCACGCCATAACTAGCGCAAGTCGAAGAAAAGACAAAAGTTTTAATATTTGCAGCAACCATCGCCTCAAGCAAAGTTAAAGTGCCAACAACATTGTTTCGATAATATTTGTCAGGCTGAGTTACTGATTCGCCAACATAGGCATAGGCGGCAAAATGCATGACTGCATTAATAGGGCGATCGCTAAATAATTGATCAAGCAAAGTCCGATCATTAGTATCACCAACGATCAATTCGGCTCCTAAAGTTTCGGCTATATCCTTGTGTCCGTAGACAAGATTATCTAAGATCAAAACTTTATAACCCACCTGTTGTAAAGCTTTTACCGTATGGGAACCGATATATCCTGATCCACCTGTAACCAGAATTGTCTGCTTTTGCATTTCTTTTTTCTTATCTTTTTTCTTGTTGTGTATTCTTGTGTATTCTATAGTCGTGATTTGAGGATATCAAATATCTCATGCGGAATATGAGTACGAAGCGATCGCCCTAAACGATTTTTCTTTTGGGCTAACTGCAAACAATCTAATTTTTTGCAAACATAGGCTGAACGCCCCATCCCATTATCAAGTTGAATTTGAAATTGCTTGATATCACTCTTATTAGAATGTTCGTCAGTTGAAGCGATCATACGCACCACACGCCAGAGATTATCGCGCATGGCGATGCATTGGCAACTAACACAACGACGGTGCAGCTTCAGAGCCAAACTGATTTACTCCGCATTTT
>Ga0105048_10006562_pt1 | contig 18752 bp, 12 predicted proteins | sample MAT05_FD_78382 | JGI IMG/M metagenome (GOLD analysis project Ga0105048, IMG submission 78382) | Freshwater microbial communities from Lake Fryxell liftoff mats and glacier meltwater in Antarctica - MAT-05 | ecosystem: Environmental > Aquatic > Freshwater > Ice > Liftoff microbial mat | place... | reverse complement strand
AGGATATTCACATCAGTATAAATGCAATCCAGATCGACAGGTTGCGTCATATCCAACACCTGCATCGTCCCACAGAGATAGGTCACATACGCCGCGATTTTTTGCTTCACCTCTTTAACTAGCAATTCTAGATCTTGCTGGTTTCCATCATTTGTAACCACATTCTCCTCTAATACAGCAATTTCCTGCCATTTCAATTCAAGCGCTTCACAAATAGCAATAAATTTTGGCTGCTCCACGCTCAGCCCATTCAAAAACTTACTAACCAATTGCCTCGTTGTGTCAGAAGTGCCAGCAATAAATTCCTGCGTTTTTCCTAATCGTTTAAAAGCAGCATTTGCTTTTTCCTTGCCTACAATCGAAGCGGTAAGTGTTGGCTTTGCCATGTAATCAGATCCCTAACATGAAGCTAACATGAGTCTAACACCTTACTCTGACTTGTTTTTAAGAATTTTGAGCGACGATACCTATATTCAAATATTAAGGTTTTCAATTATGTCCGTTCAAAATCAAAAACAAGTGCAAAATCAAATCGCCCAAGTTGATAACGCACCAGTTAGCAATAAACAAACTGCGATCGCATCTCAGCCTTCCGCAACTCCTGTCGATGCATCCAATACGATTCCTGCGATCGTCAATAGTCCAACCGTTAGCATCATTCTCGCCTTCGCAGTTCTGATTCGCGTGATCCTTGATCGCCCATCTTCAAAAAAGAAATAAGCTTTAGAGAAATTCTTCAAAAAGATATTTCTGATTTCTAATATTTGTAAAAAACCTTAAAAAATTTGTCAAACAAGTCTTTTAAGGTTTTTTATTTTACTCTCGCTATATTGAGATTTTACCTTTCTTGAGCATATCGATTACCGCAGTATGTCGCTTCAGCTCGTTTTGGACTTGTTCGTAAATTGCGCGATCGCCACCTTTCAGCCCAATGACACCATATAGCCGTACATTTCCAACTCTACCTTTGAGAGCATGTTCACCAAAGTCCACAACATCGATCTCATCTTTGACAATCTCGTAGAGAGAACCAGTAATAACAATATCTGTACCAAGCTCTTTAGTCATACCTTCGACTCGACTTGCCACATTGACTGTATCCCCGATTACCGCATATTCGAGGCGGCGTGCAGAGCCGATATTTCCGACCGTGACTTCTCCATAGTTAATACCAATGCCATTTGAGAAAGGGATTTTATTTTCAGATTTCCATACTTCACGAAGTTCCATTAGAGTTGAGCGCATATTTAGGGCAGCATGGATAGAATTGAGCGCATCTGCTTTTTCACCACGAGACACAGGCGAACCAAACTCCGCCATGATTGCGTCACCGATAAATTTATCAATTGTGCCTTGATGTTCCAAAATCGAGTCAACCATGCCGCCAAGATAGGTATTAAGTTGTTGAATTAATAATTTGGCAGGTAAACGACTAGAGAGCGTAGTAAAGCCGCGAATATCAGAAAATAGAACAGCCGCTTTGATGGTACGTCCTTCTAATAGATCGCGAAAACCTTCGGGCTGATTAACAATCTCTTCGACAATTGGCGCAGCGACGTAACGCTCTAGAGTGCGACGGAGTAGGAGTTTATCGAGTTGAGCACTGATCGAACCTGTAGTTAGGAGGGTTATGCCACTTAAGCCGATCGCGATCGCAGGAATCGCCACAGGTAAAATCGTACTCGTATAAATAAAGCAAATATAACCAATCCCAAGCCATGCGATCGCAATGCCGAGAGCTGCTAATATTTGAATATTGGGACGTTTGAACAGGCAGAGAAGCCCGCCCGAAACTCCTACTAGGAAAAATGTAAAGATAGACTGCTGTAAAGGATCTGCAAATAGTTCCACCATACTTTTGCCTTGCATGAGCGTAGCGATCGCATTGGCATGAATCTCGATCCCTGCCATTCTCCCCATCGCTGAGTTTTGGATATCTTGTTTTGACGCGGCTGTTGCACCAATCAAGACGATCTTATCTTTAAAAAATTTGCCGCCCTGAATCTGATCATTATTCCAATTCTCAGGATCGACAATATAGTAAAACGGAATCTGCTGTTGATTATTTGACCATGTATCTACGCCACCAAAAAAATAAACTCCGTTACCTTTTGCTTTGGGATAATTGACTTTAGCGACATTAAGAATAGAAGCGGCAAAAGTCGGCACAATTGGCAACCCGCTATCGGCTGGAGGCTGAACTCCTAAACGATGGATATTACCTGTAACTTCAGGTCTGAAATTAATCAGTCCTAATGTATTTGGTTTTAATTTAAAAATTGATTCAGGTGAGGCAAGCTGCATGATGTTGGCTTCACCTGTTTGCGTAATTTCATAACTAGCCGCAAATACTGCCCGATCACCATATTTAGCGATCGCTTTTTGGAGTTTGTCATCATCGGCAGCCCCATGATCGCTTAAAGAATCAAACAAAATATCGAATGCGACTACCTTTGCACCAGCTTTGACCAATTTTTCTAGGACTTGGGCATAAACTACGCGCTTCCATGTCGTAGTCCGAAATGGTTCTAAAAAAGGATGAGTTTTTGGATCATAAAATTCGCCTTGACGGAGAGAAAGATCATCAATTGCCAAAATTACAATATCTTTGGGCGGGGTGATTGTGCCACGCCAATAAAAAAAGGTGGATTGGGTTTGACGTTCGAGAGTCTGAACTTCGTTTAGTTCAAAGCCAGTCGCGATCGCACCAAGCGCAGCGATCGCCCCCACCATTGCATAGCCAATAAATTTAGGGCTGGATAAAGCTTTAAATTTTCGTTTGAAGTTGGCTAGCATGGTTCTCTTTCCCAAAAAATTGATATCACAATCACTAATTTAGCATCGGTGGCTTCAGCCCCTTGCCTTTCCTAACTGTAATGACGGTTGCTATACTATAACAATCGCCATAAAGCTTAGGATATAGATCCTCGAAGCAGACAAAGGGCATATTATGACTCTTCTATGCTTTGAATTCTAGGTATTAACTTTTTTAAAACTTTCCCAAAACTTTCCCAAAACATTAGGCAGTATGCCCCATCCTATTTATCTGACGAAATCTGATCTCAAAACTGCTCGCAGTTGTACAACAAAACTTTACTACAAAAAGTTGGGCTATCCAACCGTCGATCGAGTAGATTCGTATACCAGAATATTAGCAGATGGGAATTTCATTATCAGCAAGATCGCCCACCTTCTCTATCCTGAAGGTATATATATTTCCGCGAATCTCAACTCCGATGAAAGTATTGCTAATGCTGTCCAAGAAACGATCGCGCAACTACAAAAAGAGAATGTAATTCTTTTTGAACCCGTTCTTTATCATCAGCATAAACTAGCTCGTGCGGATATTCTCGTTAAACAAGGCGATCGCATTGAAATTATCGAAATTAGATCCAAGGGCTTTGATAGTCAAGCTCATGAAGACTTAATTAAATATCGTAATCTTTCCCTTTTTCGTAATAAGCGTACTGGCCATGTGGGCGGCGAATGGAAGTATATAATCGAAGATATTGCTTATCAAGTCGGGATTTTGCAAGAAATGCTCGCCGAACATCTGCCCGATTTTAAAGCTCAAATTTTTCCTTACTTGCTTGTACCCGATCGCGCTAAAACAACAGCCATTGATAATCTCGCATCTTATTTCCAGATTGAGCGTTTATCGACTCATCGCAATTCTTTTTCTAAGTTCAATGGTATTAAGATTAACTTTACAGGCGATATTAATGAAATAGAACGCGATCGCTTTCTCACTAAAGTTAGCATCGAAACCGAAGTCACCGAATTAATTGAGCTAACAATCGCCTCAGCTCAAAAATATATTGATTATCTCATCGAGCGATCGCCTGAAATATTTGCACCAATCAGCAAAAGCTGCAAGGGCTGCGAATATCGCGCCAGCGATCGCGATCCGCGAGATGGGTTTAAAGAATGTTGGGGCGATCTTGCAGAGAGGGAACATCATGTGTTAGACCTTTATCAAATGGGAAGAATTGGGGGCAATGAAACACCTTTAGTTAATGAATTAATTAAGCAAAAGAAAGTGAGTATGTTTGATGTTCCTTTAGAAGAACTCAATGATTATACTTATAGCTATCGTCAACTGGTTCAGATTGAACACACGCAAAAAAACAAAGAATGGATTTCTGAATACCTTCCCAAAATTGTTCAACAGGTTGAATATCCAATTCATTTCATTGATTTTGAAACCTCGCGCATGGCAATTCCCTATCGGGCAGGGATGCAGCCTTACGAGCAAGTCGCGTTTCAATGGAGTTGTCATACACTTACGGAGCCAGAGGCTTTACCAATTCAAACAGAATGGCTCGATCTCGATAATACTTTTCCAAATTTTCAATTTGCAGAATCCCTAATGGAATGCTTAGGCGATCGCGGCACTATTTTGACGTGGGCAACTCACGAAAATAGTGTTTTACGGGATATTTACTATCAAATGCAAGCATATGACTATCAAAATCCACAACTGCAAACATGGCTTGCTAATACTGCAAAACTTGGCAATAAGGGTAAATCGAATTTAGTCGATATGAATGCGCTTACCCTCAAGCATTACTTCCATCCCTTAATGAAAGGTCGAACTTCTCTCAAATGTGTCTTACCTGCGGTCTGGAAAACTAATCCCTATCTGCACGAAATTCCTTGGTTTCAAGAATATTTTCGCGCTATTGATGGTAAAGTCCTCAGTCCTTATGATGTTTTACCTCAATTACAAATAGGCGATCGCATCCAAGTTGTAAATGAAGGTGCAGGCGCGATGCTAGCCTATCAAGATCTAATGTATGGTGAAAATCGACATCTTGCACTTGACAATAAACTTGGCAATGGACTTGACAATCAAGCCGCACGATCGCAGTGGAAAGAACTGCTCTATCAATATTGCCGACTTGATACGATGGCAATGGTAATTATTTGGACACATTGGCAAAATTTGTGCGGTAAGTCTTGATATATTAACTTTGTATATTGATTTTAATTTTGAGAAAAAGCTTTATCCTAGAAGTCTGCCAATAGCATTATCTGCATGAATGTATCTTAAATCTCTCCACATCAAGCAGTTTCGCAATTATATCGATCAAGAAGTTACCTTCACAGCGCCCAAGACCGTGATCGTCGGTAATAACGCTCAAGGTAAATCGAACTTGCTTGAAGCCGTTTTGCTTCTGGCAACTTTGCGATCGCATCGTGTCAGTAAAGATCGCGACTTGGTACGGAATGGTGAAGCGATCGCCGAAATTCAAGCTATCTGTCAGCGCTCAAGATCGCCTGAAAGCTATCCTATACAATTAGTGATGCGGATGCGAGCTAGCGGCAAGCGGACATTGAATGTGAACAGTGTCAATCAAGCAAGGCATCTAGATTTTTTAGGAAATCTGAATGCAGTCATGTTTTCTAGTTTAGATTTAGATTTAGTGCGCGGCAGTCCTGAAAGTAGGCGCAATTGGTTGGATACAGTTTTGATTCAACTAGAGCCGATTTATATCAATCTTTTGCAACAATATAACCAAGTTTTGCGGCAGCGTAATGCTTTGCTGAAGTCCATAAAACAAGGACAAATCCAATACGAACCGCAACAAATGTCGCTCTGGGATGCTCAACTTGTGACCGCAGGGACACGCCTAATCAGACGGCGATCGCGTTTGTTGACACGCTTAACTCCGATTGCACGTACTTGGCATCAAGCGATTAGCGGCGGTAGTGAATATTTAGACATTACTTATGTTCCCAAGTTTTCTTTTTTACCAACTGATTCAGTTGAAAATATTCATCAAGCTTTTTTTGATGCAATTTTACAAAAAGCAATTATTGAACAACATCAAGGAATAAGTTTAGTGGGACCACATCGTGACGAAGTTGCATTAACAATTAATGACACTCCTGCGCGTGAGTATGGTTCGCAAGGTCAACAACGTACTTTAGTACTTGCTCTGAAATTAGCGGAGCTAGAGTTGCTCGAATCTGTAATTGGCGAACCACCATTATTATTATTGGATGATGTGCTTGCTGAACTCGATCTCCAGCGTCAAGATCATTTATTAAACGCAATCGGCGATCGCGTTCAAACAATAATTACGACAACTCATCTTGGTTCGTTTGATGCTCAGTGGCTAAATTCTGCCAGAATTTTTAAAGTAGAAAATGGCAAAATTTCATTTTAAAACAAATAAAAAACAAGGGGCTTAAGCCCCTTGTTTGATTTGATATTAATTATCTTCTACTCAATATCATTGGCGCCAACTTGACGCAAGTGAATATGTTTACGTCCGAGGCGAATTTCTAACTCATCACCAGCCTGTAGACCCATCAATTGTGTATAGGCTGAACCAATTAATAGGTTGCCGTTTTTTTGAACGCTAACGCGGTAACTCGCGCTGCGTCCGCCTTTACCAGTACCTTTTGCTTCAAGTTCAACCCCATCAGCTGCCATTAAGGCATTATAAAACTTCATCAAGTTAACGCGAGCTTTATTATTTTTTGTAATGGTTGCATATCCGCAAGCTTTAGCTTTTTCTTCCTTTGACAGATGTTCTAATTCTTTAACTTTCTGTAATAATGCTTCGCCAGAGAGTTGGACTGGTTGTTTTACTTTTGCCATTTGTTTCTAATAGTTTCTAATCTAATAATAGTATTTCAGTATCTAAGATAAATGTACTATTAGTCAAATTTTTCAACTAAATTTGTCAACTATTTTTTTTGTCAGTAACTATCATCTATAGCAATCCTAAATCATTTGTGAATAAAACAAGAGGCTTAAGCCCCTTGTTTTAAGCCCTATAATTCCACGGCTCATTTAGGATTGCTATATATCGAATTACTTGTAGTAATCGCCAGTTAAATTGAAACCTAAAAATTAGCGATAATATTTCACGACATCCTTAATTTTTAGTTTTAAATTTAACCAACTAATTCCACAGTTGAGCCTTCATCTGTTTTAGATACTTCGATTAGAGTATTAAATGCTTCTTTCATTTGTGGCATGTGTGTAATTACCAAAATACATTTAAAATCAGGCGCGATCGCATTAATAGCACTGACAAGGCGATCGCAACCCAATTGATCTTGACTGCCGAAGCCTTCATCAATAATTAGAGTTTGCAAGGTGCTGCCTTTACGCTGAGCAAGGACGCGGGAGAGAGCAAGGCGCACTGCAAAATTAATCCGAAAAGCTTCGCCGCCTGAATAGGTTTCGTAGGGTCTTGTACCTCTCGTATCAGCAATTTCAATATCAAGAGTTTCAATAATCCGATCGCTTTTTTTGCCAGATTTTTGCGTAATAAATCGTACATTTAAATGGCGATCGCTGAGTTGGGCAAGAATTTGATTGGCTTCAACTTCAATTTGAGGTAATACATTTTCGAGCATCAAGGCTTGGATACCATTTTTGCCAAAGGCTTGGTAAAGCTCGGTATGAATGCGTTGACGATGACGGGCTAGTTCGATTTGGGTGAGAGTTTCGGATTCGCGTTGGCGGCTTTGTTCAAGTTGTAGTTGTGATTGTTGAAGGCTGCCAATTTGAGCTAATAAACTATCCATTTGCGATCGCCAATCTTGCAGATTTTGCCTTAAAGACTGGATCTCCTGTGCATGATTACCATGCAGATTTTTGGATTGTTCCTGCAATTGAGTGATTTGAACCGTGATAGTTTGCAGTTCTTGTTGCTGATCGCTTTGAGTTTTTTGTAAATGCTTTACCTGTTGCTGAAGTTCAGGATGTTCTTGTTCAGCGCGAGTGAGTTCTTGATATCGCAACAGTGATCTGGTTAATTCTTGTTTTTGGGTGCGGAGTTTTTGATGGCGATCAGGGTCATATGCAAGTTGATTAAGGGCGCGATCGCATTGTTCAAGTTCATGTTGTACTTCTAAATCAATGAGATTTTTGGCGAGGCGATCATGCAATTGCTGGGTTTTAGTCTGCAAATCAGGAATTTTTTGAGCAAGGTGATCCGCTTGGCGTTGAGCATTTTTTAGTTCTGATTGTTTTACCTCAGCCCAGCGCCATCGCTCGACATCGCCGCGTGCAAGGGCATGATTTTTTTCATCATAGGCAAATTTCTTAACATTCTTATCAATTAACTCCATCTCATCCCATGCTTCACGGCTATAGTTTTGGGACTGAAGACAATCGCGTAATTCCACGATCTCTGCATCTATTAACACCAGACGCTGTTGAGCCTCCGCGATCGCTTTCAAGCGCTCTTGCAAAGTTCCCTTACGTTGGATCAGATCATTGAGGGGAGCGAGTTCCTTCATCAAACTACGATATTCTTCACGCAAAACCTGAATTTCACAATTAGAAGCCGCCTGTTGCTCCTTTACCACCCACATATCGGCTTGCAAATCACGAGATTCCTGTTTATGTTTTTTCTGTACCAATTGCCAATGTGCTTGATCAAGAGGGCGATCGCATAATGGACAGGGCGCATTTGGCACAGTCAATTGGCGCATTTTCGACTCTAACTTATTAAAGGCGGCTTCACTATCAGCAAGTCGAGTTTTTAAGCGTTCCAGAAAATCACGTCGTTCCAATCCCTTTTCGTGAACTCGTTGTTGATAGATTTGTTTTTTTTGTAACATCACAATTTGCCGATCTAGCTCCTCAGCATGGCTGACCAATTGTTCTTGTTTCTGCACTTGTAAATTCAATTGCTCTCTTTTAGCGATTAACTCATCTAACTTTGCCGACAATTTTGTCTGCTCTCGTTCTAATTGATGTTGCAAAACTTGATGACGATGGATCAGCGGCGTGGATTGACCATGAAGACGATCAAATTCTTGTAAAATCGCTCTTGCTTGATGCAATTGGGCGATCGCTGCTTCGATTTCCGCTGCTCGTTTGAGAACTGATTGTAAGTCGCTTTCTTGGTGCACTAGCGCCTCTAACTGCGCTTGATAATGCCTTAACTGCCCCTTGAGGTCACTTTGTAAACTTGCGAGTTTATGACTAAATTCGCCTCGGCGATCGCTAAGTTGTTGAAATTTTTGAAATTTTTGTTCTAGCTCTGTTTCCTGACTAGATAGCAATTGATAGCGATCGTAATCTTGCAAAATTTGCGATCGCTGACCAAGATGAGCTTCTACTTGATGTAATTGCTTTTGTTGACTAACCAGCTGTCTCGATAGTTGTGACAAATTTTCGGTGATAGAAGTTTGCTGTTGCTGTTGCCAAGTTATTTGCTGGCAGAGCGTTTGATAGGTTTTCTGAGTCTCTTCAACAATTTGTAATCTTTGTTGATCGCGGTTTTCCCAAACTTGCAAATCTGTTAACTGCGATCGCAAAATCTCTAACTGTGGTGCGATCGCCTCTCCTGTGATTATTTGTTCGTGCAGATGTACCAGCATGTTCTCCAAAACTACGGACTCGGCTCGGCTATTTCTAGCTATTTCTTTGGCACGTTCGGCAAGCTCGTCATACTGCGACAATGAGAGCATATCCGCTAAAATTTGCTTGCGATCGCTAGGGCGCTTTAGCATAAATTCATCAGCACGACCCTGACGCAAATAAGCTGAATTAACAAAAGTCTCATAATCCATTTTTAGATGTGAAACAATTGTTTGCTGGGTTGACCGTACCTTGCGCTCGGTCAATGATTTAAACTTGCCTTCACTTTGGACTTGAAATTCTAAAGAAGTTGAGCTATTGCGCGATCGCGTCCGAATTACTCGATAAACCTCACTACCTGCAATAAAAGTAAAGTCTACCTGAGCTTCTTTAGCACCCATATGAATTACATCATCTTCACTTCCAGCCCGACTTGCACCCCAAACTGCCCAAGTGATTGCTTCGAGTAATGAAGACTTCCCCGCACCGTTCGCACCACAAATACAAGCAACATGTAGCCCACTAAAATTTAAGGCTAATTGTTGGTAGCTCAAGAAATTTTTTAATCTTAATTTCTGAGGGATCATTTTAATCTGTAAGAATCTTTCTTAAACAGTTATACTAAGTATTAGATAATTATCATAATAATGCATTGCTTAACAAATGTTTAGATTTTAATTGGCGTTGAATAGCCAACAAAAGTTGAGAGCCTTATGGAAGCATGGGAACAAATTAGTCGCCAAAGAGTAAAGTACATCGTCGATAGCTATCAGTTATATGGCTCTGATGATGAATATTTTGATGAATATTTAGAAGATTTATTACAAGCCTACGCACCTCCACAAATTGAATTAGCGCTTGTTGAAATTTTGATCGATAGTTGGCGGATCATGCCTCTTGTTCGCGGGGTTGCATTCTTAGAGCGATCGCATGATCTTTTAAAGTCTTGGGAAAATACTTTGATCACCCCAAATATTTCTGCCACGCATTTCCGTCTGATTACAGGCTTAGATCCAACCCCAATATTTGGTATCGGAATCAGTCAAAAAATAAAAAGTCCTGCCATAAATTGCAGATTAAAACCTTAAACCTTTTATAATTGGTTAATTTCGATTAGTAAATCAGCCTTGACGAGCCTTAGCTTGGAGTCAAAAAATAAAGTTCTTGATAACAGGACTTTCACAACAATCAAGTATTAACATTGGACTATGTTTAGGGGTAAAGGTCTTGGAGATATGAGAACAAGTGGCTTTTCGCAAGATTAGAATAGGTGTCGTAAAGTATGCTCGTCAAAGTGAAGCATCTCACTTTAGAACATTTGATAAGGCAAGGGGCTTAAGCTCCTTGTTCTAGGCTTTGCAAAATATAGCTTGCGCCAAAGTGAAATGCTCCCTCGTCAAAGTCTTTAAACACAATAAGATATCCTTGTCAATCACCAGCTAGAATGAACAGATAATGACAGTTACCTTATGGATCTTTCTTTACCAATTTCAAAGCTTTTTCATACGTCTTTTAAAAATAAATTTAAAGATTTATTTGCACTTTTATTATTTGCAAGCCTAGGATATTTGGGGAATTATTTTCGGTTACCACTATTCTTTGGGGTTGACTTTTTATTTGGCAGCATTTTTGTTTTGATCGCTACTTATTTCTATGGGATCAGAATAGGAGTGATGGTTTCTGCGATCGCTAGTATTTGTACATACTTGCTTTGGGAACATCCCTACGCGGCAATTCTGTTCGTTTTAGAAACACTTTGGGTAGGGATTAGATTAAATTACGGAAACAAGCAAAAGCGATCGCACAATATAGTTTTGATAGTGCTTTCTTACTGGTTATGCTTAGGCGCTCCTTTATCGGCTTGTTTTTATTACTTTTTTCTTAAAGTAGGAATTGACTCAGTTATCTTAGTTGTCCTAAAACAAGTAATAAATGGCACATTTAACGCCCTTGTTGCTCACTTATGCCTTGATTACCTACCATTACGAAAATGGTTTCAGCAAAGACAAAGTGACTGGCATAATTTGACCATTCAGCAAGTGCTATTTAACTTGTTATTAGCATTTGTATTTTTCCCTCTACTTTCTATTGCTGTAGTCACTGGCTATCAATCACTACAAAACGTTGAGGATGAAATTAGTAGCCAATTGCTTTCTAGCACGTCTTCTATATCTGCCAATCTAAAAGTTTGGAATCGTACTAATTTGCGAACTTTACAAGAATTAGCAACTTTAGCATCTGACAATAATAATTGGGATCGATTGCAATTTGCCACTACGGCACTGGGTAAAGTCACGCCCTCGTTTTTAAGTATCTATACCGCAGATGCACAGGGCAATATTTTATCCGCATTTCCTAGTATTCCTGATGCAAACAGAGCCAGTTTAAATGAATATATAGATGATGAAGAGATTTTTCAAAAGGTACGCTCTAGCTTGGATATAGTTTTTAGCGATACTTATACTGATCGCGGAGCATCTACTTCACATATTGATATGGCTATGCCAATTCTTAAAAACAATCGTTTCAATGGAATTGTTATTGGTTCACTAAATATCACTGAGTTTAAAGACTTTTTAATAGAAAACTCATCAGCATGGAATGTTGAAGCATTTCTAATAGATCGCTATAAAAAAGTGATTTCTAGCACTTCCCTAAATTTTATATCAGGACAGATTTTTGATTTGCAACAGGAAGGAGAAATCCGCGCTTTTAAACCAGATCAAATCCAATGGGTTCCCCAAATGAAAGGATCGGCAATGCTGACTCGGTGGCGCAAATCATATTATGTACAGCAGGTTGCTATTGGTGAGCAGAATCCTTGGACTCTAGTTGTGCGATTGTCGGCAGTTCCCCACATCAATGCATTAGAGAATCTGTATACATATATTCTAGTGACTGTAATGGAGATTATTCTGTTAGCAATAATAGTGGCAAATTTACTCGGTCGCCGTTTGCTAAAGCCGATTGCGAAGCTGATGCGACTCACCACCGATCTCCAGCAAAATCTCTCGGTTGAGTCAGATTTTGAATGGGAATCCAAAAGCTTTGAAGAAATTGATACGCTTGGCTACAACTTTCAGGTAATGGCGATCGCTTTACAAGAAAAGTTTCAAGAAATTCAACAAGTTAATCTCAATTTAGAAGAAAGAGTACTAGAACGTAGTGAAGCCCTTCTCAAAAGTGAAGAACGCTGGCAACTTGCTATTCAAGCTTCTGATAATGGTATTTGGGACTGTAATATGGAAACTGGTGTACTATTTCGCTCAGCGCGTTGGCGAACAATGTTGGGCTTTGAGCCTAATCCCGATAATGAAGAACTGATTAATTGGATAGACTTAATTCATCCTGAAGATCGCAATGGCGTCCTAAAAGAACAGAAAAAATATTTAGCTCGTGAAATCCCTTGCTGTATAACTGAATATAGAATGCGTTGTCAGGATGGAAGCTATAAATGGATATTAACTCACTCAATGGCATTGTGGAATGACAAAGGTATACCTACTCGTATGATTGGCTCAAATAAAAATATTACTGATCGCAAGTTAGCCAATATCGAAATGTTACAAGCAATGGAATCAGCCCAAGCCGCTAATCGAGCTAAGAGTGAATTTCTCGCCATAATGAGCCATGAGATTCGTACTCCTATGAATGCGGTGATTGGTATGGCAAGTTTGCTATTAGACACAACTCTTAACTCCGAACAACAAGAATTTATAGAAATTATTAGGTCAAGTGGTAATAATTTACTGATGATTATCAATGATATTCTTGACTTCTCAAAAATTGAATCAGGACAATTTAGCCTAGATATTCAGTCTTTTAATTTACAAGATTGTATTCAAGAATCTTTAGATCTTTTAGCAGTTAACTCATCCTCTAAAAATGTCGAGTTAGCTTACAGTATGGCTAGTAATGTACCTGAATGGATTAGGAGCGATATAACTCGCTTGCGACAGATATTAGTCAATTTATTGGGTAATGCGATTAAATTTACACCTAAAGGTTCTGTGAATCTGCAAGTGTCTGTTATTGAGATTCCCGTCGAAGGTAAAAATATTAATAGTTCAGAAATACCATATCAATTATTATTTGCTGTTAAAGATACTGGCATCGGCATTCCCAAAGATCGCTATGATCGCTTATTTAAACCATTTAGCCAAGTAGATTCTTCCACCACTCGTCAATATGGCGGTACTGGACTAGGACTAGCGATCTCCAATCGGCTAACTCAACTTTTGGGTGGTGAGATGTGGGCTGATAGTGAAGTGGGAGTTGGTTCTACTTTCTCATTTACGATTTCTACAGTTGCTGTGGAAATTAAGCTATCTCAAGTTGAAACGCCGATAGAACCGAAAAATCATTCAATCTTTGATCCAAATTTTGCAATCAAATTCCCTTTAAAGATTTTGCTAGCCGAAGATAATGTCGTTAACCAAAAAGTTGTCATCCGTTATCTTGAGCGCTTAGGCTATCAAATTGATGTGGTTGCCAATGGTATCGAAGCTCTAGAATCAATGTATCGCAAAACCTATGAGGTGATTCTGATGGATATAAATATGCCAGAAATGGATGGACTAACCGCTACTAAGAGAATCATTTTAGAATTTCCTGAAAACCCTTGGATTATTGCCCTAACTGCTAGTGCCTTTGAAAGCGATCGCGATATATGTCTACAAGCGGGAATGCAAGACTATGTCAGTAAACCTATTCAAGTGCAAAATTTAATTCAGGCCTTAGAGCGAGCATATACTAATAAAAAACAGCATTAAAAAAGCGGCTCTTTGTACCGCTTTTTTACTTTTCTAATTTTGGGATTAAGAATCACTACTGGGTTCAGCAGCTACATCCGTAGCGACAATAGTTGTTGCAGATTCTTTTTGAGCACGTTTTTTACGTTCGGCTTCCACCATGTCCGCAATCATCTGGCGTGCTTGCTCAATCTTATCGAGGTTAGAGCGATATAGATCAATATCCTTAAGTAAGCGATCGCTGCCAAACTTGAGAGTCTCACCCACTAACTTGACGGCTGAGTCACGTTTAGCATGATCAGCAATCGTCTCAGGATCACTAATTTCAAGCAATGCGTATAGTCCTACGCCTAGCAAACGGCTATATTTAAAATTTTCTTTGGTGGCAATCACCTGTAACTGACCTGAGAGCGGCTCGAGGTTGATCCCAGAATCTAAATTAGTTAATAAAGTCTTGACCTGATCGGGCGATCGCGTGGCGAGATCGCTCAAAGTTACTGCATCTTGGCGAATGCGATCAGATTCAAACTGAAGCGCTGAACATAACGCATAAAATACAGCAAAGCGATCAGTTTCAGGTTTATAACCGACCGTAAAGCGATCAAAAGCTGTGACCACACCGAGTGCAAAAATTGAGTCGTACACAAATGTTTGATTGACTTTCAGTAGATGAATTTCCACCAAAAGCTCATCTATAACCCGCCGATAAACTTGGTTGACTGGCTTGGGGAAGGCTAAATAAAAGTCTTTTTTGGTATCAGAAACAGTACGGACGGTATTCACAGTCAACAAAACCTAACGACAAGATGGTTAGACAATCATCGCACATATAGCCAAAGCATCAGTCTATCTGCGTAGATAAATTATAGGTAAGTTTTACAAATGGCTTTGGTCTAAGTTAAAAGTCAAATTTTTATTTCGTATATTTCATCTGTTTTTTTGTAGGCAAGCTCTCATTTCAATCTCAAAAATGCGATCGCGATCACTCATTTAAGCGTTAGTTATTGACATTAATTAAACCGATTTAAAGAACTAAGTTCCATTAATAATCAACTTAATTTCACTAATAATTTATTCGTAATTATAAGTATATTGTGATGATCGCAAAGCAATCTCTTAAACTACGTATAATTGCTGATAAGTCTTGCTGCAAAAACTTAGCTGAAACCTAAACTTAACTGCTTCTTTAACATTCCTTAACCTTTGGTTGACAGATGCAGTTTAGTATCAATCTTGTCTAGTTTGAATGTTCAGCCAACCGTAACAGATATAATCGCAGTAAGATTTTTATGATGTCTAAGAAGAATATCAATCGTAATGTTCTAACTTTTGTCGCAGGTGTTACATTAGCCGCAACATTAGCATCTTGTAGCGGCAGCGACACCAAGCCCACTACTAGCGCAACTACCTCCGCAGCGACACCAACAACAGCGATGACAGCTCCTGCACCAGTAGCATCTAATCTATCTGGTAACATCACTATTGATGGTTCTAGCACAGTTGCTCCGATCAGTAAGGCAGTTGCTGAAGACTTCGCAAAAGCTAATCCTGGAGTAAAAGTTCCTGTTGGTACAAGCGGTACTGGCGGTGGATTCAAGAAATTCTGCGCTGGCGATATAGATATTTCCAATGCTTCACGCCCCATCAAAAAAGCCGAAGCTGAAGATTGCAAAAAGAATGGCGTAGAATTTGTTGAACTACCTGTAGCCGTTGATGGTTTAACAGTAGTTGTTAACAAAGAAAATACTTGGGCAAAGTGCCTCACTGTTCCCGAACTGAAGACGATTTGGGGACCAGATGCAGACGGTAAAATCACATCTTGGGATCAAGTCCGTCCTGACTTCCCTAAAGAACCACTTGCTCTATTTGCTCCTGGTGCTGACTCTGGTACATTTGACTACTTCACCGAAGCCGTCAATGGCAAGTCAAAAGTAATCCGCAAGGACTTCCAACCTAGCGAAGATGACAACATCATCGTTAAAGGAGTTCAAGGTGGCAAGGGTGGACTTGGCTTCTTTGGTGTCGCTTATTTTGAAGAAAATGCTAAGAAGCTGACTGCTGTTGAAATTGATGGCGGTAAGGGTTGTGTTGCTCCAACTGCTGAGACTATCAACTCTGGTAAGTATTCTCCTTTGTCTCGTCCTTTGTTTATCTACGTTAGCAAGAAATCTCTGGCTCGTCCTGAAGTAAAGGCTTTTGTTGATTTCTACTACAAAGATATTAAGGTTGTTAAAGAAGTTGGCTATGTACCTCTTCCTAGCGATGCTGTGCCTAAAATCATGGATCGTCTGGCTAAGGCTACAACAGGTTCAACCTTTATGGATGCTCCTGCTGGTGTCTCGGTTGCAGAACTTATGGCAAAGGACTTGAAATAATTTTGAGTTAGTTTTTAGCTAAGCCCTCCTAAACTCTATGGGGGGCTTTGACTTTTAATATACTTTTGATTAGGAATCTTTATGACAAGTCCTCAAACTCCGCCGCAAGCTGAAGATCTAGACCTCTATCAGCGTCGTGATCGCAATATTCGGGAAAATGTGATCGGCTACGCTTTGTTGTTCTGTGCCTTTGTATCGGTATTGACTACAGTAGCGATCGTTTATGTACTTGCCTCAGAAACTGTGAGTTTTTTTGGTAAAGCAAGCATTGGCGAGTTCCTATTCGGTAAAACCTTAGAGAATGGTAGTTATAGCTGTAGCTGGACACCGCAGTTCGCCGAAAAAAGTTTTTGTATTTGGCCGACAGTTAATGGCACTTTAATGGTGGCGCTAATCGCAATGATTGTCGCGACACCTTTAGGTTTAGCAACAGCCATCTATTTGTCAGAGTACGCATCACCAAGATTGGGTAAGTTTTTACGACCAGTCGTTGAGTTGCTTGCGGGTGTGCCAACAGTTGTATATGGCTACTTCGCGCTGACGGTTATTACCCCGATTCTAAGTAGTCTTATTCCAGGGCTTCAAGGTTTTAATGCTCTCAGTGCAGGTTTGATCATGGGCGTAATGATTATTCCTACGATCGCCTCGATTAGTACTGACGCAATGCGTGCAGTACCATTATCTTTGCGCGAAGCTGCCTATGGACTTGGTGCAACTAAAAAAGAAGTTTCCACTAATGTTGTGCTTCCAGCCGCATTGTCTGGTATCTGTGCTGCGATCATTTTGGGTATATCGCGTGCGGTTGGTGAGACGATGATTGTGGCGATCGCCGCAGGTCAGCGTCCAATCTTAACCCTCGATCCTCGACAAACCGTAGGCACGATGACCGCCTATATAGCTCAAGTCGCCAAGGGCGACTCGCGAGTTGGTAGCGTTGAATATGAAGCCCTATTCGCGGTTGGGATGACTCTATTTTTGATCACTCTCCTTCTAAATATCATCAGTAAGCAAATTAGCAAACGTTTCCAAGAAACCTATGAGTAACGGGATCGACATATTAGATACGATCGACGGACAATCTAGCGAGTCAAAATTTGAGCCGAAGCTTGAGTCAAGACAGCTATGGGGAAAAATATTTGCAGCTTTTTGCATATTTGCCACATCTCTCGGGCTAGTTGTTCTCGCATTTTTAATTTACAGAGTAGTTAGTGACGGTTCTAGCCGACTTAATTGGGACTTGTTTAACCTATATCCATCTCGCCGCCCTTTAGAGTCTGGATATAAAGCTGCGATTCTTGGCTCTGTTGCCATGCTTACTTATGTAATAGTTTTAGTAGTCCCACTTGGCGTATGCTCAGCAATTTATTTAGAAGAATATGCGAAGAAAAATTGGCTTTCTGAATTAATTGAGCTGAATATTTACAACTTGGCTGGTATCCCTTCGATTATCTATGGTCTATTGGGATTGGGCTTATTTGTGCGGGGTTTGTATAGCGGCCGCGCTGTATTAGTGACAGGGATTTTAACGATTACCTTGCTAATTTTGCCGCCAGTAATTGTTATTTCTAGAGAAGCAATTCGAGCCGTCCCACAATCTGTACGTCAAGCTTCATATGGAGTTGGTGCAACCAAGTGGCAGACAATTCGCCATCACGTTTTGCCTTCGGCACTACCAGGGATTTTGACGGCAGTAATTATATCTACGTCTAGAGGAATTGGCGAGACTGCGCCAATTGTTGTCCTTGGGGCTGGGACAGTTCTATTTGATCCTAAAGCCTCACCAATCAACTTTGGAGCTTTGTTCAGTGGTAGACTAGGAGATGTGTTTACCGATACATTATGGTCAAACGACAATTTCTTCTCGGTTCTTCCGTACCAAATCTATGAGTGGGTTGGCGATCCGAAAGCAGAATTTCAGACATTAGCTTCCGCTGGTATTGTTGTGCTGCTGCTACTAGTTTTGGGCATGAATCTAGTTGCTATCTTTTTACGCAATCGTGCAAAGTAATTCAGATTATTTGATAAAGGATAAATCTACAAAATTTGGGATTTTACAATGAACTTAGGTAATAACAACTCTTCAGGAAATCAAGCGGTTTTGAAGGTTGAAGACGTTAATGTATTCTATAGCTCGAACTCGCCAGCAGTAGCAGGTGTTAATTTAGAAATCTTCAAAAATCAAATCACCGCTTTTATCGGTCCTTCTGGGTGCGGTAAAAGTACAATTTTGCGATGCTTTAATCGTCTTAACGATTTAATTGAAGGTGCAAGAGTAAAAGGCTCGATCACCTT
>Ga0105048_10006560_pt1 | contig 18754 bp, 13 predicted proteins | sample MAT05_FD_78382 | JGI IMG/M metagenome (GOLD analysis project Ga0105048, IMG submission 78382) | Freshwater microbial communities from Lake Fryxell liftoff mats and glacier meltwater in Antarctica - MAT-05 | ecosystem: Environmental > Aquatic > Freshwater > Ice > Liftoff microbial mat | place... | reverse complement strand
CAGAGAAAGTTGCCATTGTGGATTTGCTTTGATAAAATCAATAATTTGGGGTGTTATGGCGGCTGCTTTGTCCCACTCGGGCTGCAAATAAAGTTGGCATTCCGGCGATACTAGTGTTGCGTAATGTGCTGCCCAGTCAAAGTCGTATTTATTGTAAATAACTACTTTTAGTTCGTTGGCGTATGGTAACACCTCTGGTAAGGGTGCTTTAAATTTTTTTGGTGAAAGGCATATCCAGTCCCATTTTCCGCTGAGTGGATGGGCGCCGGAGGTTTCAATATTTGTATTAAACCCGGCTGATTTTAAAGCGTTGGTAAGTGAGGTTAAATTGTGCATGAGGGGTTCGCCACCGGTAATTACCACCAACCCGCCGGCATGGTTGTTGGGTACTTGTTGTACTATATCTGCTACAATTTGGGCAATAGTTTTTTGGGGGTGGGCTGCTGCATCCCAACTGTCTTTTACATCGCACCATACACAGCCAACGTCGCAGCCGCCAAGGCGTACAAAATAGGCGGCCTTGCCCTGGTGAAAGCCTTCGCCCTGCAGAGTGTAAAAATGCTCCATTACAGGCAGCGTTTCTGTTGATATTTCGTTTACTTGTATCATTATAAAAAATGGATGGCCGGATTATTAATGGTAGTTACTATTGGTTAAAAAATGGGTATCAACTTATTAGGTAAATCTTTTTTTGGCGGCTATGGATATTGTAAGCTTTGTTCAAATTAGTAGCTATACATTGTACTTCCAAACCTTAAAATGAAAAAATTTATGTTGTTATTAATTGTTTTTGTAAGCATGCATTGTAGGTGTTCATTAGTAAAGCAGCAATAGTCATGAGGCCAACGCCACCGGGTACAGGTGTAATGTAACTGGTTTTTGGAGCTACCTTTTCAAAATCAACATCACCTTTAATAGTAAAGCCACTTTTTTTAGTGGCATCGGTTACTCTTGTAATACCTACATCTATCACTACGGCGTTTTCTTTTACCATATCGGCGGTTAAAAAGCCGGGCTTGCCAAGGGCCGCCACAATAATATCAGCCTGTAAACAAATTTCTTTTAAATTGGGTGTATGGCTATGGCAAACTGTTACGGTACAATTGCCGTAGCTGGTGTTTTGGCTAAGTAAAATACTAATGGGCCGGCCTACAATATTGCTTCTGCCAATTACTACAGCGTGTTTTCCTTTTGTATTAATTTGGTAATGCTGCAACATTAGTATAATGCCAAAAGGTGTAGCTGGTATAAAGGTTGGCAGCCCTTGCACCATTTTACCAATACTCATTGGGTGAAATCCATCTACATCTTTATCTGGATGAATAAGGCTGATAATTTTTTGTTCACTTATTTGTTTTGGCAGCGGTAATTGTACCAATATGCCATCGATGGTTGCATCGTTGTTGAGTTGCTGCAGGGTGCTGATTAAAATACTTTCTTCTACATCTGCCGCTAGTCTTATAAGAGTGCTTTTAAAGCCAACTTCTTCGCAGTTTTTTACTTTGCTGGCAACATAAGTTTCGCTTGCACCGTTGCTGCCAATTAATATGGCAGCTAAGTGAGGCGCTTTTACTCCTGTTTGGGTTAGTTGAGTAACTTTTAGTTTTAGCGTGTCTTTTACAGTCTGTGATACTAGTTTTCCATCTAATAGTTGCATTGTGCAAAAGTACTTACAATTACTTATTGTTTTTAACCCGGATTTTGCATTAGTAATACTATTAGGGCATTCAACTGCTTAATAGCTAAGCATTTATGAACATTTTTATTACATCAAAATGTGCACTTTTTTTTTGCAAAAAAATAACCTGCAACCAATATTTTTATTGTAATATAACTTTTATTACAAATTAACCTGCAAAATCTGGGTTAAATATGCCGGCATATCATTATATTGCTATTTCATAACTATACTATTTTGAGAAATTTTCTTTCATTGCTATGTTTCTTTTTAGCAGCTTCTTGTTTTTTAAAGGCACAATCGCTCAGGCAGCCACTTTCTGCTGTATATATTGGGCTTGGTGCTTATAGCAGCCAGCAAAATGATGTATTTTCTTTTACCAACAACCAGGCGGCCCTTGCAAAAATAAAACAGGGCGGTGCAGGTGTTTATGGCGAAAGAAGGTTTTTATTAGCTGCTACAAGCAATTATGCGGCGGCAGTTGCTTTACCTACTACCAATGGTAATTTTGGTATTAGCCTTAAATACTTTGGCTTTAAAAATTTTAATGAAAGTCAGCTTGGGCTTGCTTATGGCCGCAGCCTGGGTAAAAAGGTAGATATAGGTATACAGTTTAATTATTACAGTTACCGGGTGCCGGCATACAGTAATGCCAGTACCATCAATTTTGAATTGGGTACAATTGTACACCTTACAGAAAAGTTGCAGGCGGGTGTACATGTTTACAATCCGGTGGGTAGCAAACTTTCTAAAACAGACGAAAAAATTACTGCTGCCTACAAATTTGCATTGGGTTACGATGCATCTGACCGGTTTTTTATAGGAGCCGAATTGGTGAAGGAAGAAAATTTTCCGGTTAATTTAAATGGAGGTTTTCAGTATAAGTTTGAAGATGCGTTTTTTATTAGAGCAGGCTTTGCATCCGCTACCAGTACAGGCTTTGCCGGGGTGGGGGTTGGCTGGAGCAATATCAGGCTTGATATTACCGGCAGCTTTCACCCGCAATTAGGTGTTTCGCCCGGGTTGCTGCTTATTATGAATTTTGGTAAAAAAGAGCAACCTTAAAATATTTTTTTAATTATTTACAGCCTTTAATTAATACATGCTTCAGCAAATATTGATATCATTTTTTTTAAATTTATCTTTTATGGTTGAAAATCGTACTAGATTTTCAATAGAAAAAGCCAGGTTAAAAAGCAAGTGCTTACAAAACAGTTTTTTATCTAATTTCTTTTATTATTCAAAAAAATGCCTGTTCACAATACTGCTTTTTGGTAGTATGGATTTAATGGCTCAGCTCCCTTCTTCGCCCACTACTACTACCGAGCAGCAATTGGAGGCCATAACTGAGGGTAACGAAGACACAGAAACAAAGGATGACACATTTTTACAGCAATTACAACAGTTTTTAAAAACACCTATTAATTTAAATTATACAGATGCAGCCCAATTAAAAGAGCTGAATATTTTAAATCCGTTGCAAATTGAAAGTTTATTGCGGTACCGCAGCCTGTTTGGTAATTTTATAAATATGTATGAAATACAGGCTGTGCCCGGCTGGGATGTAGCAACAATTGAAAAAATACTCCCTTATGTATCGGTTAGGATGTTGTTAAATGTGAGGAATACGTTTGCTGAAAGGCTGGGTGGTGGTACCCATCAAATATTGGGCAGGGCATCGCAGGTGGTAGAAAAATCTAAGGGCTATTTGGTAGATACAACCCGTACAAAGAATTATTACCCTGGCTCGCCACTTCGTTTTTTATTGCGGTACAAATATCAATATAAAAACCTGTTGCAGTATGGAATAGTGGCAGACAAGGATGCCGGCGAACAGTTTTTTAAAGGAACACAAAAAAATGGATTTGATTTTTATTCTCTTCATTTATTTGCCCGCAATATTGGTATTATTAAATCATTGGCAATTGGCGATTTTACGGTAAATATGGGGCAGGGGCTTACCCAATGGCAAAGTCTTGCTTTTAGAAAGGGCCCCGATGTGGTAAATATAAAAAGGCAACTAGCTGTTTTACGACCATATAATGCGGCTGGCGAATTTAATTTTCACCGTGGTTTTGGCATTACTTTGGGAAAGAGAAATACATCCTTTACCGCATTTGTTAGCTATAAAAAGGTAGATGCAAATATGGTGGTTGATACGGTAAACTTTGATGACTATGTTTCATCTTTACAAACAAGTGGCCTGCATCGTACCAAAAGTGAATTAGCAGATAAAGGTGTACAAAGGCAACTGGCTTATGGCGGAAATATTGCGTATAACAAGGGCAATTTGCATGTGGGTGTAAATGCTGTTCAGTATCAATTTCAGTTGCCCATCAATAAATCTGCCGAGCCACGTAATTTATATGCTTTAGCCGGTAAAAAATGGGGTAACCAAAGTATAGATTACAGTTACACTCATAAAAACTTTCATTTTTTTGGCGAAGCAGCTTTTGATAATAAAATGAATAAAGCATTTATAAATGGGCTTATTATAAGCGTAGATCCAACAGTTGATATGAGTTTTTTGTACAGGAATATTGACGAAAAATACCAGAGTTTATACACCAATGCGTTTACAGAAAGCACTTCGCCTACCAACGAAAGGGGGCTATTTTCTGGTATAAGCGTCAGGCCAAATAATCATTGGCGTTTTGATGCTTATGTAGATATTTACAAATTTCCCTGGTTGCGTTTTTTGGTAGATGCACCCTCTGTAGGCGTTGATTATTTTTCGCAGATCACTTATAAGCCCAACAAACAATTAGAAATTTATGCCCGGTACAGAATAGAATCTAAATCAAAAAATTATAACCCCGCAGACTTAACTACTACTCCCGTATTGCCAAAGCCAAGGCAAAATATAAGGGTACAGATAAACTATAAAGTAAACCCTGTTTTCACTTACAGAAATAGAGTTGAATTAATTTGGTTTGATAAAAATGGCGGTGGTGCACAAAACGGTTTTTTAGCATATACAGATATTTTGTACAAGCCAATGCTAAAAAAATATTCAGGCAGTGTAAGGGTACAATATTTTGAAACAGATGGATATGATAGCAGGTTGTATGCTTTTGAAAATGATGTACTGTATAGTTTTTCGATACCGGTATTTTATGATAAAGGCTATCGCTACTATGTAAATGCTAACTATGATGTGAGTAAAAAAATGACAATTTGGGTAAGATGGGCACAAACTGTTTTTATAAACAAATCAACCGTAGGCTCTGGTTTAGATGAAATAACAGGTAATAAACGTACCGAGGTAAAATTACAAATGCTATATTCCTTTTAATTTTTTTCATCCTTCTTCCAAAGCCTCAATACAGTTAAATTCTTTTATGGTATAAGATTTAACCAAATTTTTACATTTAGAATTTATCCCTAATTTTACCGGTACTAAAAAAACCAATGAATTAACCATGAGAATTTTTTTATCGCTGTTTACAATGCTAATGCTCTGTGGGGTATTGGCTTCTGCACAAACCCGTTTGGTGTCGGGTAAAATTACGGATAAGGATGGAGCAGTTGTTCCATTTGCTACTATTAAAATTAAGGGTTCTACTACTGGTTTGCAGGCAGATGCAGCAGGCGCTTACACAATTAAAGTTATGGATAGTGATGTGCTGGAAGTATCAGCAGCAAATTTTAAACCTGTTGTAGTAGCTGTTGGTACACAAACTTCTATTTTAACTACGCTCGAAAAAACCGGTACACTTGAAGAAGTGATTGTTACCAATGCTTTTGGTATTAAAAGAACTGCAAGAAGTGTATCTTCCAATGCACAGGTAGTATCTTCTGATCAGCTAAATACGGTGCGGCAAACCAATATCAATAACGCCCTCGCTGGTAAAGTATCTGGCATACAGGTGCGTAGTCAGTCATCTGCGGCTTTAGGTGCCGAAACTAGCATCAGGCTAAGAGGCGAATCGAATGCAGGTGGTGGCGCAACCGGTCCTTTATACGTGGTAGATGGTACTATAATCCCAAGTAGTAATGATATTAATCCCGATGATATTGAAGATATAACCGTATTACAAGGCCCGCAAGGTGCCGCACTTTTTGGCCCTGACGGCTCTAACGGAGCTATAGTGGTTACCACTAAAAAGGGTAAAAAAGGAAGTAAAGGGCTTGGTATTGATATTAACACTGGTGTTCAGTTTGATAAAATTTATATTTTGCCCAATTACCAAAATTCTTATGCAGGTGGCGGAAGATCAAACCTAACAAGATTTACCTGGGAACCTGGTATGCCTGATTTTTGGAAACCATTAGATGGTAAATTTTACCCTGATTATACTGATGATGCAAGCTGGGGCCCACGTATGGCAGGTCAGGAGTATATTCCATGGTACTCCTGGTATCCGGGAACTGAATATGCAGGCACTACAGCCAAACTTACACCACAGCCAAATAATTCAAGAGATTTTTTTAATACTGGCGTAACTACACTTAACAATATCAGTTTGAGCAAAGTAACAGATGGATCTAATATTAGGGTATCTTATACCAATCAAGATCAAAAAGGATTGATACCAACTTCCTATTTAAAACGTCATAATTTAAATGTAAATGCTTCATTTGATCTTAGTCCAAATTTATTGCTGAGTACCAACATTACCTATATTAATCAACAATCAAACGCAGAAAATGACAATGCGTACGGCAATAATAGTACGGGTAATTTTAACTCATGGTTTCACAGAGATTTGGATATGAGTAAGTTGAGAGAATTACAGGGTTTAACTACGCCAGATGGAACATTGGCAAGTTGGAACCATAGTAATCCGGATGGAGGTTTTAACCCGGCAAATCCTAATGCTTTTTACAGGGGAAACTACTGGTACAATCCATACGCTTACTATAATAATAGTGCCGTATTAACCAGTCGTGATCGTTTATTTGGTGATATTTCACTTACGTATAAAATCAACAATGATTTTTCTATAAGGGGTACTTACCGCAAGCAACAACTAACCACTAATCAGGAAGTAACCTTAAACGACATTTTACAATACAGTGCCGGGCAAGCTTCTATCAATAATTCGTATAGTGGTGCTGCTGCAAATAATGGTAAAGCCTACTACGGTACACAGCAAACATGGAGTAACCGAAATGTTTTTGAATTGGTAGCCAGTTACAAAAAGAAGATCAAAGATTTTCAGGTAAATGCCAATGCAGGCTTAGAGTCTGTTCAAATCTCTTCCAAATCAATTAATGCAGGTACCAACGGAGGTTTTAATGTAGCAGGCTTGTTTACACTATCAAATTCAAAAAATCCGATTGATTATTCAAATTTCAGATCTGAACAAAAAAGAAATGCCATATTTGCCAGAGGCGATATAGGGTGGAGAAACATGTTGTTTGGAGAGTTTGTGTTAAGAAATGATTGGGCATCTGTATTACCAGTAGGGCAGGGGCTTTTTACCAAATCATTTGGGGGAAGTTTTGTTTTTAGCGATTTGGTTAAAGAAGAATTGCCATGGATAAGTTTCGGAAAAATGAGGCTTTCTTACGGTACAGTTACCAGGCTAATAGCACCCTATCAGTTAGCAGTTAGCTATGCTTTGGCAACCCAAAGCTGGAACGGTAATGGCTTGATGGGTACACCCAATACTTTTCCTGATAAAGGCTTAAAGGGTGCTACTGCAAGTACAACAGAAGTTGGTTTAGATTTGCGGTTTTTAAAAAACAGGTTTGGCATAAATATTACTTATTACGATTCAAAAGATACAAGAGCACCCATTAGTGCACAGGTAACAGGTACCACCGGGGTTACCAACTTATTGGCTAATGTAGGAAGTACCAAACGCAGGGGAATTGATATTCAATTTAATGCTAAGCCAATTGTACAGCAAAACTTTAGCTGGGATTTTAATGCAAATTTTAGCAAGCAATTAGAAAATACTGTTACAGCTATTGCACCTGGTGTAGATCAGTTGGTTTTTGAGGGTGGTGCATCTTTCTCCAGCATTACACCGCCTGTAACCGTAAATGCAATTGGTAAACAATGGGGTATGATGCTGGGCGGTGGAGCCAGGCGTATCAACGGACAGCGGGTAATAGAAACTGATCCTACAGCAGCTAATTACGGGCAATACATAAAAGATCAGGAATTGGTTTTCTACGGATCTGTTTTACCAGATTATACTGGTGGTGTACAAAACACTTTTAGCATTTTTAAAAACTTTATAATTAACGTTAATATAGATTACCAGGTAGGCGGAAAATTCTTTTCACTTTCTGATATGTGGGGTTCATACTCCGGCCTGCTAGCCCGTACTGCGGTTTTAAATGATAAAGGTAATCCGGTACGGGACGCTGTTGCCGATGGTGGAGGTGTAAAAACTTCCGGGGTAGATGGTAATGGTAAACCAGTAAGTTTTTACGTAAATGCACAATCTTATTTTAGAGGCCTTGTTGAAAATAATATTTTTGATGATTATATCTACGATTTAACTTTTGTAAAAGTAAGAGAACTGAGTTTTGGTTATCGTATTCCGGTTAATAGGTTAAAAATTGGAAAGTTTTTACAAAATGCCACTTTTTCAATTGTTTCCAGAAATCCATGGTTGTTATATTCAAAAACAAAAGATTTTGATCCGGCAGAAATTGGCGGAGTGTATGGAGAAGATGGTCAGTTGCCGGGTACCCGTTCTGTAGGTATCAATCTAAAACTTGGATTTTAAGAAACTTAATTAAACGAATTAAATTATTTAAAGATGAAGCTTTTTAATAAACTACCTTTTACCATAGCTTTAGCAGCAATGCTTTTTACAGGCTGCGATAAATTAAAAGATTTTGGGGATACCAATGTTGATCCTAATAGAACAACATCGCCTAATACTGCTGCATTACTCACCAATATACTGGCGAGTGTGCCAAACAGGGCATCCCAAATAACACCAGGCTATTTTTGTCAGTATTTTTCTGAAACCCAGTATCCTGGTGCCTCATTATATGTATTGCCACAGGCAGATTTTGATGGTATTTATGCTGGTGCAATGTATGATTGTCAAAATATTATTAATACTAACAGCAACCCGGCAACAGCCAATTCTGCTGCTTCAAATGGCTCCAACAATAATCAAATAGCTATTGCAAGAATTATAAAGGCATTTTATTTTTGGACTATTACAGATACCTGGGGCGATGCACCCTACTCTGAAGCGCTAACAGGTGGCGAAAATAAATTTCCAAAATATGATAAGCAGGAAGATATCTATAAGGGTGTTTTATCTGAGTTGAAATTAGCGGTAGCTCAGTTTGATGGTGGTGTAGCTGTAAAAGGGGATATCGTTTATGGTGGCGATATTGTAAAATGGAAAAAGCTTGCTAACTCTATCAGGTTATTGGTATCAATGAGAATGAGTAAAAAATATCCGGGCTCGGGGCAATTTGCAGCCAATGAATTTAATGCAGCATTAGCAGACCCGGCAGGCACAATTACCAGCAATGCCGATAATTTTTCTGTTAAATACCCCGGTGGTTCATATAATAGCCCTTGGTTTTTATTATATGATAGCCGAAAAGATCAGGGACAGGCAAATACTTTTGTTGCTTTACTAGCTGGCCTGGGCGATAAGCGGCAATTAAATAATATTTATGGTTCTTCTCAAATTGGGGTGCCTTATGGCAGAAACCGTGATTTTATGAATAATACCTGGGGCTCAGTGTTTTCTGCAGATCAATGGTCAAGAGTTTTAGCCCCCTCGCTTAGGTCATCCTCTGGTCGGGTTGATATTGTGCATTCAGCAGCAATTTTATTAACCCGTGCAGAAGCAAGGGAAAGAGGGTGGACAAATGCTGCAACAGAACCTTCTACTGCAAAAGCTTTGTATGAAGATGCCATTACAGCCTCCCACACACAATGGGGCTTAACTGCATCTGATGCAGCAAGTTATGTAGGTAGCAGCACTATTGCTTATGGTACCATTACACAGGAAAATCTAAATAAAATTGCCTTACAAAAGTATATTGCGTTGTACCCTGATGGCTTACAGGGTTGGTGCGAATGGAGAAGAACAGGCATTCCGGTGCTTACTCCAGCCCAGGATGCATTAAACTCAGGCGGTAAAATACCTCGCCGGTTTGTTTATGGGGTAAATGATTATAGCACCAATAAAGCCAATGTAACCGCAGCCGCAGCCTTATTAACAGGTGGCGATAGCCAGGATGCCAAAGTTTGGTGGGATCAGTAAATAATATTTTTGAAATAATAGTAATACCAATAGTATGAACGCATATAAAATTTTAAATAATACTTTAATCATATTTTTTAGTGCCCTGGTTTTTGCAAGTTGTAAAAAAGTAGAAACTCCTGAACCAATGGGTAACAGCGGGCAATCTATTGTAAAGTTTCTGGACGGTTTGGCAGATACTGCCAGTGGTTACTCAGCAGGTTATAAGGTAATTAATATCGATCTGGTATCTACCCCGCAAATACTTGAAATGGCAGATGTTAGAAGAGATGTTCCTAATAATGCTGAACTAAATAAAACAATGAACATCACCATAAAAAATGATCCGGGTATTGCTTCTTCTTACAGCTCAGATTTTTTTCCCCTTCCTCCGGGATCTTATACTGTAGATGCAGCAATACCTGTTATTGGTAATGAGTACAAGGTTACCTTACAACCTGGTGAGTTTAGTAAACTAATAAAGATTACACTTATAAATGCATTGGCTTTAGATTTAAATAAAAAATATGCAGTGGGCTTTATTATTACAAGTACCGATGCTGGCGGTAAATTAGCAAAGTTGGAAAGCTCTATAGTAATAGAAATTGGAGTTAAAAATAAATACGATGGGGTATATAATGTTTCCGGAACATTTTTCCATCCAACTAATGCAGATTTAGTTGGCCCTTTTGGTACAGCTAGTTCGGGTGGTAATTTAGAATGTGAGCTGCTTACCACAGGCTCTAATTCACTTAACCGGAATTATGGTGGTGCTGTTGGCGAAAGTGTAATAGTGTACAATAAAACCTCGGCTGCTTTCACTTATTTTACCGGCGTAAAAATGCGTTTTGCCGTTAATCCTTCCAGTAATGTTGTAACCTTGTCTCCGGTACCTGGTACTATTGCTCCAGATGCATCACCTTATGATTGTACCTATAACCCCTCTACAAAAACATTTACTTTAAATTACGGATGGACATCCGGTGCCCAAAGGCGTATTACTGAAGTTTTAAGGTATATACGCCCCCGGTAAATTCTAAAAATTTCATTCACTTTTTTTTATTTAATTATTTATGACTAATCAGCCCGATCAACCAGCACAAATCAATATAGAAATATCCGAAGAAGTATCAGAAGGTAGTTATGCAAACCTTGCTATTATTACACATAGCCATGCAGAGTTTGTAATAGACTTTGTAAATGTTATGCCAGGTACACCAAAAAGTAAAGTAAAAAGTAGAATTATTCTTACACCTTTTCATGCCAAACGTTTAATGAAGGCAATGATTGAAAATGTAAAGAAATTTGAATCTGCCAACGGAACTATACAGGATATGGAGCAATTGGAAGTTCCATTTACATTTGGCGGGCCAACAGCGCAGGCATAAGATTATTTGGTAGTTGTAGATTTTTTTAACCTGATTTTGCAGTTTTAAATCCTATATAATCACTTCCGAAGGGCTAGTACCAGGGGGGTATTAGTAATTCATCTGCAAAATTTGTGTTTAAACCTACGCATTGGTTAATGCTGTTATATACAATCCATCATTCAATATAGCAAATTGAAAATTGTATTATAACCTGTTTTTTAACAGGTTTACCTTATACTATTATTGGCAAAGCTGTAATACCATTACCACCAATAGAAGCATGTTGGTTTACATTATACCATTATCGGCAAAGCTGTAATACCCATCCTCACTTACAATAATGTGGTCAATTATTTTTATATCGAGATGGCTTGCGGCTTCCTTAATTTTTGCAGTCAGCATTTCATCTGCCCTGCTTGGTTTAAGGTTGCCAGATGGGTGGTTGTGAGATAAAATTAAAGAGACTGCATCCACTTCCAATGCTTTTTTTAAAATTATCCTTGGGTCCACAACTGTACCGGTAATTCCACCTCTACTTACTATTTCAAAGTGATTTATTTTATTTGCCCTATTTAAAAAAAGCACACTAAATACTTCATAAGCAAAATCTTTTTGAATAGCTCTTAAGTATTGTGCTATGTCGTTGCTGGTTTTAATAACCGTTTTTTCCAAAGCAGCAGTGGCATGCCTTCTTCTCCCAATTTCTAATGCAGCAGTAATAGTAACTGCCTTTGCTTCACCAATACCCTTCACTTTTTGAAGAGCTGCAATGCTTAGTTTGCCTAGTTCATTCAAATTGTTATTACCAAGTTTTAGTACTTCTTTGGCCAATTCTACTGCCGATTTCTCTTTATGGCCGTTATTAATTAGAATAGCCAACAATTCAGAATCACTCAATGCAGCAGCGCCCTTAGTAAAAAGTTTTTCTCTTGGCCTGTCGTCTAAAGCCCAATTCTTTATAGAATTGTATGTTTTGTTAATATTTTCCATAGTATAAATGTAAACATCAATTTTATAAATGATAATTTCGCAACATAATTTATGTTTTTTAAATTAAAAAGTATGTATTTTATTATACTTTAAGTAAACAATCTCTTAACAATACTTATTAAAACACACAATACTCTCCAATGTTAATGTCACACAATGCAAAACTATTTTCAGGTACAGGTTCGCAATACCTGGCAGAAGCAATTGCAAAAAAGTTTGGAGAACCTTTAGGAAAAGTTAATATCCAGCGTTTTAGTGATGGTGAAATAGGGGTAGAATTTCAAGAAAGTATTCGTGGGCAGTTTGTGTTTTTAGTACAGGGTACGTTTGCGCCTACAGATAACTTAATGGAATTGTTATTAATGATTGATGCAGCTAAAAGAGCCTCTGCTTACAAGGTAACTGTAGTAATTCCATATTACGGTTATGCCAGGCAAGATAGAAAGGATAGGCCAAGAGTTGCTATTGGCTCTAAATTGGTGGCCAATATGTTAACCGCAGCCGGTGCAGATAGGGTAGTAACCATGGATTTGCATGCGCCACAAATACAGGGCTATTTTGATATCCCTGTTGATCACCTCGATTCTTCTGCTATTTTTATACCTTATATTGAGAGTTTGGAACTTGCCAACCTAACATTTGCTGCACCTGATGTAGGAAGTGCCAACCGTATAAGGGAAGTAGCCTCTTATTTTGAATGCGAAATGGTTATTTGCGATAAACATCGTAAAAGAGCCAATGAAATAGCTAGCATGGTGCTAATTGGCGATGTTGCAGATAGAGATGTGGTATTGATAGATGATATTTGTGATACCGGTGGCACACTTACAAAAAGTGCCGGATTAATAAAAGAAAGAGGTGCCAAAAGTGTGAGAGCCTTTTGCACCCACCCCGTATTGAGTGGAAAAGCTTATGAAAATATACAAAACAGTGTGTTGGAAGAGCTTGTAGTTTGCGATACTATACCAGTAAAACCATTGAGCGATAAAATAAGGGTAGTTTCTACCGCAGAACTTTTTGCTATAGCTATCAGAAATGCTCTGGAAAACAGAAGTATCAATAGTTTATTCTTAAGGAGCAGGATGGCCAACAGAAAGTAGTTGATAAAGTTTTGCTGTTGAATATAGATAAATTTTTACTTTGTAGGTGGGTGTGTTTAGTATGCTTTTCAACTATAGCATTGTTAAAAATATACAATCAACTTTTTAAATAAAATATGGATTTTGCAATTGAATTTGTGCTATGGTTACCATACAATAAGAACAAGGGTTTCTGGTTATATTGGCTGATGTACTTGTACACTATTTTGAGTTTGATAATTCTTCTAAAAGCCTTTGGCTCGAAATTTTTAACGCTCTAATAGATTTTTAACTGCAAAATCTTTAGTCAGATAAAATAATTAATAATCTTTTCTCCATTACTTTAGTTTAAATTTTTCTACTTTAATTATCCCTATCCATATCATTCCTCAATAGTTTACCTTACCTTCGCCGCTCAAAAAAATTAAACAATGAAATCAATTACAATCGAAGGACAACTCCGGACCGAATATGGCAAATCAGCCACCCGCCAACTTCGCCTTGAGGAAAAAGTGCCAGCTGTAATTTACGGAGGTGCTAAAGAAATCAATTTTTCAGCTTTGGCAACAGACTTTAAAAAGTTTGTTTACACGCCTGAGTTTATGGTGATTCAAGCAAATGTTGCAGGTGAATCTTTTAAATGTGTTTTAAAAGATCTGCAGTTTGATAAGGTTAGCGACAGGTTAATTCACGTAGATTTTCTGGAACTGGTAGAAAACAAAAAAGTAACAGTTACTTTACCTTTAAAACTTATTGGAACGCCGGTAGGTGTAAAAGCAGGTGGTAAACTTGTGGTAAAAATCAAGAGTTTAAAAGTAAAACTTTTACCAAAAGATTTATTGGAATTTATTGAATTGGATGTTACCAACCTGGAATTAAATGGAAATATCAGGGTAGAAGATGTAAAGTCGCCTAATATGGAAATCATGAACTCTCCACGTATTCCAATAGCTTCTATTACAATGACACGTCAGTTGAAACAAGAAGAGGCTGCTGCTCCTAAAGCTGGTGCAAAAGCTGCTCCCGCAAAGGCTGCGCCTGCAAAAGCTGCACCTGCCGCTGCTAAAAAGTAATTAGTGCTACTACAAATATTAAAATGCCCTGCTTTTGTAGGGCATTTTCATTAACATTAATACAAAATTATACAATACAAACTTTAATTACCTTTGCCAACTTAAAATCAAATTATGGGAATGGACAGAAATACAGTGATAGGTTTTGTGCTGATTGGATTGCTGATGATGGGCATGTTTTATTTCAATAGCCAGGGTAGCAAAGCTTATCTGGCCGAACAAAAAAGAGTTGAAGATTCATTAATTAAAGCAAGGCCTATAAAAGATACAGCAGCTATAAAAAAAGATTCAACAACGGCTGCGGCATTGCGTATTATACAGTCTGCTGGCGGGTTTCAAAACAGTGTAGTAAAGCCGGAAGAATTAACCGTTGTTGAAAATGAAGTGCTTAAAGTTACTTTTACCAGTAAAGGCGGACAGCCCAAAAGAGTAGAATTAAAAAACTTTACTACTTATAATGGAAAGCCTGTTGTGCTACTGCAAGATGATGCTTTTAACAAAATTTCGTACAGTATTAATTCTGGCAATAATAGAACTGCACAAACAGCCGATTTAACATTTACAACAGATGGCAAAATAATTAATACAGATAAAAGCACTACCATTAGTTTTACTTTAAAAGATTCTACGGGTAAAGAAATTACACATCAATATAAATTATACCCAAATAATTATTTAGTAGATTTTTCTATTGTGCTAAAAGGAGCAGACCAGTTGGTTACTCAAAATGCTTTAAACCTAACATGGCAAACAGCTACCCCACGGGTAGAGAAAGATATGGAATATGAAAAATTGCAATCGCAAATTTGTTTTGTTGAAGAAGGAAAATATGATTTTGAAACGTTGGGTACATCATCAAGCGAAAAAAAATTAGAAAAACCAGTTGATTGGGTTTCGGTTAAGCAGCAATTTTTTGTAAACTCATTAATTAATAAAAATAAGTTTTCCTCGGCAAATGTGCAGTGGATTGTACCAGATTCTGCAACTCATTTATTAGCACAAACTACCAGCAATTTTAAAATGAACATTGCAAGTGTTGGAGGCAATGCGCAAATTCCTTTACAATTATATTTTGGCCCTAGTGATTATGTAATTCTAAAGCAATATAACAATCAACTTGAAAATGTAGTGCCGTACGGTAGCGGAATTTTTGCTTTTGTAAAATATATCAATCGCCATGTATTACTCCCGGTTTTCGATTTTATTCGTCAGCATGTGGCTAGCATGGGTATTGTAATTTTACTTTTAACGTTGTTTATAAGGTTATTAACCTCTCCTATTTTATATAATAGCTATGTTAGTGGTGCCAAAATGAAGGCTTTAAAGCCCGAAATTGACAAATTGAAAGAAAAGCATGGAGAAGATAAGCAGGCTTTTAGTATGGACCAGATGAAGCTTTGGAAATCTGCCGGCGTTAACCCCTTGGGAGGTTGTGTACCTGCTTTGTTGCAAATACCCATCTTTATGTCTTTATATTATTTTTTCCAATCTAATATATCGTTAAGAGGTGAAAGTTTTTTATGGGCTAAGGATTTAGCAGCTTATGATTCTATTTACAATCTGCCCTTCAACATCCCTTTTTATGGCGATCATGTTAGCTTATTTACTTTAACTGCTACAATAACAAGCCTTTTAATATCTGTTTATAGTATGAGTAATATGCAGGATAACTCTAATCCTGTAATGAAATATATGCCGTATATTTTCCCTGTAATGCTATTGGGGGTATTTAACGGCTTACCTGCGGCGCTTACCTGGTATTACACTATTTCAAACACAATAACGCTTATTTTACAGGTAGTAATACAGAAATACATTATTAACCACGACAAAATTTTGGCTCAAATTGAAGAAAATAGAAAAAAGCCTGTAAAACAAAGTAAACTGCAGGAGAAAATTTTGGCTATGCAGGAAACTAATAAAAAAGTGCAGGAACTAAAAAGTAAAACATCTAAAAAATAGGTTTAATTCAAAACGCATCTATTTTCAGCTTCTGCGATAGAAATAGAAAGCAGGTTTTCTTTTGTAAAACGGATAAGTGTTATAGATTATTTCGGCAAAAGAAAAGGACAACTATTTTGAGAACAAATATTTAAGATTTCTACTCTGCATTAATTTGTGAAAGATTTTGAGCGAAATCAAAAAAATCGTTATTAAAATATAGTTTTAAGTACATCCAGTATAGTCTGTAGTAACTGAAAAGCTTTGTTCCATTGTTTAAAAAACTTTGCCTTTGTATCATTTTTTAAATAATAGTGGTACGCAGGGGCAAAGTTTTTTATTTTAACAGTTGATTTTATTTTAAAACCTAAAATTTAGCTAGTTTTAAATTTTTGGCACAGCATTTTATTGTTATTACTATAAATTATCTAACCATGTGTAAAATTACCCCAGCAATTATTATATTGTTTTTTGGCTTTTCAAATTCATTGATAGCTCAAAAATCTATTAGTGAAGCTACTATACAATACGATATAAGTATTCAATCATTACAAAGCCAGAAAACTACCAATAATTTAACCGGATCTGTTTTTACAGTGTATTTAAAAGGTGCATTTAGTAGAACAGATATGGCAAGTAACTTAGGTAACGAGAAAACAATACACGATGGTAAAAATGGAACTGCTGTAATATTAAAGGAGTATAGCGGTCAAAAGTTGATGATATTAATGGATAAAACAGATTGGGAAAAGAGAGTAAAAAAATCACAAGACATCAGCTTTGTTATTACTAATGAGACTAAAGTGATAAGCGGATACAATTGTATTAAGGCAACTGCAAAATTAAATAATGGATCAACGGTTACGGTATTTTACACAAAGGATTTGCAAACAATTAATAAAGAATACTCTACTACTTTTAATACGTTGCCGGGGTTGCCAATTCAATATGAATTTGAATCAACAAGTATGAAATTTATTTATACCCTATCTAAAATTGATTTTAATGCAGTGCAATCCTCAAAGTTTGAAGTGCCAAAAACAGGATTTCGTGTAATGAATTATGAAGAGGTAAAATCTGATAAAATAAATTAGACATTATTAAAATGCGAATTTATTTATAATAATTAGTGAAGTATAAACCTAGTTCTTAGAGCGAATGATCAATTTAACTCCTGTGTAACCTTGTTTGATCTCTGACATTGCAATCCTTTGCTTATAAGGAATAATATAAGTTGTGTTGCCTTTTTGGTAGGTAATGAAAGTATTATTTTGCATTAAGCCAGCAGGTTTTAAGGTTGTAGAAATACTGCCACTATACGCTAAACCTAATTTAATATTAAGTGATAAAGAACTTTTTAAATTGGTAGAAGCGTTTGTATTAATGTTAAGTAAAGACTTTGTTTTGGCTTTTTTACCTATTCCTCTATCTGCAAAAGTAAAATTTACAATGCCAAGCAGCATTGCAATTATTATACATTTTTTTAATAGATTAATCATTTTATTTCGTGTTACTGGGTAAAAGTATATATTTATTCGTTATAAACAATACGATTTGTTAAATTCTTTATGAATATAAAACGTAAAAAGTTTAAAATTGTTACAAATAATGTAAATTATTATAAAAATCTCGTAATTTACAGTAAGTAAAAAACGTATGAACACTAATCCATACAGACAAAACCGAGAAGAGTTGAGAGAACTGCTTCACCAGTATCACAATTTAAAGATGGGTAGAAACCACACTTTTATTGAAGAAGACGCCTTTGAGATTATAATTGATTATTTTGACGAAAACGAAGAATTAAGTAAAGCGATAGAAGCGGCTGGGTTTGCTATTGAATCGTATCCCTATTCGGCAAATTTATTACTAAAAAAGGCCGATCTACTTATTGCAACTAAAAAATACCGGGATGCACTTTCTATTTTAAAGCGTGCCGAGTTACTGGATACTACAGATAAAAACCTTTACATATTAAAAACAGATGTTTACCTGGCTTTAGATGAGCAGGAAAAAGCAGCTAATGTGTTTGAAAAGGCAATTTATCAATTTGATGGCGAAGAAAAAATTGAATTATTGCACGAATTGTCTGATGTATATGATGATTATGAACACTTCGACAAGATTTTTGATTGTCTTCAACTGATACTGGAATTAGATCCAAACGATGAAGAAGCACTTCTTAAAATATGTTTTTGGACAGATTTTACCGGCCGAAATGAAGAGGGGATAAGGATTCATCAAAAAATAATTGAAAATCATCCATTTAGTGAGATGGCTTGGTTCAATCTTGGTTCTGCTTATCAAGGTATAAAATTGTATGAAAAGGCAATTGATGCTTATTTGTACACAGTGGCAATTGATGAAAAATTTGATAATGCATACCGAAACATGGGTGATGCATACTTGCGATTAAGAAAGTATAAGGAGGCAATAGAGGTTT
>Ga0105048_10006559_pt1 | contig 18754 bp, 13 predicted proteins | sample MAT05_FD_78382 | JGI IMG/M metagenome (GOLD analysis project Ga0105048, IMG submission 78382) | Freshwater microbial communities from Lake Fryxell liftoff mats and glacier meltwater in Antarctica - MAT-05 | ecosystem: Environmental > Aquatic > Freshwater > Ice > Liftoff microbial mat | place... | reverse complement strand
GGCCTAACTGAGTACGACGATTGTACCGGTGGCGCGCACCGTCACGGCAGAACACAAAAAGCCCCTCTCCCACTAGTGGGAGAGGGGTTGAGGTGAGGGTTCTCCGTGTTAGGATTCGTCAGGAGATAACCGTCTCATCAGCGGGCGCTTACATAAGGAGTCAGACTGCCTCCGGGTGTAACGGTTATTCCCTTGCAGATCCTTAGCGCCGTCGCCGCCAGAGCACCAGACCGCCGAGCAGTGCGCTTGCGCCTGCGAGCGCGGCCGGCAACGAGGCATCGAACGGGACGCCGGCCACACCGGTGCGTGGCAGGGCCGCTGGCGACGCGATGGGGGCCGGTGCCTGGACCGGAGCAGCCGGCTTCGCGGCGGGGGACGGCTGGGCCGCCGGCGATATCTGCGGGACCGGGGCCGACTGTGTTGCCGCCGTGTCCTTCATGATGACGCCACAGGCAACCCGTGCACCGCTGTTGCCGGCCGGGTCGGTTTTCTCGTCGTCTGGACCGGCATGGATCACCAGCGCCGTGCCCTCAGGCCCGAACAGGGTGCCGGCGCCGGTGCCCAGCGTGACGCCCTTCAGCACGAACTCGAACTCGCCGGAACCGTCGCCGCCCACCGTCAGGTTCGGCATGTCGCCGGCGTGCGCGCCCAGCGGGTTCTCAAGGCCGTGCTGCTTCGTGGTCGGGTTGTAGTGGCCGCCGGCCGTCATGAAGTCCGGTGCGTCACACTTGCCAACGCCGTGCACGTGAATGCCGTGCTCGCCGGCTGGCAACCCCTTGACCTCGGCCATCAGCCTGACGCCATCTGCCTGCTGCGTGAATGTGGCCTGCCCGACGACCTCGCCGCTCGGCGTCTTCAGGTCAGCCATCGCACCCGGCGTCTGCGCCGACGCGCCAGAAACCGTCGATGCGCCGATGAGCAGCAACGCGCCTGCTGCGAGTCCGTACCGCTTCATCATCTACACTCTCCTCCCGATACCGGCAACCGCGTTGTTGGCTTGTCTCCCCCGGTGCGCCACACCATGAACGTTCGTCGGGGCGCACCGTCTCACGGGAACGGGCCATATCGAGGAAGTCCTCAATGGTCTGCCTCAGGCACCGCATTGCACGATGTCTGCCACGCGCAGTGACCTGCTGTGTTCATGCGGCGACCATTCGTGCGGACGTGCCCATCACGGCCGGGCCGGCTGTCCTGCAGTGATGGTGGCTGCTGACCCACCCATAGCGACACGCCTGGTGCGATACTCCAATGAGTACGTGCCGGGATTCAAGGGAGGGAGCAAGCGCCGTGGCTGCTGCGCGTCAGACGTACTCGTACCGCGCTGGCTGGTCGGCCGGGCTGCCCTATCCCGTCCGGAACGTCTGGCGGCGGCGGCGCGGTCTGCTCGGCATGATTATCGGGGTCGGCATCTCGCTCGGCCTCGGCATGACCATGCTGGCGGTCAGCAAAGCGTCTATTGACCTGTTCACCGCCGACTACCGCGTGTCGGCGGTCAACCTCTACGTCGTGACCGAGGGCGGCAAGCCGATCCCGTTCCTGCCGGGCGAGACGACCGGCACCATCAAGAACGCCCAGCATGTGCTGGCGCAACTGCGCGGCATGCCCGGGGTGACGGCGGTGCTCGGGCAGGTGACGTGGCCGCTGGAGCGCGACCGCCCCGGCCCGAAGCTGCGCGACGCACCGAAGGAGTTGTTCACCGTCATGGGGCTGGACGGCGACCCGACCCGCGTGTCGGGCGCGTTGCGGATGGACGCAGGACGCTGGCCCCGCCGCACCGACGAGATCATGCTGGGGGCGAAACTGGCGCGCGAGAAAGCGCTCGGGCTTGAAGATGTTGTGCGGCTGGCGGGCCGCGATTTCCGTGTTGTTGGCATCGGGCGGCTGCGCGGCTTCGGCGTCACGGCGGACTCGTTCGGCTACATCGAACTCCAGTCGCTGCGGCAGCGGGCCGTCATCGGCGACATCGTGAACAGCATCGCGGTCGCCACGGCGCAGCCCGACGCGACGCGCCAGCGCATCGACGAGATCGAGTCGCTGGCCCCGTACACCGTCCCGGAGTTGGTGCGCTTCGCTGAGCAGGCGAACCAGACGGGCGTGGTGATTCGCGGCATCATGATGTCGCTGACGCTGACTATCGCGGCATTGTTCGTCGCCAACATGTTGAGCCGGTCGGTGGCCGAGCGCCGCCTGGAGCTTGCCACGCTGAAGGCCATCGGCATGCCGAGCCGCACGATCGTCTGGGCCATTGCTGGCGAGGCGCTGCTGGTGTGCGGCTCGGCGTTCTTCGTCGGCATCGGCATCAGCACGTGCTTCGGCTATCTCATCAACGAGTTCGTCGCCAAAGGGTACGGCTTCGAATCGCTGTACGTCGTGGACGCGATGTCGTTCGTGGTGGTGTTCATCGTCGCGCTGGCTCTAGGACTGGTAGCGGGCCTGCTGCCGGCCCGGCAGGCGACGAAGGTGGATCCCATCGACGTGCTGCGCGAAGGCTGACGGATGCTGTCACTGCGGCACGTCTGGCGCATCCACCCCGTCGGCGATGAGGAGGTCGTCGCGCTCCAGGATGTGAATCTGGAGATCCGCGACGGCGACTTCATGGCGATTGTCGGGCCGTCCGGCTCGGGCAAGAGCACCATGCTTCAGATCATCGGGCTGCTGGACAAGCCGACGCGCGGCGTGGTCGAATTGGACGGCCAGGACTTGAACGACGTGGACGACGTGGCCCGGACACGCCTGCGCCTGACCACGCTTGGCTTCGTGTTCCAGCGCTTCCACCTGCTCAACGACATGTCGGCCATTGAGAATGTGGCGATCCCAATGGAGGCGCTCGGGGTGTCGGTGCAGGAGCGCTTCGACCGGGCCGCGTGGCTGCTGAAGGCCGTTGGCCTGGGCGACCGGCTCGACTTCAAGCCGTCGCGGCTCTCGGGCGGACAGCGCCAGCGGGTCGCCATCGCGCGGGCGCTGGCGAACGGGCCGCGCATCATCCTGGCCGACGAGCCAACCGGTGAGCTGCACACCGACGACAAGGCCCAGGTCATTGCGCTCTTTCGGCAACTGAACAGTGAAGGGTGCGCCGTCATCATGGTGACGCACGACCAGGAGGTGGCTCAGGTGGCAAGGCGTCGTATCGAGATTCGCGACGGCCGCGTGTCAGAGGTCGGCGTCGATCCGCCGACGCTGCCGTCGCTGGAGCCGTCCCCCCGCGACCTGCAAGCGCCGGAGCAGACCGGTCCGGTCCCGGGCACGGTGGTCGGGCGGGTGCTGGCACCGCCGGTCAAGCCGAGGGCTCGCCGGCGCTGGCCGCGGTGGCTAGCTGTGGGCGTCCTGCTGCTGGCGCTGGCCGGCGGCGGCGCGGCATGGCGAGCGGGCCTGCTGCCGTTCGGTGCGTCTGGGGCCGCCAGCGTGCCGGGGTCCGTCGTGGCCGCTCCCCAGGCGGCGGCCACGGTGCGCGGCGAGATTCGGCCGGTGGCGCAAGCGCGCGTCGGGACGCTGGCGGGCGGCACGGTCAACCGGCTGGCGGTGACGGTCGGCCAGCGCATCGACGAGGCGCAGGAGATTGCGCGGATCATCGGGCCGACCGGGACGGCGGAAGTGCTGGTGGCACCGTGGCGCGGCACCATCACCGACATCCCCGTACACGTCGGGGACACGGTGCCGCTCGGGGCGGTCGTGGTGCTGGTGGGCGACCTGAGCCGCTTGCAGGTGGAAACGACGGACGTTGACGAGTTCGTGGTGGGGCGGGTGCAGGTCGGGCGGCCGGTGATGGTCACGGTGGACGCGCTGGACCAGCGCCAGTTGCAGGGGCGCGTACGGTCTGTGTCGCTGGAGCCGCGCCGGAACGCGGACGGCGACGACCATTACCCGACGATCATCGACCTAGACTCCGTGCCGCCAACGCTGCGAATCGGCATGACGGTGCGGGTGGCCTTCCCGGAGTAGGAAGCAGGGGGGCGGTGTAGTGTCTCGTCCCCCGGCCACCCTTGCACTGAGGGCTTGGGGGCTGGGGACGAGACCCGTCACCTCTAGGCTGGGGTACGGGCCAAACGTCCATCACCAGTCCCTTTAGAAATGAACCGGGGTGGATGCCGTTGCCGCCAGCCTCTTCAGACTTTCTGTCATTCTGAGCGTTGCGCCGACAGTAGCGCAGAATCCTATTGCACGCTGCGAGCCACGCTCAGGAACGATGCCACTGCCTGCGGGATGCGATCCGGCGCTGCCCCGAGATGCACTCGTGGCGCGCGTCCGACCCATCGGTCTGATCATGTGGGTGTCTGTGGCTAATGATAGGAGGCGGACCTGAAGGTATCATGATGCCAGCGTAAGAGGCAGATGAGATTTGTGTAAGCGAACTGTTAACAGCAGGCCGGAACGGCCCGATTGCGCGTTGCCAGCGGGATGATGCCGGCCCAGGTGGGCGGGCGTTTGCGGCGTTGCCGCAAGCACCTGCACCGCCCCTGCCCGAGCGATGGTGTCGCATCATGGCGTCAGAATCGGCATGCCGGGGTGTGCCGTCTGCTAAAGTTTCAAGCAAACAACAAGAAAACGTACCAGCATGCGTGTGGAAGTAGGACGATTTGGTCGATTTTGGTGATCTCGGGGTAAGTGAGGGGACTCTGCGGAGTCTCGCGACGATGGGGTTCGAAGAGCCCACGCCGATCCAGGCACAGGCAATTCCGCTGCTCCTGGCGGGGCGCGACGTGATCGCGCAGGCGCTGACGGGAACGGGCAAGACGGCGGCATTCGGCGTGCCGTTGGTGGATCGCATTGATCCGGCGCAGGCCCGACCGCAGGCCATTGTGATGACGCCGACGCGCGAACTGGCCGTGCAGGTGACGGAGCAGCTTGCGAAGATCGGCCACGACCGCCGGCTGGCGGTGCTGCCGATCTACGGCGGGCAGCCGATTGGGCGGCAGCTTCAGTCGCTGTACCGCGGCGTCCACGCCATTGTCGCGACGCCCGGCCGCCTGCTGGACCACATGCGTCGAGGCTCCATTGACCTGAGCGGCGTCCAGACGCTGATCCTCGACGAAGCCGACCAGATGCTGGAGATGGGCTTCATTGACGATGTCAAGTTTGTGCTGGAGAACCTGCCGACCGAGCGGGTGACGGCGCTGTTCTCGGCCACCATGCCGAGGCCCATCGTCGAACTGGCGAAGCAGTACCTTCGCGACCCCGAGATGATCCGGCTGGCGAAGCCCCAGGGGCTGATGACGCCCGATATCGATCAGGTCTACTATCTGGTCACGTTCCCGCGCAAGCTGGATGCCCTCTGTCGCGTCCTCGACGTGCGCCAGCCCGAGCGGACCATCGTCTTCTGTGCTACCAAGCGCATGGTTGACGAGGTCGTGGAAGGCCTGGGGGCGCGCGGCTACCAGTCCGAAGCCCTGCACGGCGACATCAGCCAGATGATGCGCGAGCGGGTGCTGCGGTCGTTCCGCTCTGGCAAGACCGAGGTGCTGGTGGCGACGGACGTGGCGGCGCGCGGCCTGGACGTGCCGGAAGTTAGCCACGTCATCAACTTCGACATCCCGCCGGACCCTGAATACTACGTCCACCGCATCGGCCGGACCGGTCGGTACGGTCGGCGCGGCGAGGCGATCACGTTCGTGAATCCGCGCGAGATGCGGATTCTGAAGCTGATCGAGCGGGCGACCGGGGCGCACATCCGGCGGGAGGAAGTGCCGACAGCGGTCGAGGCTGAAGAGCGCGAGGTCGAGATTCTCGGCACCCGCCTGACGTCCACGCTGAGCAAGGGCGGCTGGGGGCGCTTCCGCCCGATGATCGAGCAACTCTTGCTGGAAGACCACGACCCGGTGGACCTTGCTGCGGCGGCGCTGTATCTGGTGGCGACCGGCGCGGTCGGCACGCGTCGGCCGAAGGCGACAGCTGACGCGGCCACGAAAGCTCCAGTGACGCCGTTGCCGTCGTCGCAAGCTGTGCCGTTCTCGCCGCAGCCTGCAGCAATCGCGCCGGCTCCGTTCGAGCGTCCGAAGCGCGACTTCGATGGGCCGAAGCGCGACTTCGACGGGCCGAAGCGCGAGTTGCGCCCGGCTCCGCAGCGTGCGGATGGTGCCCCGACCGAGCGGCCGAAGCGCGAGTGGCGTCCGGCCGAGCGCGGTCCCGACGACCAGTCGGGCCAGGCCACGCCGCCAAGGAAGCCGCGCCGGCCGGTGGGCTTCAGCGGTCCTGGTGGCAAGCCGGCCGGCAAGTTCGCTGGCAAGCCCGGGCCGCGCGGCTCCAAGTGGGCGGCCCCGGCTCCCGGCGGCCGTCCGGTCCGCCCGAAGCGCCCGCGCTAGGCCGCTTCGCTCTGCCCTCACCCCCAGCCCCTCTCCCACAAGTGGGAGAGGGGGGATGGGCCGACCGGTCTATCATGGGCGTGCTCCGGGCACTGAGCGCCGACGTCGGCGAGGGGCATTGTCCAGGGAGGGACTTGCTGATGGTAGATCGTCTAGCCGGCAAGGTTGCACTGGTGACCGGGGCCGGTTCGAGCGGGCCGGGCATCGGGAACGGCAAGGCAACGGCGACCCTGTTCGCCCGCGAAGGTGCGAAGGTCGTCTGTGTCGATCAGGTGATCGAGCGGGCCGCCGAGACGGTGGCGACGATTGAAGCCGAGGGCGGCGTCGCCGTTGCGGTCGCCGCTGACGTGACGAAGCAGGCCGACTGCGCCGCGATGGTGGCCGCTGCCGTCGCGCGATTCGGTCGCCTGGACATCCTCGACAACATCGTGGGGATCGGCGGCCAGCGCCAGGGCATCCGCGACGTGACCGAAGATGAGTGGGACCGCGTGATGGCGCTGAACCTCAAGAGCATGGTGTTCGCCACCCAGGCCGCGATTCCGCACCTGGAAGCTGCCGGCGGCGGCAGCATCATCAACATCGCGTCCATCGCCGCGCTGCGCCACTACCAGGGCATCCCCGCCTACCAGACGAGCAAGGCGGGCGTCATCGGCCTGACCATCAACCTGGCGGGCGACCTGGGCGAGAAGCGGATTCGGGTGAACGCCATTGCGCCGGGGCAAGTCTGGACGCCGATGGTCGCCGCCCGCATGAGCGCCGAGCGGCGGGCGGTGCGCCAGCAGTCGGGGCTGATCCAGGACGAGGGCACGGCCTGGGATATCGGCTGGGCGGCCGTCTACCTCGCCAGCGACGAAGCGCGGTGGGTGACGGGGCAGGTGCTGGTGATTGATGCCGGCGTGACGCTGACGACGCGCGGGGGCACCGCCGAACCGACCTGATCGGCACGCGGGAGCGGCGGCGCTGACGCAGTTGGCTCAGTCGGGCGGGCGCAGCGCCTCCGTCAGCAAGAGTCCGACCAGCTTCCGCTCGGCCTCGATGACGCGCACCCCGAGCGGCGTGCCGTCTTGCACATGTCGAACCACGTCGCGGATGGTGTGCCCCGGCTCGCCGAACAGCGACAGCCGCATGTCGGGTGGTGCGCCGACCAGTCGGGCCAGGGCTACCGCCTGGAGACCCTCGGCGTCTAGCGCGTTCAGCTCATCCAAAACGGCGGGGTCCGGCCGGGCCAGAAAGTCGTGCAGCGTGAGCGGCCCGGCCGGACGCAACAGGACCGGGCGCGGCAACTCAAACGGCTTCAGCTTCCAGCGCCCGCAGAAGACCGGCGCGCCGGCCGGTGCGCCCTGCACGGCACCGCGCCCACCAGCGGCCGGCTGCCCGGCCTCCGGCTCGATGGCCCCCAACGCCTCCGGCTCGATGGCCCCCAACGCCTCCGGCTCGATGGCCCCTGGCGGCTCGGGCTGCTCCCCCTCTCCTACGCGTGGGAGAGGGGGCTGGGGGATGGGGAGTTCCTGCGGGTCGTGGGGCTGCCGCGTCACTCCGGGCGGCGGCCGAACAGCCCGCCCAGCCCGCCCAACTGGCTGCCCAGCGAGCCAAGCTGTCCGAGCAGCGCGCCGGGGTTGCTCAGGTCCGGCGGCTGGCCATCCACAATCGGCGCAAGCTCCGGCGGCAACCTGTCCTTGATGAACTCCAGCGCGACGCCCGCCACTTGCAGCGCCATCGCCTCGTCAAGCCCCGTCCGCTCCCGGATGACGTTCGCCAGTTGCTCCTGCACGATGGTCGCTCCCGCTCGGGCGGCTTCGCGCGCCCGACGCTGCTCTTTCTGGACCCGTCTTCTGGACCCGTTAGGAAGGACGATAAACCATCGGCCTGCGTAGCCGTCTACCAATGTGTCGATCTTGCCGCACGTCCGTGTTCCCGGGAAGACTGCGACGGAGTACACTAAGACAAATGTTCGGTCTGCCGACAGGAAGCATGGCGCGGCTCGGAGGGGGACGATGGAGCGTGTGAACGGCGAGAACGGCCTCGGCCGACAGGTGGCGACCAGCGCGGCGCGCGCCGCCGTACCTGAGCCAGCACCCGAGCCGGTCGGCGAGATCATCGACACGTCGGTGGCGGACTTCGCGGCCCAGGCGTGCAAACTGAACGAAGCGCCGCCGTTCGGGGCGTTCGTCAAGGTGACGCTGCCGGCCGCGAACTCCAGCCCCGGCCGCACCATCTACGCCGTGGTGTACGCCATCCACACGGGCAGCCTGGAGCCGGGCGGCCGGCCGGTCCTGCGCGGGCGCGACGGCATGCGCGACGGTGCCATCTTCACCGCCAACCCTGACCTGGAGCAACTCTTGCGGACAGAGTTCTCGGCGCTCATCATCGGGTTTGACGAGGGCGGGCCGCTGCGCACGTTCCTGCCGCCCAGTCCGCCGCCGTTGCACTGGTCGGTCGTCACCTGCACCGCCGCTGAGACGGCCCGCTTGACCGAGCGCCTGGACTACTTCCGCACCATCCTGTCGGCGCGTGATGCGCCGGTCGATGCGCTGCTGGTGGCGAACATCCGGCGCGCCAGCGAGGCCAGCGGCGACGTGCGCGGCTTTCGCATCCAAGCTGGCCGCGAACTGGCGACGCTGCTCAAGCACGATTATCCGCGCCTGACAGCCATCCTCCGGGCGCTGGTGGACTAGCTTGTACCCCTCACCCTCAACCCCCTCACCCGCTTGCGTTCATGAACAGAAAGTTGCATACGCGCAATATATCCGAGGCGCCGCCACATCCATGTCATCCTGAGCGCAGCGAAGGATCTCCCAGATCAGACGGGCTGGTATGGGAGATCCTTCGCAGGCTCAGGATGACATGGCGAGTTGAGGGAGACCTGTGACTACGAGGCTGGCACCCGCCGCGAAACTGACCCCACCTGAACCCGCTTGGAGGAGCTAACCCCACCTGAACCCGCTTGCGGGAGAGGGGGAGCCACGACGGACGTCACCGGCTGACGTAGAACCTGGCAGCATCGCACACGGCGTTGAACTTGTGGCACTATTAGATGTCCTGATTGCATCATCGCATGTACTTTGTGGGGCACTGCAGGGCGGCGTTCCTCGGTCAAGCTGTGATCCAGTAGAGATGCTGACAGCCGTCGCAGGGGCGCTGGCATCGAGATACTGTTCTGGCAAGCGGCCGGGGGCCAGTTGGGTTCGGGGACTGCGCGGAAAGGGGGCACGGGTGGCTGACGACCGGCTTGGGTTGATCGTCGAAGGCTCGCTGGTTGATGGTCTGAGCGCCCGCCTCGACGGCCGGCAGTCCATCGAGGATGTGCGGGTCGGCCAGTTCGTGCGCATCGTCGGCAAGAAGCACGACTACTTCTGCCTCGTCACCGACGTGCGGCTGGACGCGACAAACCGCGACTTGCTGGCTGATCCACCGCAACCGGCCGACGCCTTCACGCTGGAAGTCCTGGCTGGCACCACCGCATACGGCGCGCTGGCGATCCAGCCGATGCTGATGCTGGCCCGCGACGGCTCGGACGATGCCTCGGCGCAGAACGGCCCGCTGCCGGTTCGCACGATCCCGCCGCACTTCGCGCAGGTGTTCACGGCCGTCGAGGGCGACTTCGACCGCGTGTTCGGCGAGGAGGCCGACCACCGCTTCGAGATCGGGCAACCGCTCGACATGGACGTGCCGGTCCGGCTCGACCTGACGCGCTTCGTGGAGCGGTCGAACGGGGTCTTCGGCAAGTCAGGCACGGGCAAGAGCTTCCTGACGCGGCTGCTGCTTTGCGGCACGATCCTCAGCGGCGCAGCCACCAACCTGATCTTCGACATGCACAACGAGTACGGCTCGACCAGTCAGAGTGACGGCGGCTATCAGGTCAAGGGGCTGGCCCCGCTGTTCGGCTCCAGGGTGCAGGTCTACACGCTGGACCGCCACTCGAAGACGACCAACAACGGCGTGATCCGCTTCGGCCTCAACGAGATCGAGATTGAGGACATTGAACTGCTGGCCGACGAGCTACGGCTGAACGCGACGGCAGTCGAGACGGCGGCGCTCTGCGAGAGCCGCCTCGGCAAAGACTGGATGGCCCGGCTGACCGACGAGGGCGTGAGCGCCGCCGAGTTGAACGAGACGGTGATGGCGCACGAGGCGTCGATAGCGGCCCTCCAGCGCAAACTGCAGATGATCCGGCGGCTGTCGTTCATCGAGCCGCACGTCTCCCAGAAGGATTCTGGGCTTGATCTGCTGATCGGGGCGCTCGCAAACAAGCAGCACGTGGTGTTGGAGTTCGGGCACCATAGCAACCTGCTGGCCTACATGCTGGCCGCGAACGTCATCACGCGGCGCATCCACCGCGAATGGACGCGGCGCATCGAGGAGAGCAAGCAGGGCCGGGGCCAGGAGCCGCCCCAGTTGATGATTACCATTGAGGAGGCGCACAAGTTCCTGAACTCGCGCGCCGCCGACCAGACGATTTTCGGGACGATTGCCCGCGAGCTACGGAAGTACAACGTGACCTTGCTGGTGGTCGATCAGCGCCCGTCGGGCATTGACGACGAGGTGCTGTCGCAGATTGGCACGCGGATCACCTGCGCCCTCAACGACGACAAGCACATCGACGCGGTGCTGGCGGGCGTCAGCGGCGCGGGCCACCTCCGCGCGATCCTCGCCAGCCTGGATTCGCGGCAGCAAGCGATGATCCTGGGGCACGCCGTCCCGATGCCGATGGCGCTGCGGACGCGCTCCTACGACCAGACCTTCTATGAGTGGGTGGCGCAGGCGAACAGCAAGCGCCCGGCCGCCTCGACCGCATCAACGCCGTGGGGGCGCGGCCCGGACCCGGTCGCCGCCAGCCTGACGCCGAAGCGCGGCTACAAGGACTTGTTCCCCAATGACGACTAGGACTGCGGTGCCGACGCGTGACGGTGGGCCGGATGTGCCCTCACCCCCAGCCCGGGTGGGCGGCCCTCACCCCCCAGCCCGGGTGGGCGGCCCTCACCCCCCAGCCCCCTCTCCCACAAGTGGGAGAGGGGGGGCTTCATCCGCGCCTGCCTGTCGCCCCGCACCCACTCGCAGACATGGAGAGCACCCGACCCGTCTCCCCTCTCCCACTTGTGGGAGAGGGATCGGGGGTGAGGGCCGCTCCGGGGTCGGGGGTGAGGGCCGCTCAGGGACCGAGAGTGAGGGCCGCTCCTGGATCGTGGGTGAGGGCCGCTCAGGGACCGAGAGTGAGGGCCGCTCCTGGATCGTGGGTGAGGGCCACGTACCCGCATGATTAAGCTGCTGCACATGGCCGATGTCCACATCGGCATGGAGAACTACGGCCGCCTCAACCCCGAGTCCGGCCTGAACACACGCCTGCACGACTTCCTGGACACGCTGGACGAGGCCGTCGACCGGGCGATTACCGAACAGGTTGACGCGGTGGTGGTCGCCGGCGACGTGTACAAGTCGCGTGACCCGTCCCCAACGCACCAGCGCGAGTTCGCCCGGCGCGTGCTGCGGCTGACCCGCGCCGACATCCAGGTGGTGCTGGTCCCTGGCAACCACGACACCCCAATGGCCGCCGGCCGCGCCACGTCGCTGGACATTTTCCGCGCGCTGGAACTGCCGGGCGTCAACGTCTTGCGGCGCATCGGCGTGACGCGCATCGCGACGAGGAGCGGGCCGCTGCAAGTGGTGGCGCTGCCGTGGATCGTGCGGAGCGTCTTCATGGCCGACGACGCGCGCAAGAACCTCCCGATGCAGGAACTGTTGGAGAACATCGGCGGGGTCATCGACGAGGCGCTGCAAGAGGCCTGCGCGTCGCTTGATCCGGCCATCCCCGCCGTGCTGGTCGGGCACGCCCACGTCTTCGGGGCGCGCGTCGGGGCCGAGCGGCTGCTGACGCTGGGCAACGACCCGATGCTGAACGCCAGCATGCTCGATCTACCGGGTGTCGGATACCACGCAATGGGGCACATCCACAAGCACCAGGCCGTCGTCACCGGGCAGCGTGCCGTCGTCTACGCCGGCAGCATCAACCGGGTGGACTTCAGCGAGGAGAGCGAGCCGAAGGGGTTCGTGCTGGTCGAACTCCAAGCCGGCAAGAGCGAATGGGAGTTCGTGCCGGTCAAGGCGCGTCCGTTCCTGACGATCCGCTCCGAGCCGTTCTCGGATATCCCGACTGACGAGGTCATCAAGACGATTTTGCGGGCCGGCCCGCGCATCGACGGCGCTATCGTCCGGCTCCAGTTGGCGGGCACCCGCGCGCAACTCAGTGCCATTGACGAGCGCGAACTACGCCGACACCTCGCCGAAGCACACTTCGTCATACCGATTCAGCGCGAGTTCACCGACGAGGTGCGGCAACGCTTCGCCGGGGCCGACGTGCAAGGCCGCACGCCGCTGGAACTGCTGTCGCTCTACTTCGAGCGGCAATCGACCACCATCAACACGGACCGCCGCGAACAGCTGCTGGCCCGCGCCCGCGCCCTGATGAGCGCGGGCGAGTGAGTGAGCGACGAACCCGATGATTCCTGTGCGCCTCGCCCTCCGCAACTTCATGTCCTACACCGACGTGCACGAGCCGCTGGTGTTCGAGGGCATCCACGTCGCGTGCCTGACTGGTGAGAACGGGGCCGGCAAGTCCAGCCTGCTCGACGCGATCACCTGGGCGCTGTGGGGCTACTCACGGGCCGGGGCCGGCTCCGGGCAGCAACTGGTCCACACCGGCCGCACCGAGATGGAAGTGGACTACGAGTTCAAGCTCGGCGGCGAGACCTACCGGGTGGTCCGGAAGTGGGCGGCGTCGCGCGGCCGGAGCGGCAGCGGCACGACGGCTGTCGAGCTGTCAATGCAGGACGGCGACGCCTTCCGCTCGATCAGCGGCAACACGTCCTCTGAGACGAACAAGAAGATCGAAGCGCTGCTGCGGATGAGCTACGCCACCTTCACCAACTCGGCGTTCATCTTGCAGGGGCAGGCGGACGCTTTCACGACGAAGACGCCGGCGCTGCGCAAAGAGGTGCTTGGCGAGATTCTGGAGCTTGCCGAGTACGACCGGTTCCAGACCCTCGCGCGCGACGAGGTCCGCACCCGCGACGCCCGCCACCGCGAACTGGATGCGCGCGTTCGTGAGGCCGACGCCGAGTTGCAGGAGCGCCCGACCTACCAGGCGGAACGCGACCGCCTGGAAGGCGTCGTCGGGGAGCTGGACACGCGCATCCAGCAGGACGACGTGACGCTCCGGCTGGTGCAGGATCAGGTGAGCCACCTGGCTGCCCAGGAGCGTGAGCTTGGCGAGGTCACAAAGCGCGTGCAGCAGGCCGAGGCCGAGGTCGGGCGGCAGCGCGGCCTGCTCGCGGAGCACGACAAGGCCATTGACTTGCTCCGGCGCACGCTTGACCACGCCGCCGACATCGAAGAGGGCGCGGCGAACCTGTTGCGAACCCGGCAGGCCGACGAGGCGCTGACGAAGAAACTGCACGAACTGACGCCGCTGACGGCAGAACGCAGCCGCCTGGAAGGGGTCATCAACACGGCCCGCACGCGCCTGGAGGGAGAGCTACGCAGCCAGCAGCAGCATCTTGCCCGCCACGAGCGCGAGGCTGGGCGCGTGGCGGAGCACGAACAGGCGCTGACGAAGGCCCGCCAGGATCAGGAGCAGTTCGGCGTCATCCAGCAGCGGCAGGCCGAGGTTGAGCGCAAGCTGGCCGCGACCCGCGAGCAGGCGGCCGAGCTGCGTGGCGCGAACGTCGGCCTCAAGAATGAGATGAAGGCCGTAAAGTCGCGCATTGACACCATCCAGACCGAGCCGATCTGCCCGATCTGCCGGAGCCAGCTCGACGAGGGGGCTCGGGGCCGCCTGACCGCCGAGTACACGGCCGAAGGCAAGGCCCAGCGCGCCCAGTACGACGAGAATCAGGCCCACGCCAAGCAGCTTGACGGTATCATCGAGCAGGGCACAGCCGACCAGAAGCGGCTGGCTGACGAGGCCGGACAGGTGGCCGGGGCCGAGCGCCGGCTTGCGACGGCCGAACACGCCCTGGAGGCCGCCCGCGCCGCCGCCCGAGAGGTCGAGAACGCCCGGCGCGAGCAGGCGAAGCTCGAAGACCAGTTGGCGCGCCACGCCTACGCCGAAGCCGAGGCCGCCCTGTTGCACAACACGGTGGCGCGTATCGAGGCGCTCGGCTACGACCAGGCCACCCACCGGCGCGTACGCGGCGAGTTGACCGGGCTGGTGGACTATGAGCGGCTAGCCCAGGAGTTGGCCGGTGCGCGGCAGGCGATGGCGCTGCGTGCGGACACCCGGACCCACGTCCAGACCACGCTGGCGTCGTGGCAAGAGCGGCAGGACGAGGACCGTGCGCGCATCATCGTCCTGCGCGAGCAGGTGGCGGGGCTGCCGGCCCTGCGCGAGCGCGCCGCCGCCGCCGAGCGCGCCATCGCCCAACTGCGCCGCGAGCACACCACCGCAACCAGCACGCTCGGGGAGGCCCGCCAGCGCCTGAACTACCTGGACCGGCTCCAGCAGAGCCGCGCCGAGCGCCTGCAAGAGCTTGACGACGTGCTGCGTGAGAAGGGGCTGTACACCGAACTGGCGACAGCGTTCGGGCGGAACGGCATCCAGGCCATGCTGATCGAGGTCGCCATTCCCGAGATTCAGGACGAGGCGAACCGCCTGCTGGCGCAGATGACGGCCGGCAAGATGCACCTGGAGTTGAAGACCCAGCGCGAGCGATCCAGCGGCGACGGCCAAATCGAGACGCTCGACGTGATCATCCACGACAACCTCGGCAGCCGTGCCTACGAGATGTACTCCGGCGGCGAAGCGTTCCGCGTGAACTTCGCGCTGCGGATTGCGCTGTCACGGCTTCTGGCCCAGCGGGCAGGCGCGCGTCTGGAGACGCTCGTCGTGGATGAGGGGTTCGGGAGCCAGGACCAGGAAGGGCGGGATCGGCTGGTCGAGGCGATCAAGAGCGTCGAGAACGAGTTCGCAATGATCCTCATCATCACGCACCTGGACGACCTGAAAGAGCGCTTCCCGGTCCGCATTGAGGTGCAGAAGAGCCCCGAGGGGACCGTTCTGCACACCGAATGGGCCTCCTGAATGGGCCAAAGGGCTGCATACCTCTTCCCGAAACAGGCATTCACGGGCATAAAACACCACTTTGTCAGTTTTCATCCGACTTTCTTAATTGCCCGTTGAGATCAGCGGTTGTGATGGCTCTGTGCGACAATATGTGATGGCTCGGCGGGCTTCTGAGTTGCCGAGGCGAGCCGGCGCGTAGCGGATTTTCAGGAGGCGCATCGTGACCGAAACAGAGATGTCACGACGCTGACCAGAAGGGGACGTCAGCCCGGCGGCCCCGCGTCGCGCGTTTGAGACGACGGAAGTTGCGGATCCGGACCAAAAGTCAAGCTGTGGCGAATCCCTTCTGGCCCTCGCTCGTCGTTTCCATACAGAGACCCCGATTCCAGCCCCGCGTGACTACTTTGTGACAGGGCTGTGGTTGACGGTTTCGAGCCTAGCCCCTACTATTCGGGGGCTTCGCAAGGGCTGGCACGCGTCAGCGTCTCAGTAAACCCCGCTGGAAGGGCACCGCCGCGCGATGATTGGTTCCGCAGACCTCGCCCTGGAATATCGGCAGACGCTCGCTGACGAAGCGGGCGGCCAGTCGGCATCCAGCCAACAACCAGTCTCTCGTCTGGGCCTTGACCGCCGAATGAGTCGGCGCGGGGCACTGGCACTCCTGCTGGGAACAGCGGCACTCTTTGCCGTTGAGGGCCAACCGGCCCATGCACAGGACGCGTCCTCGGCTGAGGAAACGTCGTCCGTTCCGCCCGCAGACGGTGGTGAGGGCGCTTCAGACGCTCCCCCCGAGGGTGCTCCCGCCGAAGCAACCGCACCGATCACCCCGAAGACCTACGTGGTCCAGGCGCAGGACACCCTGTACTCCATCGCTAGGCGGCATGGGGTCAGTGTAGACGCGGTGCTGTGGGCCAACAACCTGACCGACGCCAACGTGCTGAAGGCCGGGCAGACGCTCACAATTCCGCCGTCCACAGGCAAGCTGCACACGGTCAAAGATGGTGACACGGTCGAGTCGCTGGCACAGGCGTACAGCGTCTCGAAGACGGGCATTGCGGCGGTCAACGGTGTGGCGCAGGATGCCACCTTGAAGCCGGGGCAGCGCCTCTTGATCCCCGTTGCCATTAAGCCGCCCACGGGCGAGCCGCCGGCATTCGCGCCGGTGTCGTTGTCGGCCGCCAGCGCAGAGGAGCCGGTCTCCATTCCTGCGAACGGTGGTACCGGCTCTCCGACGCCGCCGCTCGTCTCGACGGTCTCCCCGCTGACGCAGGTTCCGGGCGTGATGACGGCCACCGGCGCACCGAGCGTTACCGTCACCAACCGCAAGGTGCCGAAGCTGGCCTGGCCGATCCCGAACAACCCGCCGAACAGCGGCGTGAGCCAGGCGTTCCGGCCCGGCCACACCGGCATCGACATCTACGCCCCGGAAGGCACGCCGATCAAGGCCGCCGCCCCTGGGACCGTGAAGATGGCCGAGAAGAATCCGGACGGCTTCAGCGGCTATGGCTGGATCGTCATTCTCGACCACGGCGACGGCATCACGACGTGGTACGCACACTGCGGCGGGTTCTCCGTCAAGGAGGGCGACAGGGTGAAGGTGGGCGACACCATCGGCACCGTCGGCATGACCGGCCGCACGACTGGGCCGCACTTGCACTTTGAGCTGCGCGTTGCCGCCAGTGCCGTTGACCCGAAACTGGCGCTGGGCTAAACGCTCGTCTTCCCCAGGCTGACCGGCCCCCTTCCTGCGTGTGGGCAGGGGGCCTTTTGCTGCCGACGGCATGGCCGTCACCCGTGGCGTAGGGCGCGCACCCGACGGACTGCTGCACGACATGTTTGGCTACGGCTACCCGGAACCGGCGCAGCACATCGGGCGGGCCGAGGCGGCCTGCCGGCAACTGGTGGCGCGGGCGCGGCGGCGGGGTGCTGGGCGCCGGCGCCAAGTCCCCGACGCCGGTCAGCATCGAGCATGGCACGGTGAACGGGCAGCCGGGCTTGTTGCTCTACGCGGACGGGGTGCTGCTGGGGGTCTGCTCGTTCGACGTGGGCGCGGGCCAGATTCAGGCAGTCTACGTGCAGGTGAACCCGCAGAAGCTGCCCGCACCGGGGCCGCATGGGAGTGCGACGGGCGAGTCCTGACGGCTGGCACGGTCCGACAGCATTGCCTACGGCGTCCAGGCGGTGAGGGCCGCCGCCACGCGCGTCAGGACTGGCCCCCAGGTGTTCGGCTGCTCCTGCCGGAACAGGCGCACTGACGGATACCACGGCGAGTCGTCGCGGCCCAGCAGCCAGCGCCAGTCGTGGGTGGCCCAGGGCAGCACCCAGGCCGGCCGGCCCAGCGCCCCAGCCAGGTGCCCGACCGACGTGTCCACCGTGACGACCAGATCGAGCAGGCTGAGGAGCGCCGCTGTCTCCGCGAAGTCGGTGAGTAGCGGCGCGAGATCGACGACATCTAGCCCCGGCGGTGGCGTCTGTGCCTCGGCGGCCGGCGCGCCGGTCTGAAGACTGTAGAAATGCACCGGCCGGCCTTGCGTCGCCTGGATTATGCGGGCAGCGTCGGCCAGCGGCGCGAAGTCGAGGAGGTGGGCCGACCGCTGGACGTTCAACCGATGGTCCGGGCTGCCGGCCCAGACCAGCCCGACGCGCAACGGCGGCCGGCTGTCGCGGGCCGCGGCAGCGGCGAAGCGGGCCGCCCAGGCCGCGGCTCGGGCTGGGTCGGCGTGGAGGTACGGCACCGGGCCGGGGATCGTCTCCAGTGTCGTGCCGAAGATGCGCGGCAAGTCTGGCAGGGAGGCTACCCAGTCATGCAGCGGCAGCGGCTCGCCGGGGGCCACCAGCGTGCTGATACCCGGCAACGTGGCAAGAACGTCCTGCACCTCGGGGCGGCACCGCACAACGACCCGCCCGCCGCGTTCGGCCACCAGCGGGATGTACCGCGCAAACTGGAACGTGTCGCCGTGGCCCTGCTCGGCTTCCAGCAGGACCGTGTTGCCGGCCAGCCGTTCGCCTTGCCAGCGGGGGGCCGTCGCGGGCGGCTGTGGCCCGACCAGCTCAGGTAGCTGCCAGCGCCACGCGTACTCGCGCCAGCCCTCGTCGTAGCGGCCGTCGAGCAGCAGCAGGCCCGCCAGACCGAAATGCGTGGCTGCGTGTTCCGGGAACAGGGCCGCTGATTCCCGAAGCAGCGCTTCAGCAGCGGGCAGGTTGCGGCCGTCCAGCAGCGTCAGGGCGAACTCAAGGCGCGCTTCGACAGAGTCCGGGGCCAGGATGAGCGCCTGCCGCAGACTGCCCTCAGCGGCCGACAGGTGCCCCAACTGCCGGTGCACCGCCCCGAGGTTGAAGTGAAAGAGCGGCTGTGTCGGTTCCACGGCTGCCGCCCGCCCGATCAGCGCCAGTGCGTCGTCGT
>Ga0105048_10006549_pt1 | contig 18765 bp, 19 predicted proteins | sample MAT05_FD_78382 | JGI IMG/M metagenome (GOLD analysis project Ga0105048, IMG submission 78382) | Freshwater microbial communities from Lake Fryxell liftoff mats and glacier meltwater in Antarctica - MAT-05 | ecosystem: Environmental > Aquatic > Freshwater > Ice > Liftoff microbial mat | place... | reverse complement strand
TTCGATGTCAGCAGCAGGAAAATTCAGGGTGCTTAAAAATTAGGCAACGAATTTTTTGAAAAAATAGGGGTTTTCTGGCAGGCACTAGTTTGGCCCATGCAAGGCTATACAGGGTCTGGATGCCCAAACTCCTGTCCACTGGTTGAGTGGTAGCAGGTGGTTTAGTGGAGCTCGAAGGTGCGACAACGAACAGACGACGCGCGACCCATGCGCCATCATGCAGCTACCTTCATGCAAATACCCAAGGACACTATGACCCAAACTGCCAAACCCTTCGACCTTCAAGCCGTGCGCCGGGACGCTCGCCAGCACATCGAACAAGGTGCCCTCACTGCTGGCTATGCGGCTGACCTCCCTGCCGTTCTAAAGATGCTCAACGACTCATTGGCCACCGAACTGGTGTGTGTGCTGCGCTATCGCCGCCACCACTTCATGGCACGCGGAATCCATTCACAAGCGGTAGCAGCCGAGTTTCTGGCGCACGCCAATGAGGAGCTAGGCCATGCCGACCAGTTAGCCGCGCGCATCGTGCAGTTGGGCGGCGAGCCAGATTTCTCACCCTCCACGCTGCTCAGTCGCAGCCATGCCGACTATTCGCAGGGCAGCGACCTGGCCGACATGATCCGCGAAAACCTGATCGCCGAGCGCATTGCCATCGACAGCTACCGCCACGGCATTGCCACTCTGGGTGATCAGGACCCGACCACCCGGCGCCTGCTGGAGTCGATTCTGGCCATGGAAGAAGAGCACGCTGACGATCTGGCAGATCTGCTGCAACACCTGCCAACGCCCACCGCAACCTCCAACAAGCAAAAGGAAACACCATGAGCCTTGGCACCATTCTCCTTATCGTCTTGATCCTAATCTTGGTTGGTGCCATACCCAGTTGGCCACACAGCCGCAATTGGGGTTACGGACCAAGCGGCGGTATCGGGCTGCTGGTGCTGATTCTGATCGTCTTGCTGGTGATGGGGCGAATCTGACGCTGACCGAGGCAGACTGATTGGTCAGTCAGTCAGCAGCTGTGCATCTGGGCCCGCATACCTAAGGGCAACAAGGCCGACCGTAACAGTTCTTGACTATGTGGGGAGTCCCTGTAAACCGCCCGGTGCGGACCCGCATGCCGGGTGGTGTGGCAGGGGCGCAGTCGATAATGGCTGCTCCCTATGCCTATTGTGGGCCGCGTTTGTTGCCTCAAACTGTTCGGTTAGCCACGCAGTCTCCCTCTGTCTGATCGTTGCTAAAAACTGTGCAGCTTGAGTGCCTTGCTTGGCGAGTCCGCTAAATCTGTCAAAGCCTATTTCAAGGAACGTTTGCAGATCGCCTAACCCTGCCAGTTCAGCAGGACGGCGCATCATCTTCAGCAACAATCGTAGGCCACGCTTTTGGGTTAGATCCGCGAGTGTTTGGCCAATGTGCAAAACAGTTTCCAATTGCCAGTGTCGAGTGGCTGCTTCTCCCACGCTCGCCCATGCAGACAAGTATCGTTCGTTAGACGAGGCATTGTCCGTGCAGTTCCAGCATCTGGCCATGGCGTGATCGAGTCTTTCGGTGGTTGCATGGAGTTCAGCAAGGGACACCGCTACGCCGACGACGTGTTCTGGAAATGTCAGTTCAATCGCACCTGCTACCCTGACGAATTGGGCGTCTCGGTGGCTGTAGTCGCGTTCGCTGTAGAGCTCCTCCAGGAAAAAGCGTGCGCAACCAGCGCAATCTTCAGAGACCAGCAAATCATGATAAGTGTGCTCAAAGCGCCTAGACTGCCATGCTTTGATGTCATGCAGCGCATTTGCCAAATCAGGGCTTGCGGCCGCCAAACGACGGAGCTCGTCAACCCTTACCATTGCGTCCCGGATTCTTTCGGAAGCCTTCATACAACACAGTTTAGGAGTCAATGGCCAGATTTGCCATGCCAAACATCACAACTTGCACGTTTTTCTTTGTCATTAGGTTAACTACACTAGGGAAAACCCGTACATTTGTGTCATGTTGAAAATGATTGTTCCTCACACGACACCTGATGCCTTCAAGGTGAAGCCGACCGCTGTTAGCGGTGGTTCGTTCGCGAGTGATCTGCACCAGACTGATCTGATGGTTCCGATTCGTTCTTTGGGCGAAAACCATCGCGCAAGGATTGCGGAACATTTGTTGACATTGAGCCCGCAGGACCGGTATTACCGATTTGGCTTTTCTGCAAAAGATGCTCAGGTTCAGGCCTATGTGGCCGGATTGAATTTTGACCGTGATGAGATTTTTGGCATCTACAACCGGCACCTCAAATTGATTGCCATGGCGCATCTGGCGTACTCCAGCGATACGCGCGTCAATGCTTCTTCTGAATTTGGCGTCTCGGTGTTGGAGCCTGTGCGCGGTCGGGGCTACGGTGGCCGCTTGTTTGAGCGAGCTGTGATGCACGCTCGCAACGAGGGTGTGACCACCATGTATGTGCACGTGCTCAGTGAAAACACGGCGATGTTGACGATCGCCAGGCGCGCTGGTGCCACGGTGGTGCGTGACGGTGCCGAGTCGGAAGCGCACTTAAGTTTGACGCCCTCCACGTTTCAGACGCAGATGGCCGAGATGATGGAGGAACATCTGGCTCAGGCCAATTACCAGATGAAGGCCCAAGCCAAGCAGTTTTGGGATACTTTTGCCGGGTTACAACGGACGTGGATGCCCGCCAAACGGGAACAGCAACTCGATTGATCCTTGCAGGTTGACAGACCGTCAGCGCAATCCGCTATCCTACGGCTCTGTCCAACAACTGCATGTCCTGCGCTACTGGCCGTGTCCGACCCCAATCCCGCCCGTTTTGAACGGGAAGATACCCGCACTTTTCTGCAAAAGGTGGCGGAATTTATCCATCCCGGCCCTGACTCCACCGCAGAATTGATCGAAACGCTGGCTGAGGCTGAGCATAACCAGCTCATTGGCGCTGACTCCCGCAAGATGCTCGAGGGTGTCATCCGCATGGCGGAGATGACTGCCGGGGACGTGTTGGTGCCCACCACGCGCATGGAGCTGGTCAACATCGAAGACCCTTACGACGCGATGATGCATGGCGTGATTGACACTGCACACTCGCGTTTTCCAGTATTTGAGGGCGAGCGTGAAAACATCATTGGCATCTTGATGGCCAAAGATCTGCTTAAACTTCAGCGCGCACCCGAACTCAACATACGCGCGCTGTTGCGCCCGGCCGTGTTTGTGCCCGAAAGCAAGGGTCTGAACGACCTTCTGCGCGACTTTCAGAGCAACCACAACCACCTGGCGATCGTGATTGATGAGTTTGGCCGCGTCGCAGGTCTCATCACGATTGAAGATGTGCTGGAACAGATCGTCGGTGAGATCGAAGATGAATTCGATATCGATGATGACGCGGGTGACATCTTCGGACTTGCTGAACGGACCTACCGGGTCAGCGGTGACACCTTGATTGAGCGGGTGGAAAACACCTTTGGCGTCACGCTCGACAGCACCGACCCGGAAGACGAATTCGAAACGATTGGTGGTTTGATCGCGCATGAAATGGGGCATGTGCCCAGGCGTGGCGAGCACCATGTGATGGCCGGTCTGAACTTCATTGTGTTGCACACCAAAGGCGGTGCGGTCAAGTGGTTCAAGGTGTCGCCGGCCGCCGAGCAGCCCGGTTGATGCGCCGGGACCAGGTTTGTTTGAGTCTCCCCGTTCGCGGTCTGCGGCACCGGTAGCGCTGCTCGTGGCCCTTCTGGCTGGCGCTCTGCAGGCTGCCAGCACCGCGTGGCCCTTCGTCATGCCGCCAAGCTTGGCTGTGCTCGGTCTGATGCGGGGGAATACCGTCTGGTGGCTGCAAGTGCTGTCTATGGCAACGCTGGTCAACTTGCTGGTGCGTGCGCCGAATGCGCGCCAATCGGCGTGGCGGGGTTGGTTGTTTACCTTGACCTGGCTCGCAGCGACCTTCGCCTGGCTGTTTACCTCCATGCATACCTACGGCGGCTTGCCTGCGCCGCTGGCTGTGCTGGCGGTTTTGGCGCTGGCGGGAGCGCTGGCGATCTATTACGCAGCAGCCTGCTGGGTTTTTTGGCCTCTAGCCCTTATGAATAAAGCGCTGGCAGCTATTGTTTTTGCGTCTCTATGGTTACTGGCAGAACTCGCCCGGGGCCAGTGGCTGACGGGTTTTGGGTGGGGTGCAGTGGGTTATGCCCAGCTCGATGGCCCCTTGCAACCACTGATACCCTGGATCGGGATGTACGGGGTGTCCTGGGTCGCGGCCGTTGTGGCGGGGTTGCTGGCCGCAGCGCTGACGGCCCCGACCCTGAAGAACAAGGGGCTTGCGGCCATCGCTTTGTTGGCCTTGCTGGTGCTGCCGCTGGCTTTGCCGGTGACCGAAGGGGCAGATCAGGGCGAGCTCAGCGTGACCCTGCTGCAAGGCAATATCGCCCAGGAAGAAAAGTTTGAACCTGCCACCGGTGTGATCAAAGCCTTGCGCTGGTATGGCGAGCAACTGCAGACCAGCTCCAGCTCGCTGATCATCACGCCCGAAACCGCGCTGGCGGTGCTGCCTGAGCAATTGCCTGACGGCTACTGGCGCGCGTTGCAGCAGCGTTTTGCCACCGGTCAACAGGCGGCCTTGGTGGGCTTGCCGCTGGGTAGTTTGGCCGAGGGCTACACCAACTCGGTGATCGGCTTCAAGCCGGGGCAGGCGGCACCCTGGCGTTATGACAAGCACCATCTGGTGCCGTTTGGCGAGTTTATTCCGCCGATGTTTCGCTGGTTTACCGACCTCATGCACATCCCGCTAGGCGACTTCAGTCGCGGCGGCTTGCCGCAGCCCACCTTTGATTGGCAGGGGCAGCGCCTGGCGGCGACGGTCTGTTATGAAAACCTGTACAGCAACGAACTGGCCACCCAGTTTGTGGACGCTGCCAAGGCGCCCACCATTTTGGCCAACATCAGCAACCTGGGCTGGTTTGGCGAGCACCTGGCCATGGATCAGCATTTGCAGATTGCCCGCATGCGCTCGCTGGAGTATGACCGACCCTTTTTGCTGGCCACCAACACTGGGCATACGGCGATCGTCAACCGCCTCGGTGAGATCATTGACGCAGCGCCGCCACACACCACAACAGCGCTGCAAGGCGTGGTGCAAGGGCGAACAGGCCTGACACCTTATGCCCGGTGGATGTCGCAGTTCGGCTTGTGGCCGTTGTGGCTGCTAGCGCTGGCGGTGGTCGTCCTGGCGGGGTTGTTGCGCAAGCCGCAAAGGCGGCCTCACCTGCACGCGTTCTGAGCCCGTAAAATTGCCGTTTGGCTCGCGCGCTCTGGCGGGCCTTTTCCAAACTTCAAGTGCCTGTCATACCGGCACTTCCAACTTATGTTGACCTTCCAGCAAATTATTTTGAAACTGCAGTCGTACTGGGATGCCCAAGGCTGCGCCCTCTTGCAGCCCTATGACATGGAAGTCGGCGCGGGTACGTCGCATACCGCTACGTTTTTAAGAGCGCTTGGGCCAGAGCCCTGGAAAGCCGCCTATGTGCAACCCAGCCGCCGCCCGAAAGACGGTCGTTATGGCGAGAACCCCAACCGCCTGCAGCACTACTACCAATACCAGGTGGTTTTGAAGCCAGCGCCCAGCAACATTCTCGAGTTGTATCTGGGTTCGCTTGAAGCACTGGGCTTTGACTTGAAGAAAAACGACATTCGTTTTGTTGAAGATGACTGGGAAAACCCCACGCTGGGCGCCTGGGGTCTGGGCTGGGAGGTCTGGCTCAACGGCATGGAAGTCACCCAGTTCACTTACTTTCAGCAGGTTGGCGGCATTGACTGCAAGCCGATCACCGGCGAGATCACCTACGGCCTGGAGCGCCTGGCCATGTACCTGCAAGGCGTGGACAACGTCTACAACCTGACCTGGACCACGGCAGCCGACGGCACCCAACTGAGCTACGGCGATGTGTACAAGCAAAACGAGGTGGAGCAGTCCACCTACAACTTTGAGCACAGCGACGCCGACTTTCTGTTTACCGCCTTCACCGCCCATGAAAAGCAGGCGAAACACCTGATGGACGTGAAGCTGGCGCTGCCCGCTTACGAGCAAGTCTTGAAATGCGCGCACAGCTTCAACCTGCTGGACGCCCGTGGCGCCATCAGCGTGACCGAGCGCGCGGCCTACATTGGCCGCATCCGCAACCTGGCGCGTGGTGTGGCGCAAAGCTACCGCGACAGCCGGGCGCGCCTGGGCTACCCGATGGCGACTAGCCAAATTGCCGCGATGGTGCTGGGCGCGGCGGGGATCGACGAGGTGGTAGACGCCGCACGTCAGGCTGAACTCAGCGCCGCGTTGCCAAGTGCGTTGACCGACAAGAACCCAGAGAGAATCAAGGTGGCCCTGTGAGAAACCTCCTCGTTGAATTGTTTGTAGAAGAACTGCCGCCCAAGGCGCTGAAAAAACTTGGTGAAGCGTTTGCCGGCCAGCTGGCAGACCAGTTGCGTGCGTTGGGGTTGGCCAGCGCCGAGTCTGTGGTCACACCGTTTGCGTCACCGCGCAGGTTGGCAGCGCACATCACCCATGTGGCCGCCAAGGCGGCTGACAAGGCGGTGCAGCAAAAGCTCATGCCGGTAAGTGTGGGGCTGGACGCCAGTGGTCATGCCACCCCGGCGCTGTTGAAGAAATTGCAGGCACTGGGCGCTGACGTGTCTGACCCGGTGTTTGCCGTAGCGGGCCTGCGCAAGGCGGCAGATGGCAAGGCCGAGGCGCTGTTTTACGACAGCCTGGTCGATGGCGCGACACTGGAGGTGGGTTTGCAGCAGGCGCTGGACGTGGCGCTGGCCAAGCTGCCGATCCCCAAGGTGATGAGCTACCAACTGGAGTCTGATTGCGAATTGCCCGGCTGGAGCAGCGTGAACTTTGTGCGCCCGGCGCATGGCTTGGTGGCGCTGCATGGTGACACGGTGGTGCCGGTCAAGGTGCTGGGCCTGAGCGCTGGTAACACCACGCAAGGCCACCGTTTTGAGGCCGTCAAGTCGCCGGTGGTGTTGGTAACTGCCGACAGCTACGCCCAAGCCCTGCGCGACGATGGTGCGGTGATCGCCAGCTTTGCCGAGCGCCGTGCCGCCATCGTTCAACAGTTAAATCAGGCTGCAGCCCATGTAGGACATGGAGTGAGCGCTATTGAAGATGAAGCGTTGTTGGACGAAGTGACGGCACTGGTGGAGCGCCCCAACGTGCTGGTTTGCGCGTTTGAGCCAGAGTTTCTGGCCGTGCCGCAAGAGTGCCTGATCCTGACCATGAAGGCCAATCAGAAGTACTTTCCGTTGCTCGACGCGGCAGGCAAGCTTACCAACCAGTTCTTGGTGGTCAGCAACATCAGCCCGGCAGATACCAGCTTTGTCATCGAAGGCAACGAACGGGTGGTGCGCCCGCGCCTGGCTGATGCCAAGTTTTTCTTTGACCAGGACCGCAAGAAGACGCTTGCATCGCGTGTGGCGAGTCTGGATAAGGTGGTTTATCACAACAAACTTGGCACACAGGGCGAGCGCATGGGCCGCGTGTGCGACATGGCGCGCGCCTTTGCCGAACTGCTGCAGCCCACGGGCCAGGTGGCTGACCAGGTTGGGCTGATCCACAAGGCCGACACCGCAGCGCGCCTGGCCAAGACCGATTTGCTGACCGACATGGTGGGCGAGTTCCCTGAGCTGCAAGGCATCATGGGCGGCTATTACGCGCTCAATGACGGCCTGAGCACTGAGGTGGCGCAGGCCATTGAAGACCACTACAAACCGCGTTTTGCCGGTGACGCGTTGCCACGCAACCTGACCGGTGTGGTGGTGGCGCTGGCCGACAAGCTGGAAACGCTGGTGGGCATGTTTGGCATCGGCAACCTACCCACGGGAGACAAAGACCCGTTTGCGCTGCGCCGTCACGCGCTGGGTGTGATTCGCATGCTGGTAGAGAAAGACCTGCCGCTAAATCTGGGTGAGCTGATTGCCAGCGCCACGCCGGTGTTTGGCGACAAGATCATCGATGCCGGTGTGGCCCTGACGGACTTCATCTTTGACCGGCTGGCCGGAACGCTACGCGAGCAAGGCTACAGCGCGCTGGAAGTCGATGCCGTGCTGGCCCTCAAACCCCAGCGCCTGGGTGATGTGCCCAAGCGCCTGGCGGCAGTGCGCGCCTTTACCGCGCTGCCCGAAGCCCCGGCGCTGGCCGCAGCCAACAAGCGCATCAGCAACATCCTGAAAAAAGCCGATGCCGCCGCTGTGGCCGATGCCCATGTGAGCGAACTGCTCTTGCAAGAGCCCGCAGAAATCGCGCTTTACGCCGCCATGCAAGACATCACCCCGCGTGCTCAGGCGCAATGTGCTGCGGGTGACTACGCTGCCTCGCTGCAAACTCTGGCGGCGCTTCGGGTGCCGGTGGATGCGTTTTTCGAAGACGTGATGGTCAACGCCGAGGCGCTGGATTTGCGTCTGAACCGCCTGGGTCTGCTTAAAACCCTGCACATGGCGATGAACCAGGTGGCTGACCTGTCGCGCCTGGCGGCTTGATTCACACAAAACGGACCTCCTCATGACAACCTACAAGCTGGTTATTCTGGACCGCGATGGCACCATCAACCAAGACAGCTTGGAGTACATCAAATCGGCCGACGAATGGAAGGCACTGCCCGGCGCGCTAGAAGCCATTGCCCGGCTCAACCACGCCGGCTGGCATGTGGTGGTGGCCTCCAACCAGTCGGGTTTGGGGCGCGGGCTGTTTGAGGTGTCTGAGCTGAACGACATCCACACCAAGATGTACCAGCAGCTGGCCGAGGTCGGCGGGCGCATCGACGCGATGTTTTACTGCCCACATGCGCCGGACGATGCCTGCCAGTGCCGCAAACCGGCCTCGGGTTTGTTCGAGCAGATTGGCGAGCGCTACGGCATCAACCTCAAGGGCGTGCCTGCCGTGGGCGACTCGGAGCGTGATTTGGTGGCGGCTGTGGCTGTGGGCTGCGAGCCGCACCTGGTATTGACCGGCAAGGGCGAGGCCCACCGGGGCCTGAGTCTGCCCGACACCTTTCCGCCACAAACGCAGGTGCACGCCGACCTGGCCGCATTTGTGGAGCACCTGTTGGCCAGTGAGGATGAGGTCAACTGATGCGGTGCTTACGCGCCGTGGTCGGTGTCGTCAAGCGACTTTTTACTATATTATTGGTAGCTATTAGCGCTTTATCCATAAGGGCTAGAGCCCTAAAAGGCTTGTAATGACCTGGATCCGGTCGGTGTTGCACTTGCTGTGGATGGTGCTCACCGTCATCCCCTGGACGCTGGCGGTGCTGGCGGTGTCGCCGTTTGCCTCGCGCCGCACCACCTGGTGGGTGGCGGTGAGCTGGTTTCGGGTGGTGATGTGGGGCACGCGCGTGATTTTGGGCGTGCGCATGGAGGTGCACGGCCTGGAAAACCTGTCGCTGGGCAAAGCCAGTGCTGCCGTGTTGCTGTCCAAACACCAGTCGACGCTGGAAACCCTGTGGTTGCCAACCCTCATCTCGCACCCGCTGGCGTTTGTGTTCAAGCGCGAACTGCTGAAGATTCCGTTTTTCGGCTGGTCGATGGCGCGGCTTGACATGATCCATATTGACCGGGCGTCACGCAATGTCGCCATGAAGAACGTCATTGACCAGGGGCGACGCCTGCTGGCACAGGGCAACTGGGTGATCATGTTCCCCGAAGGCACACGTATTCCGCGTGGCGAGGCGGGCACCTACCAGACAGCGGGCACGCGCCTGGCGGTGGAATGCGGCGCGCCGGTGGTGCCCATCGCCGTGGCCACGGCATGCTGCTGGCCCAAGCGGGGCTTTGTCAAGCGCGCAGGTGTGGTGCGCGTCTCGATCGGCCCGATGATCGAGAGCACCGGCCGCGACCCAAAGGCACTCATGCGCGAAGCCCAGGCCTGGATCGAGGCCGAGATGCGCCGCATCGACCCAGAAGCCTACCTTTGATGACCGGCGGGTTTTCAGAGATGCATCCCTTGCTGCGCTTCACGCTTGATCTTTTTGAGCAAAATCAGCCTCTAGCCCCCGTAGAGAAAGCGCTAGCAGCTATTAAAAAAGCAGCAGACTTTGCGCACCCGCAGGCCAGCCGCGAGGTGCTGCTGGGGCAAACCCGGGTGGCTTATGCGTTCAACCGCGGGCAGCGGCGCAGCATTGGCTTCAGCGTTGGGCCAGATGGCTTGGCGGTGCGTGCGCCCAAGTGGGTCACCCTGCGCGACGTGGATGCAGCGCTGCACGCCAAGGCCGACTGGATTTTGCGCAAACTGCAAGAAAGCCGCGAGCGCCATGCGCGCCTCGCCGATCAGGTCATCGTCTGGCAGGACGGCGCGACCTTGCCCTTTTTGGGGCACACCCTCACCCTTCGGCTGGACCCTGAGCACCGCTTTGGCGCAGGCGGAGCCGCCTTGTTTTCTTGGACGCAGGACACCGGGTTGACCGAGATCAGCAGCAGCATGTTCACCGCCTTGGCCGCGCACGGGGCGCCGCTGGAACTGCGGGTGAGCCTGCCACACAACGCCAGCGCTCAGCAAATGCGTGACCGGGTGCAGGCCTGGCTGATGCGCCAGGCCAGAGCGCTGTTTCAGCAGCGCCTGGATCACTTTGCCCCGCTGCTGGGCGTGCAGTGGAAGAAACTCGCTTTAAGCAATGCGGGCACGCGCTGGGGCAGCGCCCGCCATGACGGCAGCATCCGCCTGAACTGGCGGCTGGTGCATTTCAGGCTGTCGGTGCTGGACTACGTGGTAGCGCACGAACTCAGCCACCTGCGGGTGATGGACCACAGCCCGCGCTTCTGGGACACGGTGCGCGCGGTGGTGCCGGATTACGCAGCGCAGCGCGCACAGCTCAAAAGCGAGCCAGTTCCGAAGTGGGACTGAGACAGTTTGAACGTCGCCTGGCGCAGGATTTGTACGCCATAATCGCGCCTTGTATTGACGTTTACGTCAACGTCAACCAACCCTGCCAACCCCGATTCGTCACCCATGCCGCAAACCTACAGCATCAGCGATCTGGCCCGCGAGTTTGACCTGACTACGCGCGCCATACGCTTTTATGAAGACATGGGTTTGCTGCAGCCCGAGCGCAGCGGTCCTGGGGGGCGCACGCGCATCTACAGCGGGCGAGATCGTGCACGGCTCAAACTCACCCTGCGAGCCAAGCGCCTGGGGTTGAGCCTGACCGATGCCAAGGACGTCATCGACATGTATGACAGCCCGCGCGACACTGCTGCGCAAATGGAGAAGTTTTTGCAGGTCCTGGCGCATCACCAGCAGCAACTTGAGGCGCAAATGACCGACCTGCAGGCCAACATGGATGAACTGAAGGTGCATCAGCGCGAGGCCAGAGCCCTGCTGGCCAAATCGCTTCGCAAAAATTCCCCCAAGTCCGACTCTGCAGCAGCCAAACCAGCCGCCTCTGTCTGAGCCCGAACCGACGTTGCCAACGATCACCTCACTTCCCACCGATGAGCCTGATACCCACCCATCACCTGATTGAGACCCCGCACCAGCGGGTGCAACGCAGTTTTGACCGCCAGGGTCTGATGTTGCAGCTCGGTGCCCGCGGGCGGGTGGTCAAGGCGGGAAAGCGTGTCATTGTGACCAGCGCCGACGTCACCCACATCGCCGAAGACGGCACCCAGACGCCGTGCGCTGTGCTACAACAGACCGTGATGCCGGTTCAAAGATCTTATTGACTATTTACAAACAGGAGACAAACCCATGAGCCAATTGCCCGGACTGAACTTTCAACTCGGTGAAGACATCGACGCGCTGCGCGATGCGGTGCACGATTTTGCGCAGATTGAAATCGCCCCGCGTGCCTTTGATATTGACCGTAGCGACCAGTTCCCGATGGACCTGTGGGAAAAGATGGGTGCCTTGGGCGTGCTCGGCATCACTGTGGGCGAGGAATTTGGCGGCGCCAACATGGGTTACCTGGCGCACATGATCGCCATGGAAGAAATCAGCCGTGCCAGTGCCTCGGTGGGCCTGAGCTACGGTGCGCACAGCAATCTGTGCGTGAACCAGATCAAGCGCAACGGCACGCCCGAGCAGCGCGCCAAATACCTGCCCAAGCTCGTCAACGGCCAACACGTCGGCGCGCTGGCCATGAGCGAGCCCGGCGCGGGCAGCGACGTGATCAGCATGAAACTCAAGGCTCAGGACAAAGGCGGCTACTACCTGCTCAACGGCAGCAAGATGTGGATCACCAACGGCCCGGATGCCGACACGCTGGTGGTGTATGCCAAGACCGAGCCTGAATTGGGCGCGCGCGGCGTGACAGCCTTCTTGATCGAGAAGGGCATGCCAGGCTTCAGCGTTGCGCAAAAGCTTGACAAGCTCGGTATGCGCGGCAGCCACACCGGCGAGCTGGTGTTCCAGAACGTGGAAGTGCCCGAGTCGCACATCCTCGGCGGGCTGAACATGGGCGCCAAGGTGCTCATGAGCGGGTTGGATTACGAGCGCGCAGTGCTCACCGGTGGGCCGCTGGGCATCATGCAGTCGGTCATGGATAACGTCGTCCCCTACATCCACGACCGCAAGCAGTTTGGCCAGAGCATTGGTGAGTTTCAACTCATCCAGGGCAAGGTGGCTGACATGTACACGGTGCTGCAGGCCGGGCGCAGCTTTGCATACACCGTGGCGAAAAACCTCGACTTGCTGGGCACGGACCATGTGCGCCAGGTGCGTAAGGACTGTGCCTCGGTGATTTTGTGGTGCGCCGAAAAAGCCACCTGGATGGCCGGCGAGGGCGTGCAGATTTTTGGTGGCAACGGTTACATCAACGAGTACCCGCTGGGCCGCTTGTGGCGCGATGCCAAGCTTTACGAAATCGGCGCAGGCACCTCAGAAATCCGGCGCATGCTGATCGGGCGCGAGCTGTTTGCCGAAACCTGCTGATGGGGGTGAATGCCTGTGGGTCTTGATCCTGTTGTTGGTTTTTTTGTGCTGGGCGTGGCGGCCGGGCTGCTGCGCTCCGATCTCAAGCTGTCGGGCGGCTTATCCGATACGCTCAGTCTTTACCTACTGATCGCGATCGGTTTGAAAGGTGGCATTGAGCTGTCCAACGCGCAGGTGGGCTCGCTGCTGATGCCCGTTGCTGTGGTGGTGCTGGTTAGTATTGGCACACCGCTGCTGGCCTTTCAGGTGCTGCAACGGTTTGGAAAATTGCCACGCCCGGACGCGGCATCCATCGCCGCGCACTATGGCTCGGTGTCGGTCGTGACCTTTGCGGTGGGGACTTCCTACCTGACTCGCCAGAGCGTCGCGTATGAGGGCTATATGTCGGTATTTTTGGTGTTCTTGGAGTTTCCTGCCCTCATCATGGGCGTGCTGCTGGCTAAGGGCGTAAACCGCGACACCAACTGGCGCTTGCTGGCCCATGAGGTGCTGACGGGCAAGGCCATTGTGCTGCTGGTGGGCGCGTTGCTGATTGGCAGTTTCTGGGGTGCCGAAGCGTTGCAGTCGCTGAGCAAGTTTTACAGCGACTTGTTCAAGGGTTTGCTGTCACTGTTTCTGTTGGGCATGGGCATTGTGACGGCCTCGCGCCTGGGGGACTTGCGCCGGGCCGGACTGTTCTTGGTTGCCTTTGGCATTGTGATGCCGATTGTCTCGGCCTGCGTTGGCGTGTTGACCGGTTGGTGCATCGGGCTATCCCTGGGAGGCACCACCTTGCTGGCGGTGCTGTACGCCAGCGCGTCTTACATTGCCGCGCCAGCGGCCATGCGCATTGCGATTCCTGAGGCCAACCCTGGCCTGTCCATGGGTGCAGCGCTGGGTGTAACCTTTCCGTTCAACATTCTGGTGGGTGTGCCGCTGTACCATCAGATGACGATGCTGATGTACCGTAGTGCAACTTGATCAGGGAAAAACTGTGAGTCTTAATCCAACCAAGCTGGTGGTACTTATTTGCGAAGAGGCAATGGAGTCCAGCGTCGCGCCCGATTTGATGGCTGCCGGTGCCAAGGGCTACACAGTGTGTGAAGCGCGCGGACGCGGTGCCCGTGGTGTGCGCGATGCCCGGTGGCAGTCGTCCAATGTGCGCATTGAAATCCTGTGCCAGGAGGATGTGGCGCAGCGACTCGTGGACATGCTCTTGGCCAGGTATTCCGATAACTTCGGGCTGGTGGTTTATGTGCAGGATGCGCAGACCATTCGAAGCAACAAGTTCTGAGAACAGGCGACATGGCCAGGATGGGTGAAAATTCTGATTACCGTCTCGGCTCATTGCATCGCGACCTATGATCACCGACTATGCAAACTTTACTGAAAAACAACCGCGCCTGGGCCGCCCGCATGGAGCAGCAGCGCCCTGGCTTCTTCAAGAAGCTGGCCCAGCAGCAAAACCCCAAGTACCTATGGATCGGCTGCTCTGACAGCCGGGTACCAGCCAACGAGATCACCGGCCTGGACCCTGGTGAGATATTTGTACACCGCAATATTGCCAATGTGGTGGTGCACTCTGACCTCAATGCGCTATCTGTCATCCAGTTTGCGGTGGATCACCTGAAGGTCGAACACATCATGGTGGTGGGGCATTACAGCTGTGGTGGTGTGCTGGCAGCGTTGCGTGGCACCCGCGTGGGCCTGGCTGACAACTGGCTGCGCCATGTGCATGACGTGAAGCTGCGCCACCGCCAGCGGCTCGATCACTTGAGCCTGGCCGACCAGCAGGACACCCTGTGCGAGATGAACGTGATTGAGCAAGTGGGCAACGTGGCGCTGACCAACGTGATGCAAGACGCCTGGGCGCGTGGCCAGAAGGTGGCGGTGCATGGCTGGTGTTATGGGCTGGCCGACGGGCTGGTGAAAGACCTGGGCGTCACCATGCAGGGCAGCCACGAGGTCATGCCCGTATTCCAGAATGCCTTCAAGCGTTTTCCACGTGGCCCGGTGGCCGTTAACAGCATTTGACCCGAGGGTAAACATGTTCCCAACTCGGCTTGACTCGACGGTGGCTTACGAAATCGCCAAGGCGATGATCGACGGCTTCAACCGCCATTACCGCCTGTTTCGCACCGAATCTGCGCGTGCCAAGCAGCGTTTTGAGACAGCCGACTGGCCCGGCCAGCAGCGCGCCCAGCGCGAACGCATCGAGTTTTATGACATGCGCGTGCGTGAGTGCTCCAACCGGCTGGAGTGCGAGTTCAGGTCCGGTGAGCAGCCCATAGAGATCTGGCACCAAGTCAAGCTGCACTACATTGGCCTGCTGGTCGACCATCTCCAGCCCGAACTGGCCGAGACGTTTTTCAACTCGGTCACCACCAAGATCCTGCATCGCAGCTATTTTCAGAACAGCTTCCTCTTTTTTCGCCCGGCGATCAGCACCGAGTACATCGAAAACAGCGAGTCCGAGGCGCTGCCCACTTACCGCGCTTACTACCCCACGCTGTACGACATGCGCGAGGTGGTGCAGCAAATGGTGCTGGACTTTGGCTTGAGCTGCGAGTTTGAAGACCTCAAGCGCGACACGGCGCTGGTCATGGGCGTGATTGCGCCGCTGTTTGACCATGTGAAGATCCACGCCAACTTCCAGATCCAGGTGCTCACCAGCCTGTTTTATCGCAACAAGGGCGCCTACCTTGTCGGCAAACTGATCAACGGCTTCATCGAGCTGCCGTTTGCCCTGCCCATTTTGTACAACAAGGACGAGACGCACCTGCGCATTGACGCGGTGCTGCACGGCGAGGACGACATGGACGTGCTGTTCAGCTTTGCGCGCGCCTATTTCATGGTGGACATGGACATCCCCAGCGCTTACGTGCAGTTCTTGCGCGGCATGATGCCGCGCAAACCGCGCAATGAGCTGTACAACGCGTTGGGCCTGGGCAAGCAGGGCAAAAACCTGTTTTACCGCGATTTTCTCTACCACCTGCGCCACTCCAGCGACCAGTTCCGCATGGCACCGGGCATCAAGGGCATGGTCATGCTGGTGTTTGATTTGCCCAGCTTTCCCTACGTGTTCAAGGTCATCAAGGACTTTTATCCGCCGCCCAAGGAGACCAGCCGCGAGCAGATCATGGGCAAATACCTGCTGGTCAAGCAGCACGACCGGGTGGGCCGAATGGCCGACACGCTGGAATACAGCGGCGTGGCATTTCCGCGCAGCCGTTTCACCGATGAGCTGATTGCCGAGATCCAGAAATTTGCCCCCAGCCAGTTGGAGATCAGCGACCGCGATGGCGACGGGCAGTTGGAAGTCATCCTCAAGCACGTCTACATCGAGCGACGCATGATCCCGCTCAACATCTTCCTGCAGGACGCGTTTGATGCCGGCGGTGCCGACCCTGCCAACACCAGCACCAAGGCGCTGCGTGCCCGCGACTATCTGGAGCGCGGCGTCGTCGAATACGGCAATGCGCTGAAAGACCTGATTGCCGCCAATATCTTCCCGGGCGACATGCTCTGGAAGAATTTTGGCATCACGCGCCACGGCAAGGTGGTGTTTTATGACTACGACGAGATCGAATACATCACCGACTGCGTCTTCCGCAAGGTGCCCAAGGCGCGCTGCGAAGAGGACGAAATGTCGGGCGAAGTCTGGTACACCGTCGGCCCGAAAGACGTCTTCCCGGAGACCTTTGGCCCGTTTCTGCTGGGCAACCCGGTGGTGCGTGAGGTGTTCATGAAACACCACGCCGATTTGCTGGAGGCCGCGTTCTGGCAAGAAAACAAGGACCGCATCCTTCAGGGACACCTATTTGATGTGTTTCCGTATGAACAAAGCAAGCGTTTTAGCCCCAGCATCGCCACCTCGGGGGTACCGGCGTCGATTTGATTTGATTTGCTTTGTTATTAATAGCTGCTAGCGCTTTATTTATAAGGGCTAGGGGCACTTTTATTACATATAGTTAGGACTAAAACATGACTGATTCCATCGTGATCGTTGGCGCCGCCCGCACCCCCATGGGCAGCTTTCAGGGCGACTTTTCCGCGCTGGCCGCGCATGACCTGGGCGCCGCTGCCATCCGCGCAGCCGTTGCGCGCGCTGGCGTTTCGCCCGATGCGGTGAACGAAGTGCTGTTTGGCAATGTGCTCCCAGCGGGCCAGGGTCAAGCCCCGGCGCGACAGGCTGCTCTGAAGGCAGGCTTGCCGATCAGCGTCGGCGCAGTGACGCTGTCCAAAATCTGCGGCTCGGGCATGCGCAGCGCCATGTTCGGCCACGACATGCTGCTGGTCGGCAGCGCCGATGTGCTGGTCACCGGTGGCATGGAAAGCATGACCAATGCGCCTTACCTGCTGCAAAAAGGGCGTGCTGGTTATCGCATTGGCCACGACCGGATTTTTGACCACATGATGCTTGACGGCCTGGAAGACGCCTACGAAGCCGGTCGCTCCATGGGCACGTTTGGCGAAGACTGCGCCGCCAAATTCGGCTTTACCCGTGCGCAACAGGACGCCTACGCCATTGAGAGCGTGACCCGTGCGCAAAACGCCATCAGCTCGGGCGCGTTTGCCGCCGAGATCACCCCAGTGACCGTCAAGGGCCGCGCCGCAGACAAGGTCATCAGCATCGACGAAGGTCCGGGCCGGATCAAGATCGACAAGATCACCTCGCTCAAACCCGCGTTCAAGAAAGACGGCACCATTACCGCCGCCAGCAGTTCCAGCATCAATGACGGTGCTGCGGCGATGGTGCTGATGCGCGAATCGACGGCGCTGAAACTGGGTTGCAAGCCGCTGGCGCGCATCGTGGCGCATGCGGTACACGCGCAAGAGCCGGCCTGGTTTGCCACCGCGCCAGTGGGTTCGGTACGCAAAGTGCTGGCGCGTGCGGGTTGGAGCGTGAATGATGTGGACCTGTGGGAGGTGAACGAAGCCTTTGCCGTGGTCGCCATGGCGCTGATGCACGACCTGAACCTGAGCCACGACATCGTCAACGTGAACGGCGGCGCCTGCGCCCTGGGCCATCCAATTGGCGCCAGCGGCGCGCGCATCATGGTCACCCTGATGTATGCCTTGCAGGCACGCGGGCTTAAAAAAGGTGTGGCGACCCTTTGTATTGGCGGCGGGGAAGCGACGGCTGTGGCGCTGGAGATGATGTAATTTCTATAGCTGGTTGCGCTTGATGGATAAGGGCTGGAGCCTTGTTTGATGCAAGGGCTGTAGCCTGGAGAGGTGGGTGGTTGGCGGATAACGAAGACCAAGAACAGAGCTTATTTTGATACCGGTCCCATATTTACTGCAGCGGCCAAAGCGGTTCAGCCGGTCGATAGCATCAAAACTCATACCTTTTGCGAGCACTGATTGATTGACGGGCAAGTTGCCGGATTTGAATCAAAAAACAACCTGAGAGCTAGTTTTTTTGGGGTGTCAAAAAAACATCTTTTTTCCTTTCTGCGGTCGTGCGACTGCGCGAGAGAATCCTTCGCAATCGCGGTAGAGACACCCATTACTGGGCGCCCCCCCCGCACAGACCTGTACGTGCCCAATTGAGGCATACGGCTCCTACCTTGGGTGTTTGACGGCAAAGCGCTGGTCTGGCCATGGATGAAGGAGTCGTGGGGTCGGTAGCCAATCGTTGACCAGTTGGGTCATGCGCTCCCATGTCAGCTTGGTTTTCTGGCTTCGTCGTCGCAGCGATTTGCGCCATAGCTCCACCACATGGTATCGAAATGCACTCAAAGCTCTCTGCGCGAGTTCAAATTCGAAGTGCAACTTTGTAATTTACTGGTTGAGTGGGCGAGATGTGAGAGCATCCAGCCCCCGACCGTCAAGTCAAAGTTGCCCAGAATGACCTACACACACCTCACCCA
>Ga0105048_10006548_pt1 | contig 18766 bp, 11 predicted proteins | sample MAT05_FD_78382 | JGI IMG/M metagenome (GOLD analysis project Ga0105048, IMG submission 78382) | Freshwater microbial communities from Lake Fryxell liftoff mats and glacier meltwater in Antarctica - MAT-05 | ecosystem: Environmental > Aquatic > Freshwater > Ice > Liftoff microbial mat | place... | reverse complement strand
TTTAGCTTCAAATACTTCGTCACTTTCAATCGCATCCATTGCGGCGGCTTGTAAAAATTCTGACCGAGTAATTGGAATTCATTTTTTTAATCCAGCGCCAATTATGCCTTTGGTTGAAATCATTCCGGCCGTTCAAACAAATGATAAAACAACAAAAACGTCACGCGATTTAATTGATTCATGGAAAAAAACAACAGTCTTAACGAAAGATACGCCGGGCTTTATAGTTAATCGTGTGGCGCGACCATTTTATGGCGAAGCATTAAAAATTTACGAAGAAGGTGTAGCTGATTTTGCAACGATTGATTGGGCCATGACAGAGCTAGGAGGTTTTAAAATGGGGCCTTTTACATTGATGGATTATATTGGCAACGATGTCAATTATGCTGTTACAGAATCTATTTTTGCCTCGTTTTATTTTGACCCAAGATACAAACCTTCGTTCACTCAAAAAAGACATAGCGAAGCAGGTTGGTATGGTCGAAAAACAGGAAGAGGTTATTATGATTATTCAAAAAATGCAATTCTTCCAGAACCGAATAAAAATAAAGAACTTGGACAAAAAATTTTAGATCGAATTTTAGTTATGTTAATCAATGAAGCAGCCGAAGCGGTTTTCTTAAATGTTGCCTCTGCAAAAGATGTTGATTTGGCCATGACCAAAGGTGTTAATTATCCTAAAGGACTTTTAAATTGGGCAAATGAAATTGGTCTAGCGAATGTATTAGCAAGATTGGATGCATTGTACTTAGAATACGGAGAAGACCGTTACAGAGCAAGTGTTTTACTTCGCAGAAAAGTGAAAGCCAATGAGGGTTTTTAACTATTTTCAACTATAATTTTTTTGAGTGTTATCAATTTCATCTGTTTCGATTATTTTTGTAAAAAATAGTCTTATGAAATTGAATTACAGATTGATGCTGGCGCTAACAATTGTTCTAAGTTCATTTCAATCATTTTCGCAGGTTGAAATAATTGAAAAAGTATTTGGTTCTAAACCACTTAATTTCCGCAGTGAAATTGAAATCATTGATACTATCACAACTTTTCGTGCAATGAGCGATGGTTATGAGTCTACTTTTGCATTAGACAATACAATGTTTGGTGCAGAAGATTTTAAATTTATTCTCATCTATCGTCATAAAACACTTAATAAATGTGGTTTAATTGTTTATGGTGAAAAGAAATTTCATGCAACCGAGCCAGTTGCAGACAGTATTTATTTTGTTAAAGCCAACGAATATTTGTATACAGAATATACTGATGAAGATGGAAATTATATCTCATCCTATAAAGCAGGAAAATTGAATTTTATTTTTGTTCAGAAAGATGAAGGAGATGAGTTTTGGGAAGTTGTTTACACTGATCAAAATTACACTTCAAAAAATGTAGGTAAAGTGGAGCGCGCCATTTTGAAAGCTGTTTCTTTTTCTGAAAATACTGTTGAGGAATATAGTTCAGTTGTAACAGCCGTTTTCGCGGATTTAAAAACAAATAAAATTATCAATTCGTCTGTACTCAATGCAAATTTAGTTGCGCTTGAAGTTTATGCCTACCATTACGATTATTATGGATACGAATATGAATATGAAGCTGAATACGTTGAAGAGCCGTACTCTGATGGCGGAACAAGTCCAACAACTTTTGAAACAAGATTAAATTATTCACCGGTTGAAATTTTGTATATGACTTCTGGCGATACAATTTCTCAATTACTCAACTATAGTTATGTTGAAGCATCTGAAAAATCAGCAAAAGTAAAAGTGGTTCCTGAAAGCTTTTCCGGTGCTTGGAAATCAATTGAAACAGTAAATGATTATTCTCAATACATCATTATTGAAGAAGATGATGTATTAACTGATGTTGGATTATATGCATTTGTCACCGATGCCTACGACAATCTTTTTGAAGTTTCTACGCTTAGCTGGAATGAAGTATTACAGCGGCTTTCATTGGATGTGGAAAATCAGAAAAAACTAGAAACAATGTGGCAAGGTTCAAAATCTGAAATCAGTTTTATTAGTTCAACAAGTTGGTTAATAATAAATAGATACAAAGATTTTATTTTACAGAATAATGACAATTTGATTCATATTTATTTTGAAGCAGATATCGAAAATAAATTGTCTGTTGGTATGCAGACGTATCTTCCTCAAAAAATTTATTCTGATTTGGTGACTGTGCATTATGATGATTTAAATTACCTTACTGTTTATGAAAATATAAAAGGAGAAACATTAGATATGTATGCTGCAGGAGCAGATGTTTATTATTATAGCGCAACATTAGCTGTATCAGAAAAAAACATTGACAAGTCTGGAAATTTAATTTTAACAAACGAATCCATGGGTAGCATCACGTTAAAAAACTATACAGCAGGAAATTATTATGTTGGTCAAGTCAAAGTTTCATGGGTGGGCGAAGAAAAATTTGGCGAAGGCGTAAAAGTAATTGGAATGAAAACAATGCCCTATAAAATTTTAGATGAAGCAAATAACGTGCTGGCAGATGATGTGACAAGTTTGTTGATTGAAAATGTTGCAGGCTTTAATCTTTATCAAATTTATGACAGTAAGTTTAAATGCGGAATTTTAGGTCCTGACGGAACATGGTTGGTTAAAAAACAATACGATGCTGTTTCAATCGTTGGTACAAATTATTCATACGATTATTATTATTCTTCAAGAAGTTTTCCTATTTATTTTTTGGTTTATGAAAATGACAAGTGTGGCTTGATTGACACGAAAGCAAATTGGTTAGCTCCAATGGGTTTTGATTATATTGAAACTTGTCAAGAAGGAATAATAACTGTGAAAAATAATAAGGTTGGAATTTATTCTTACGACGGAAAAAAGATTTTAGACAATGAGTATTTAATTCAAGGATATTACGGTTTAAGCACCGATTGTTATTCGCTTGATATGTACCACAAAGGACCAAAAGTATTTAGTAAAAATGGTTTGTCCGGTGTGCTTGATAAGAATTTTAATCCACTAATTCCGTTTGAATATACATCGTTGTTTTTGACATCAGATATGAAAAATTTCATCGCTGTTAATCAAGATGGAAAATCAGGAATAATTGATATTAACAATAAGATCATTGTACCATTTGAGTTTGATTTTATTACGCCTTTTGATTTTGTTCCGAATCGTTATGTAGTTGGGAAAGACCAAAAACAAGGTGTAATTGATAGTGAAGGAAATATTTTAATTCCAATTGAGCATTATGCTGTTCAAACTAGTTCTGATTGGTACTCAAATGTAGTTTTGATTTACGATGAAAATTATTTGACCAATGCAATTGATACAACGGGTAAGTCGATTATCCAATCCGGTTGTGGTTATATTTATTATTATCAGGCTTACGATTTATTTTATTGCGGAACCGACATAAATTTTAATTTTTATAACCGTGCAGGAAATTTGTTGTACACTAAATTAACGTATTACATCGATCCATATTCTGCTTACGAAACTGTTCAGGTATATCAAGAAGCCCGAGATGATGGAAAAGAAGCAAGAAATGGTGCGTTTGATTTGTTAACTGGAGCAGATGTAATGCCACTCGAATATGAATCCATCTATCCAATATACATTGATATGCAAATTTATTTCGTTGCAACTGTAAAAGGAAAAATTGGAATTTATAAAATGAACGGTGAAGAAATTATTAAACCCAAAGGAACTTACCTTGACAATTATTTCTACGAATATCAAGATGATGGAACGTTTAAATATTTTGTAGAAATTTCAAATAAAAAAGGTAAATCATCTATAATTGAGATTCCAGCTAATTAAATAGTTTCATTTAAAAACGTTAAGGCGCAAAAAAAAATGTTAATTGGACATAGTGTCATTGGAGCGTGGTTTGAAATTATTAGTACATAACTTGTATCTTTATTCAGAAAGTGAATTATAGTTTTATGCGAATCTTCTTCTTCTTTTTTGTTTTTGCAACTAACTATTCAAATGCAACTGATACTTTATACACGCATCCAATTTATCCACCATTAGTGTATGAGGGTGACGAATACAATTATTTTAAATATACGCCGAAATATATTCCTGAAAATCTTTTACACAGCTTTAAAATTTTAGCAACGCATAGCGAATCTGTCCTAGAACGTTTCAAAAAAAGGCCTTTGGATGAAGTTGTGGATCGGGGCCTTTTTGAAAATGGATATCGACTGCGAAAAGAATTTTGTTTGGAAGGTTTTTCTCCTTTTGTACATTTTTTTCACAAGCGCGGAATTTATTCTCCTTATGCAATGCAGACATTTATTTTATTGTCTTTTCATCAATATCTGAAGAAAGAAAAAATAATGTGGCACGAAAACAAAAGGCTTGCATTAGAAGATATTCACCACGACAATCGAAATTGGAAATCAAGAAGCAGAAAAATAATGAAACCTATCAAGCCGGAGAAATGTGAAAAACCTAAAAAGGAAGATTCAATGACAGATGAGGAAAAGTTTTTTAATTATTGATTAAATAGGAGAATTGTCTCTGCATGGTGATTTTTTTATCGCAAAGGTTCCGCAAAGATAAGGCGCAAAGGTCCGCAAAAAATTTGTCCGTAAAGAACTAGAAAAAATCTCCTAAAATCTGCGTCTCTTTTCTGCGTTTATCTGCGGGAAAATAGAATCGCCCAAATTTTTAACTAAGCTTAAAGTTCCTGTTCATGCTGTGTGAGTGCTAGAACTAATACCAATGTGATTTATAAATTATGCCAATAATTATAAATCTTACAGTGGTATATGCCGATTGGAAAGAAGTTTGGTGCAATGCAGAGAAACGAAATTGGACCATTACTTATTTCACATCGGTATAAGAAATGATAAATGGATTGTTATTCTTTGGATGTTTGAAAAAATAATAAAACATATTTGGAGCAACGGAATACTTTTGAATAAAAACCTGTTGAAATTAAGAAATTTTTAAAACCAATGTTTCTTTCTAAAATAGATAATCATACCAATTAAAATTACCCCCATAATTCCGCAGATAATAAAATAGCCATATTGCCATTCAAGCTCTGGCATATTTTTAAAATTCATTCCGTATAATCCAACTATAAATGTCAATGGAATAAAAATGGTAGAAATAACTGTTAATACCTTCATTATTTCATTCATTTTATTACTTGTGCCTGACAGAAATAAGTCCATAATACTAGAAACAACTTCGCGCTGAGAATCAATGCTGTCGTTGACTTGAATAATATGTTCGTACAAATCTCTTAAATAGCGATGTGTTTTTTTATTTACAAGTGTTCCGCCATCTTTTTCCAAAACTGAAACCACTTCTCGGAGAGGAAGAACAGCTCTTTTAAAGTTAACTACTTGACGTTTTAAAAGTTGAATTTCTCTCAATGCATCAGGAGTTGGATTTTTAAAAATACCTTGTTCAAGTTCTGCATTTTTATCACTGAAATATTCTGTCACAAAAAAGTAATTGTCGATAATTGTATCTAACAAACGATACAATAAAAAGTCAACACTTCGTTTTCGTAGATCGCCTTTGTTGTTTCTTAAACGATCTCGAATTCCATCAAAAACATCACCACCTTCTTCTTGAAAAGAAATAATCCAGCTTTTTCCCATAATGAAACTGACTTGTTCCGATGTCATGGTTCTATTGGTTCCAGTAACACAAATCATTTTCAAAATCACAAATATATAATCGTCAAAAATTTCCGTTTTGGGTCGGTGATTCGTATTGAGTATATCTTCTAATAAAAGTTTATCAAGATTAAATTTTTCGCCGATATCTTGTAATAATTTTATGTCATGAAGCCCATCAACGTTTATCCAAGTAATGGTTTCAGAACTGAAGTATTTAGTTACTTCATCAACACAACATTCTTTTTCTGTCAGGTTTTCGCTGTCATAATCGAACACAGAAATTTTTACAACGTCGGCACGTTGGCTGCCAATGTGAACAAGTGTGCCTGGAGGTGCTCCGGATTTTGTTGATTTTCTGACGGCGTGTCGACTCATACTATCAAATGTAAAAATTATTTAGCATCTCCTGTAAAAAAAAAAGAGATTGAAAATTTCAACCTCTTTTTTCTGAATTTGAGTTTATTTTATTTTTTAAAATTATGTGCAACAACTAATTCTTTTGTACCGTGTGTCCAAGAATAAAATCCTTCACCCGATTTAACCCCTAATTTGCCTGCAGTAACCATGTTTACAAGTAATGGACAAGGAGCGTATTTGTCATTGCCTAAACCTGTATAAAGTACATTCATAATTGCAAGGCAAACATCAAGCCCAATAAAATCAGCTAATTGCAAAGGACCCATTGGATGAGCCATTCCTAATTTCATGACGGTGTCAATTTCATCAACACCAGCAACGCCTTCATTCAAAGTGATAATTGCTTCATTAATCATCGGCATTAAAACACGGTTGGCAACAAATCCTGGATAATCATTTACTTCAACTGGAACCTTCGCTAACGTTTTGCTCATTTCCATGATAGTTTTGGTCACTTCATCAGAAGTTGAATAACCACGAATAATTTCCACCAATTTCATTACTGGAACAGGATTCATAAAGTGCATGCCAATCACTTTATCAGGCTTAGAAGTTACAGCTGCAATTTTAGTAATGGATATGGAAGAAGTATTAGTTGCAAGAATACACGATGCACTAGTTGCTGCATCAATGTCCTTAAATATTTTTAATTTTAAGTCAATATTTTCTGTCGCTGCTTCAACAACTAAATCAGCATTTGCAACACCAGTTTTTAAATCAGTGATTGTTGTGATATTGGATAACGTTTTATTTTTATCATCAACGGTAATTTTTTCTTTCTCAACCATCCGGTCCAGATTTTTACCAATTGTTGCAAGTGCTTTTTTTAAAGATTCTTCTGAAAGATCTACCAGATTAACTTTATAACCAAATTGCGCAAAGGTGTGTGCAATTCCGTTGCCCATTGTTCCCGCACCAATAACTGTGATATTTTTCATAGCGATTTTTATAAAATTTGAAGGATAAAGGTAGTTATTAATGGATGGAAAATGGAAGAGGGCCGATGGGAAATGTTTGAGATGTGTGTGTTTTTATTGTTGAATACCTGCCTGGCTGCACCAAGCAGACAGGTTTTTTTGGAGTTTGATTTATTAGTCGACGGGCTTGCCCCGTCCATAATCGAAAGTTTATTGGTTAATAGATTAAGTCTAATCTACGATTGCCGCATCCGATCAACCCCTCTGCCCTCTGCCATTTGCCCTTTTCAATTTCACATTATTTTTACCTCCACCCAACCCTTTTACAAACCCTGTCGTCTTTATTCCTGAAACATAAGTTGAAACGTCAACTTTTGAAATGAAAAAACGAAACCCGACCTTGATTTATTTCAAGTTCGGGTTTTTAGTTTTTTGATAATTTTCTGAAAACGGTTAGTTCAAACTCCTCTACTTTCAAAATCAAATAATAAATCTTTAACGAATTTTAAAGTCGAATAAGAATTTTAGTTCGAAGCTTTCGTTAATTTTGGTGCATGACCGAAATAAACGACGAGGAAAAAAAGCCGAACTCAACCGAAGCTGAAGTTCTACCTCTTGCCGAATCGGGTCCTGAAAAGCATTATGGGTATTTAATTGTTGTGCTAGGTTTTGTCTCAGCTATTTTGACAATGCCTTTGTTCATGTTGATTTATAAATATTTTCCGGAAATCAAAATTAATGTAGGAGAAACACTGGTTCGTCTTGATCACATTTTACTTTTTCTTGTTATTTTTTTTGCAACCTATTATTTGATTCGAAAATTTAGAACAATTGTTTTTATTATCGTTGTTTCAGGATTAGTGGTTTTAACAATTACAAATTTCTCCGGAGTTTATACAATTAGTAATTTGTATCACGATTATGCAGCTTTTTTGTATAACCTATCGGAAAATTCAATGAGTCAAAAATTTTTGCAAGAAGATGGTGTGTTTAAAAGAGAAGATGAACTTCGTGCCGCCATTGATTATTCAAATCCCGAACTGCGCAATTATTCTGCGAGCATTGCTGTAAAACATTTTGAAGACAAGGCTTATCTATCTACAAACCGAAGATGGGTGCAATTTTTTAGTGTTTTTAAAGAAATATATGGTCACTGGAAATATGTATTTGATCCCGTAGGTGAGGAGTATTACTCGAAGGCGAGCGAAACTTTAAGTCAATTAAATTATGACGATAATTTTAAAGGTGATTGCGATGATTATTCAATTATGATGGCAGCGTGCATTAAAGCAATTGGAGGAGAAGTGAGATTAGTTAGAACAATTGTAGAACGAGATGGAGTAAAAAGCGGACACATGTATCCTGAAGTAAAATTTGGTGATTCTAAAGATTTGGAAACGGTCGTATATCTTATCAAGAACGTTTATTTTGTTGATGAATCAAAAGGAAAATCAATCTTCTATTACGAAGACAAAAAAGGAATTATCTGGTTAAATTTTGATTATAACGATGCGTATCCAGGTGGAAAATTTCAAAGCGACGTGCGTGAAAGTGAAATTATTATATAGCTGAGACTTTCCATTGTAAAACGGTTTAGGTGATTTTTAGTCGTTAATCAGTCAATTTTGGTCATTCGTCTAAATAGTTTGCTTTTCTCCATCAAACGTCTTAATTTTTCTGTGTTGATAAAAGATGCATGGACATCAAAAATTATAATTTTCATTGCCCGCATTGCTCAAAAAAATTGAGTGAATCTGGCGTCATTGTTTTAAATACAAGACGTCAAACCGGTGAAGAAGGACATATCCGACTTGCAACAACCTTTGGAAATTATAGCTACTCACACGATCCTTCTGTTAAATTTAATCCTGGCGAAATTGTTGCTTTTTCTTGTCCCGCTTGTAGTGCCTTAGTTCATTCTGACAAATACAAAGATTACGCGCAGCTCAAAATGATTGTCTCTGATAAAATTGAATTCGAAATTTTATTCTCACGAGAAGCTGGTAAACGCAAAACGTATGTCGTAACTGAAGATGGCATTGAATCTTATTCGGAACGATAAATTAGAAGTACGATTGATGGACTTCTAACGACGAATTTAAATTTCAAACACAAAATCAATTTGTAATCTCACAGCTCAAAAAAAAAATCAAATAATCCTGACCACCTGACCACCTGAACCACCTGAACCACGCGACCAGCACTCACCCGGCCACCAATTCCCCGACCCATAAACGTTTACACCGAATAATCAACTCAACTCTACAAATAATAACCGGGTAACATAATCTCTAAGTAGTCACACATTACCAACATCATTTGTTTTACATTTGAAACGACTTTTAAACTGTATTATGAAAAATTGGATTCCTTTCTTAACACTAATTTTCTTTGCTTCATGCTCGTCTGATGAAATTGAACAAGCCGAATTAGTTAAAATCAATCCTGCTTTCGCTCGATATGTTTCTGCATTTACAGGTGGAACAATTCCTTCTGACGGAACGATTAAAGTACAGTTCGTTGAGCCCGTTGGCGCAGATCGGAAAGATGATGATATGTCTCCTGTCTTTTCAGTTTATCCTCATGTCGAAGGTGCCGTTACTTGGATTGATAATCAAACTTTACAATTCGATCCGTCAGAATTATTGTCATCAGGAATTCGTTACAAAGGCAGTGTCAATCTTGCTGAATTAACAACAGTTGAAACCGGATTCGAACAATTTGAGTTTAATTTCAGAACGGTAAAAAAAGAACTTCAAATTGATATTCAAAATTTCGCAACTTATAATGCTGCCGATTATACCAAACAAAAATTAGAAGGTCGTGTTCGTTTTACAGATATTGTAGATTCAGTTGCAATCAATGAATTAATTAAAGCAACGCAAGATGGAACTGAACTTCCTGTAACAATGAAAAAAGAAGGAAAGTATTCGTACAAATTTACTGTCGATAATATTTTAAGAAAACAAAATCGTTCTGATCTTTCTTTAAGTTGGAACGGAGAAGATTTAGGAATCGATAATGAAGGCACAAAAGAAATTCGCATTCCTGCTAAAGATGAATTTGTTGTTTTAGATGTTGAAGTGAATCATTCTCCCGAACAATTTGTAAAAGTTCATTTTTCTGACCCGCTTAATACAGCACAGTTTTACGAAGGATTAATTTATTTAGACAATCATGACGTAACAATTGTTGCTGACCAACAATTTATCATCTTGTATCCAACCGAACGAATTGTAGGCTCAGAAAAAGTAATAATCGACCAAGGAATTGAAAATGCAAGAGGTCAAAAATTAGCGATTTCAGAAGTGTTTAAAGTTTATTTCGACGATATCGCTCCTGATATTGAATTGATTGGTGAAGGTAATATTGTACCTCGTTCTGGAGAAAGTCATTTTCCATTTCGCTCAATTAATTTAACGGCTGTAGATGTTTCTATCACAAAAATATACGAAGACAATGTGTTGCAATTTTTTCAAGAGAATAATTATGATGGTTCGTATCAATTGAGACGTGTAAGTCGTGAAGTGCATTCAGAAAAAGTAGAATTGAATCCAGTAGGAGATTTGGATTTACATGATTGGAATAATTTTTCAATTGACTTAGGAAAATTTACAGACCTCGATCCTGGTGCAATTTATAGAGTTGAGTTAACAGCAAAAAAGGAATACTCTTTGTATCAATGTACTGAAAAAGTAAAGTTTGATGAATCACTAACAGCCTTTACTTTTACAGGTGGAAGTGAAGAGTGGAGTGAAAAAGATTGGGAAGATAATTATTATTACGACGACTATTATTACGATTATTATTATGACTACGATTATGATTATGCGCAAGACCAAAAAGAACATGATGATCCTTGTCATGAAAAATTTTATGAAAAATTTTCACTCGCTAGAAATATTTTAGTTTCTGATATCGGATTGATTGCAAAAGCAGGCGGTGATAAAACAATGCATGTCATCGTTAGCGATATCAATACAACTGACCCAATGCCTGAAACGAAAATTAAATTCTATGATTTTCAACAACAGTTTTTAGGAGAAACAACAACCAATGAAAATGGAATGGCGGAATATAAAATGGACAGAAAACCATTTGTACTGGTCGCTGAAAAAGATGGTCAAAAAGGATATTTAAAATTGAATGATGGTGAAAGTTTATCACTCAGTAAGTTTGATGTGTCTGGCGAAACAGTTCAAAATGGTGTAAAAGGATTCATCTATGCAGAGCGTGGTGTTTGGCGTCCTGGTGATAGCCTTTATATTTCTTTTATGCTGGAGGATAAAGAAGATGTTTTGCCCGAATCTCATCCAGTTAAATTTGAATTAATCAATCCAAAAGGAATTGTGATTCATGAAAAAATTAGAACTACTTCAAAAAATGGTTTGTACGATTTTAAAACAAAAACAAGACAAGATGCATTAACTGGAAATTATTCAGCAAGAATTACAATTGGAAATAGAACTTTTCATAAATCTTTAAAAGTAGAAACTGTAAAACCAAACCGACTAAAAATAAATTTAAGTTTTGCAGGAACAACACTCAATGAAAAAGCAGGACGAGAGGTAAATCTTGATGTTGCTTGGCTGCATGGCGCAGTAGCTAATGGTCTTAAAGCAAAAGTAGATGTGCATTTGGAAGCAACAAAAACAACGTTTAAAAAGTTTGATGGTTTTGTTTTTGATGATCCGTTGAAAGAATTTACTTCTGAAGACAAAACAATTTACGAAGGCAATTTGAACGAAAATGGAAAATTAACTTTGATCACGGTATAACATTAACCACAGCGGCTCCAGGAATGTTGAAAGCTTATTTCACAACAAAAGTTTTTGAAAGCGGCGGCGATTTTAGTATTGACAGAACAGCAGTTACTTATTCTCCTTATTCAGAATACGCTGGAATTAGAGTTCCAGAAGGCGACCTTTACGGAGGAACTTTAGTCACAGGAAAAGATCACTCGATTGACATTGTTACACTTAATGAAAACGGAAATTTTGCCAATGGTAAAGTATCAGTACAAGTCTACAAACTTGAGTGGCGTTGGTGGTGGGATAATTACGACGGCGATTTAACAAGTTATATTTCACGCGAAAGTACGATGCCAGTTGAAACAAAATCTTTGACAACAGTGGGTGGAAAAGCTTCTTACAAATTCAGAATTAACCAACCGGATTGGGGAAGATATTTAATTATGGTAACTGATGAAAATTCCGGTCATACAACAGGACAAATTGTTTTTGTTGATTGGCCTTATGAAGCTAGAGCTAATCGTTCTAATTCTGAAAACGCAACCATGTTGACTTTTTCAACTGATAAAGAAGTTTATAAAAAAGGTGAAACAGTTCAACTCTCAATCCCAACACCAGAAGATGGTAGAGCATTGGTAAGTTTGGAAAGTGGAACAAAAATAGTAGACAAATTTTGGATTGACACAGAAAAAGGTGAAACAAAATGTGAGTTCATTACAACTGAAGAAATGGACCCTAATGTTTTTATTCATGTAACATTAATTCAGCCGTATAAAAATTTAAAAAATGATTTACCAATTCGTATGTATGGCGTCGTTCCAATTTCTGTTGAAGACCCTGCGTCGCATTTAGAACCTGTGATTGGAATGGCCGATGTTTTAAAACCAGAGACATCAACAATCATAAAAGTCGGAGAAAAAACGGGTAAGCCAATGACTTACACTTTGGCAATTGTTGATGAAGGATTATTGGATTTAACAAATTTCATAACACCTGATCCTTGGAATAATTTTTATGCCAAAGAAGCACTCGGTGTAAAAACGTGGGACATGTACGATTATGTCCTGGGTGCTTATGCAGAGGAGATGGATAAATTATTGGCGATAGGTGGTGACGCAGATGGTCTAAATAAAAAAGGTGCAAAGGCAAATCGATTTGAACCCATGGTGCGTTTTTTAGGACCATTTTCAACAGAAGGAAAAATTAATTCGCATAAAATCCAAATTCCAAATTATGTGGGTTCTGTTCGTGTGATGGTGATTGCAGGTGAAGATGCGGCTTACGGCCACACAGAAAAAACAGTGCCAATCAGAAATCCATTGATGGTTTTAGGAACTTTACCAAGAGTTGTTGGTCCAGGCGAATCTGTTACGCTGCCCGTAAATGTTTTTGCAATGGAAAGTCAAATCAAAGAAGTTTCAATAACCGTTACTACAAACGAATTTTTTAAAATAGAAGGAGAAAAAACTCAAACACTTTCTTTCAAAAAAATTGGTGATCAAATTTCAAATTTCAAATTAACAGTTGCTGAAAAAACAGGAATTGGAACAGTTTCAATTCTTGCAACAAGCGGAAGTGAAAAAGCAAAATTCGATTTTGAAATTGAGGTGCGCACGCCAAATGCAGAGCAAATAAAGACAGAAGAAAAAATCTTGAATTCTGGTGAAACCTACTCAGGAACGATGAATTATTTTGGAGTAGAAGGAACGAATCAAGCCTATCTCGAAGTTTCTAATTTTCCGTCTGTTGATTTAGGAAAAAGATTGGATTATTTAATTTCGTATCCGCATGGATGCATTGAACAAACGACGTCATCTGTTTTTCCGCAATTGTATTTGGTCGATTTAATGGAATTAGATGCGAATCGTAAAACGAAGATTCAGACAAATGTCACTGCTGGAATTGAAAAAATAAAAACATTCCAAACATCAAACGGTGGTTTCTCTTATTGGCCAGGCGATACTTATGACAATGAGTGGGGAACAAATTATGCGGGACATTTTTTAATTGAAGCAGAAAAATTAGGCTATTCTGTTCCTGGAGGAATGAAAACAAACTGGATTAATTTCCAGAAAAAACAAGCGAAGAAATGGAGCAAAGCGAACGAAACCATCAACGGATATTATTACGATGATTTGACACAAGCTTATCGTTTGTTCACATTGGCACTTGCAGGTAAAGCTGAAATTGGATTGATGAATCGTTTGCGTGAACGCACAGACCTTTCTTTACCGGCTCGTTGGAGATTAGCGGCTGCATATAAAATTGCTGGACAAAAAGAAATCGCATTAGAATTAATTCAAGGACATGGAAAATCTGTTCCTGCATATTCAGAATTGTCTTATACATACGGTTCTGATTTGCGTGACGAAGCAATGATAGTAGAAACATTGGTTTTATTAGGTATGAAGACTGATGCGGCTGTTATGGCCAAAGCAATTGCTGATCGATTGAACAACGATGAATGGATGAGTACACAAACAACTGCTTATAGTTTATTGGCAGTAAGTAAATTTTTAGGATCAAGTAAAGCTGAGACGAAATTGAAATTCTCATACACAGTCAACGGACAAGCTGGCACTCGTAATTCGGATATCTCGATGGTGAGTTTTGATTTAGGACCAAAATCGAAAAACGTTGAGGTTAAAAATACGGGCGAAGGAATTTTGTATGTCAAACTAATTACAAAAGGAATTCCAATAAGTGGTGGTGAGCAAAACGAAGCAAATAACATAAGCATCTCCGTGAATTATTTCGACATGAAAAACAATAAAATTGATGTCACAAAAATGATACAAGGAGCCGATTTTGTTGCGGAGATAAAAGTAAAAAATTCTGGAATCAGAGGTGATTTACAAGAGCTCGCTTTATCACACATCGTTCCGTCTGGTTGGGAAATTCACAACTCACGAATGGATCAATTCAATTCTAACAAGTCTTCGTTTTTCACCTACCAAGATATTCGCGACGATCGGATTTACACTTATTTTGATTTAGAATCCGGAAAAGAAAAATCGTTTCGTGTTCAATTAAATTCAAGTTACTTAGGTAAATTTTATCTACCTGGAATTACGGTAGAAGCGATGTACGACAATACAATTTATGCGCGCGTAAAAGGGCAATGGGTGAGTGTGGAATAAATTTAAATTGATTTGTTTTGATTAAACCTTTCGGAATTTATTTTTCAAAGGGTTTATTTTTCGCGCAAATTTCAGCAAAGCCTCTTAGAGTAAATGATGGCAAAGTTGTGCAAAGGTTTGGCGAGTATCGAGTTATTTTAATTAGCAATACAGTTGTATTTTTTGTGTTCAGTTGCAATTACATTCTTTAATTTAACTATGCTTTGCGAACCCTTTGCGAGAAAACAATTAACTATTTCACTCAATGAAAATTTCTCTAAACCTCATTTTCAAAAACCTTGTTAATTATAAATCTTAAAATTTTATGGCTAATTATCTTTATTAATTCAATAACAAGCGTCAACTTTTTATTTTAAAAAAAGTAATTAATCAAAATTTATAGAAAAAAATGAACTAATTAGTGTTATTTATTTAGATGAAAACAAGGCTTTCGAAGGTTAAGTATAATTTAATCAAAATGTGCGTAGCACTGTCTGGTTTTAAGTATGTCCTACAAAGAATCGTCCAAAACAAACCATTCATTCTCTTTTTTCGTATCTTTACTAAAACTATCTCGCTATGAAAGCTAAATTTATCTTCGGAATTCTTGCTGTTGCAACATTAACTTTTGCATCTTGTAAAAAGAATAATGGTTGTTCTTTTTCTGAAAAAGCAGTCGTTAAAGATTTCTCTTATACAGATTCATGTGGAATAGTTTTTCAATTAGAAGATGGAACTAAATTAGAGCCTACTAACTTAGCTGAACATTCAGGAATGGAATATAAAAGTGGAGATTTAGTTTGGCTTTCTTATAAACCTGCTTCAGGTGCAAGCACTTGTGGATTAGGCGAGATAGTTGAGATTCGTTGCGTTTCTAAGCGCGAATACTAAGTTTTTGTTCTCTGCCTTTATAAGTTCTGCTTTCGTTTACGGTTAAGCGACAATATTAAATTTATTCGAAATTATTTGAAATGAAGGTTACATGTTAACCTCCCATCCATTAATCTATAAAGAAAAAAAATCATGAAATCAATTGCCGTCAAATTAATAATCTCTGTGCTCTTTATGTGTGGCAATTCTAATTCAATTATTGCACAATCTTCTATGAGTCTTGATGGAAATTCTTACAGTGTTAGTTTAACGAAGTTAAATGGAAGCATTACTAGACCCTCTTGGAAAATAGATACCTTTATTTTTGATTCTGGCGAAATGCATCCTGCGGGAATGCAAAAGAGAGAAGGCTTTGGAGATGCCCCATATAATACCAATGTGATTTATAAGTTATGCCAATAATTATAAATCTTACAGTGGTATATGCCGATTGGAAAGAAGTTTGGTGCAATGCAGAGAAACGGAATTGGACCATTACTTATTTCACATCGGTATAATCCATCAACTACTAATACATATCAAAACTCTTTGATAAAATTTATTTATGAGAACTCTAACAAGGATGGCTCTACTCTTAAAATTGAAGGAACAGCTCAAGGCAATGATATTGAAGGAACGGCAGAGTGGACCGACGACAATGGTTTGCACAAATACACTTTTACAGGAGTTTTGTTATAATTGATATTTTTTTTGCTGTTTTTTATGATACCCGCAGGAGTCCGATTGAAGCATAGGAAATCGATTTCATTCCATGATTAATTCTCAAAACTAATTTTATAGAAGAATGTTTGGTGTCTGAGCGTAGCCGAGGAAACCGGGTTTAATCCACGCCGAGGAAACCAAATTCTAATCCACCATTAAATTCCCAATCTTATACAAATATTCTGAACTGTAATTTGCGAAACCTGCAATATGCGGTCCTTTGATTGTCCACATTTCTTTGCGTTCTGAGGTTGCATTGGTGTAAATTTCTTTTCCCATTTTGTAAGGGCAAGTATTATCTTCGCTACTATGAACTACTAATAAAGGCTTTGTCCATGATTTTACTAATTCTTCACCTTTGAATTTATTTCCAAGAATTAAAAAAGGTACAAAGCGTAAAATTTTAGGAGTACGATTGATTCCAATTTCTCTGTAATTAGTAAAGGCGCCTTCAATCACCATCGCATCCAATTGATCTTGATTATCGACACCAATTTTTAAAGCAAGATTTCCTCCTAATGAAAAGCCCATAATTATTTTTTTTGTGGAAGCGACTTCTGGCAAAGCTGCAAAAAAGTCAAATGACTTTTGCGCCGACTCAATGACTTCGTTGTGTTGCGCATGTCCGTCCGAATTTCCATATTCGGGATAATCAATCATAAAAGTTTGATAACCTTCTTCCCACAACATTTCCGCAACAGTTTGCCAGCCGGCTAAACTTCCTCCATTTCCGTGCAGAATAAAAATAGACGCAATTGGTTTTTCTTTCTTGAAATAAACAGCATGTACTTTTTTTTCTTTGTGATAAGGAATGTAAAATTCAGTTGCGTTTGATAATGCGATTACTTCATTTTTGTCAGGAAAATAATAGAATGGATTACAAGAACAACTCGCTATCAAAAAAGAAATCAACGTAAAGGCAATTATTTTTTTCGACATGCTATCGTGAGATTAAAGTATAAATGTAGAATATCTTTATGCGCAATTTAATATTGTCTCGCTAAATTTTGTTAAGATATATTCTTTGCGGAACTTTGTGATCATTTGCTTTAATCGCCTTTGCGACACTTTGCGCGAAACCAATCATTATTTCACGCAGAGAAAAAACGCAAAGTTCCGCGGAGAACTTAGAGTTGTATTGCTGCTGTCAAATAAAATCCAATTCCATCGGCAGGAATAATTCCTGGACCAGGATAACCGGTTGCTCGACGCGTGAAATAATGATTATTTGTTAGATTGTTGACTCCTCCTTTGAAGGTTATTTTTTTATTTAATTCAAACGCAATATTTGCGTCCATTACATAATAGCTTGGAATTAGGCCTGCAACAGCATCTGGATCAAACGTAGCATTGGTCGCATCCGAAAATTGTTTGTGTACGTATGAAACCAAATAAGAAAAGCGCCATTTTTCAGTTTGATATTTTACGCCAATTTTTGCAGTGATTGGAGGAACCAATTCTACAAAATTTCCGCTGTAGGCATTGTTTTCAAATTTTCCATAACGTGCATAAACGAAAGCAAAATTTCCAAATATGTTCAAAGAATTATCGGGATTGTTTTTGGATCTGAATTTTCTTTCGATAAATAATTCAAGTCCTGTGCTATATGCTTTACCTACATTGGTGCGGTATCTAACAAATTCATAGTCGGATAATTTTTTGTCAATTAAACCAATTTTATTGTCGTAATAAAGAAAAAAAGCGCTGACATCATACGTACAATTTTTCATCACGGCACGAATTCCTAAATCAGAATTAAATCCTTTTTCATCTTTCATATTGGGATCAATTTGCATATTTGGATTAACAACACGAATGTCTGAGAAGTTGATTCCACGGTAGTTCTGAGCAATGTTTCCGTAAATGTTTGCGTCTTGAAAAACTTTCCAAGTAAATCCAATTCCTCCCAAATAAATATTTCGTTGATTTGATTTTGCTTCTGAATAAATAGAATCAAAAATGACAGCATTGGTCAAAGGATGATAAACAGTTTCGCGATACATTCCTTCAGCTTTTGTGTCGATGTACTCATAACGAAAGCCAGCAGAGATCCAAAATTTACTTGTGAGTTGAATTAGATTTTCAAAATAACCCGCTATGTTTTTTGACGGAAATACATAATCTGAACCTTGTAATTCGTCTGGATTTAAAAATGAAAAATGGGGGAGAGACGTTGAATCTGCCAAGCCTTGTTTATTGGCTGTTTCACCTTGATAATAGCGAACTCCGTATGTAATGACTCCTCGAAATTTTTTCCCATTTGGATAACGTTGCAGCAACCTTAGCTCTATTCCGAAATTTTGAAATTTACCTTCAATTAAATCGCGTTCTTCGTAATCATCC
>Ga0105048_10006545_pt1 | contig 18769 bp, 18 predicted proteins | sample MAT05_FD_78382 | JGI IMG/M metagenome (GOLD analysis project Ga0105048, IMG submission 78382) | Freshwater microbial communities from Lake Fryxell liftoff mats and glacier meltwater in Antarctica - MAT-05 | ecosystem: Environmental > Aquatic > Freshwater > Ice > Liftoff microbial mat | place... | reverse complement strand
CGCTGAGCCGGCCATGACTCGACCGCTCAAGGTGGTGCCCGCACCCAATGCGACAGCCGCGCCTCCGAGTATTGTTCCCTCCATGTGCGTACTGGCACCCATGGCGGGTTTCTGGGAAGGGTGGAACCCGCACACGCTTCATCGTGCGGATTCCACCGATTCGGGGCCTGTTGCGCGCCTATTTCCAACCGTACTGCGTGCCGAATTATCTGTCGTACGCATTGGACATTTTTGAGCGACTTTGCCACTTTGCTATCGCACGCCCAGGAGGTCTGGTTGGATTGGTATCGCACGCTGTGTCGGATTGGTATCGCACGCTGTGCCGGTTTGCTATCGCACACTTTGCCGCAGTGCAGTCGTAGTAGCACCGTCGCGGGCGTCGATTTGCGGGCGCGGTCGGATTTGGCTCGGTGGCGAGGGAGTGGGATGTTGAAGACGACGACAGCGGCGAGGCCGCTGTCGTGGGTACCTGGTGGTTGAGTCGTTGCGTCGGCCGTATCGGCGTGGGATCAGAACGGCAGCGGATCGTCGAAGTCGGCGATGGTGGTTTGGCCATTTATGTCGGCCTATGGCTGGCCCATGCCGCTCTAGCCTTCTACGCACTGCGCCATCTCAATCAAGCCATTTTGGCCGACCTGTTGGCGCTGCTGATCTTGGCGCAGCCGTTTGGGCGACTGCTTGCACTACCCCGCTTCGGCCCCCACAAGCCAAAAGGACTTCCGGCGCACTCGAGAGGAAAGTCCGACAGGCTGCTCGCCTTGCCGCCAGCCTGAGGGAGTGCGCTTGCTCGCGATCCGGGCCAATGGCGGGATTGTCTTGCTCGCTTTTCACTTGGCATCGATGTGGTTCCGTCGTCCGGCACGCGTCTATCCCTCAAGCAAACGCATCTATCAGCGGTTTTAGCTGCTCGGCGTAGCTCTGCCATAAACGGCCGCGGTCGCGGCGGATGCCGTCGCGTACCAATACGCTGCTGGCGGTCGCGACGGGGTCGCTGCTGCGCTCAATGTCGATCATGCCGGGTTCAAATGGCAGGCCACAAAAATCGCTCATGCGTTGTGCGGCGGATAGCGGGTTTGCTACGACATCCTCATAGGTGAGTTCCAGGATGCGTTCTGGCAGCAGCGCACGCCAGTGCGCCATCAACTCGCGTTGCCAACCGTGATAGCTGACAAACTCTTGTTGGTCATAGGAGTACGGGCAGGCGGTGGAGAATAAGGTGCGCAGACTGGACAGACCGGTGTCGATCGGATCGCGGCTGACGTGAATGAATCTGGCGTGTGGCAATGCGCGCGCGATGAAACCGATGTTGAAGAAATTGGACGGCAGCTTGTCCGTTACCCATGGCCGTTCGCGCGCGCGCCAGCGCATGCCGGCCAGATAGCCGTCGCCGATGTGTCGATAATTGAGCGATTGGCGTGCGGCAACCATGTGCTCATCGACCACCGACGAACTGTAACGACCGCTTGCCAAACGCAGTTGGGTGGGCAATTCATAGGTTTCGCCGGCCGCACTCACTTGGCTGTGACCACCGATTATGCGTTCGACCAAGGTGGTTCCGGAACGGTGCAAGCCCACGATAAAAATCGGCGTCAATTGGCGATCTTCGCTGCCGTCCGCAGATAATTCTGCGGCTGACCATTGCTGTAGCCGCGTGAATACATTGCGCGTGGCACCGGCATCGTAGTCTAGGCCTGCGCGTTTGGCGCGGCAGGCGCGTTCTAGGGCGACAAACGCGCGCTTAAAGTCACCCAAATCATGCAATTCATTGTGCAAGGCGTAGGCAATGAAGGCTTGATCCTCTGTTTGTGCGGCGCGTGCCAAGGCGCGCTCGATTCGATCAATGCGCGCAGCCGGATCAGGCCGCCGCAACCGTGATAACAGCCAATGGGCGTCTGACAGATCAGGGTACAAGTGCAAAGCGCGCTCAAGCAAATCGGCCGCGGCGTCGACTTCGCCGAAAAACACCTCAATGTGCGCCGCCATATACAAGCTAGGCGGGTGGCGCGGATCTTTGTCGACCGCGGCGCGCGCATAGGCCCTGGCCATCCGATGCGCGCCCACGCGGCTGAGTTGCTGCGCCACTGCAGCCAGATTTTGCGGCGAGTCCCACATGGGCGGCGGCAACTGACTGCAGATATCCAGCACCAGCGTCGATTGGCCAAGCGCCACCAACTGGCCGATCAATTGCAAAGCCAAACCGGGTGAGTCGATGGTCTGGCGCGTGGCGTGCAAGGTCAATTGGTTGGCAGGCGTGCAGGCACCCGCCATCAAATGCAGGGCGGAGAGCTTCAACAGCGCAGGCACGTGGCCGGGCATTTCCGCCAACACGGCCTGCAAAGCGCCAGTTGCGGCATCCACGTGACCGGCGCTCAGATAGGTTTCGGCGCGCTGGAAATTGCGTCGCGCGCGCGACGCTGTCATCGGATCATTCACGCCTGATTCTCAACAGCGTCCGGTGATCGGCTGCCGCGCAGCGGGCCGACGCGCGCTTCGATTGCGGCCTGCAATGGTCTGCGCCAGCCGAACAAAAAGCCAGCCTCCGCCAGCACAAATAATGGGCCGATGGCCAAGCCCATCAAATCATCGACAAATGCGGGTTTGCGTCCTTCGTAGTGATGACCCAGAAACTGCAGCGCCCAGCCCAGCACAAACAAACCCACACCCGCGATCAGCCAAATCCCGGTTGCGGCGGCTGCCAAAGACGCTGCAATCCACAGCGTGGGTACCAACAACATCGCCATTACGCCGCCGTAACGCCAATCCAGACGCAGGTAATAAACCACGCCAACCAAACCGACTAACCATGCCGGCGAGACCATCAAATCCATCAGAACGAAACTTGGCCTTGCGAGCAAGACCGCAACGGCGAGCACAATCATCGGAACACCGACAAAATGGGTGAGGATATTGCGTCGATCGCGGTGATAGGCGGCGTATTGAGAGAGTTGCTCAATCAGGGTTTTCATTGTGGAAAGGCTCATTCCCGGTTTATTTGCGAATTATTGCAGGCAGATGGGATTAGTCCACTGCCCGGCGCCGATACGGCCGATACACTGGGTTCCAGACTTCCGCTTCGATGCGCAGTCGCAAAGTGGCGTCATCACAAGGCTCTGCTACGCCATCCGCTTGTGCTTGCCTAGCGGTAGCTAGGGCCACTGCAATGGAAACCTCGCGTAACTGGTTTACTGGCGGCAGCAAGCGTGCGTGGCTATCGTGTTTGGCCGGGGATAACTCGGCCAAGGCTTTGCCGGCGGCCATGAACATAGTGTCGGTCACACGCCGTGCATTCACTGCCAAAACGCCTAAGCCCACGCCTGGGAAAATGTAGGAGTTATTGGTCTGGTTTACTGGCACCAGTTTGCCCTGCCACGGGACAGGCGCAAAGGGACTGCCGGTACCAATTAATGCGCGACCGTCCGTCCAGGCGATTAAATCTGCGGGAATCGCCTCACAGCGCGAAGTTGGATTAGACAGCGGAAAAATGATCGGGCGCTCTACATACGCAGCCATTGCGCGAATCGCCGCCTCGGTGAACGTGCCACCCTGACCCGAAACGCCAATCAGCGTGGTGGGTTTGGCGTTGCTAATCACATCAAGCAGCGTTATTTCGCTGGGATCGACCAGAATCCAATCGACGACAGCTTGTTCGGCTTGTGCGAATTGCGCGCGATCGCCCGACACTTCACGTCGTCCGTGCGCCACTAGGCCTTTGCTGTCGAGTACGAAAAAGCGGCTGCGCGCCTCGCTGTCCGACAATCCCGCGTTTTTCATCGCCTGCATCAACAGATTGGCGACTCCGACGCCGGCGGCGCCGGCGCCCAAAATAGCGATGCGCTGGTCTTGGATGGCCACGCCAGTGACATCGATAGCCGCCATCAGCGTGCCGGTGGCGACCGCCGCGGTGCCCTGGATGTCGTCATTGAAGGTGCATAGGCGATCGCGATAGCGCTCCAACAAACGCGAGGCATTGCTGCCGGCAAAATCCTCCCATTGCAGCAATACATTCGGGAACCGTTCTGCCACCGCGCTGACAAACTCCTCGACAAACTCATCGTACGCGGCGCCGCTGATGCGGGCATTGCGCCAGCCCACATACAGCGGATTGTCCAGTCGCTCGCGGTTATTAGTGCCGACATCCAATAAAATCGGCAGCGTCGCGGCGGGATGTATTCCGGCGCAGGCGGTGTACAGGGACAACTTGCCAATCGAAATGCCCATGCCACCGGCACCTTGATCACCCAAACCCAAAATTCGCTCGCCGTCGCTAACCACAATCACGCGCACCGCATCGAAACGCGGATCAGAGAGGATTTCGCGAATCCGATGGCGGTTTGGGTAGCTTAAAAATAGGCCGCGCGGCTTGCGCCAGATTTCGCTAAAGCGCTGACAGCCCTCCCCCACTGTTGGCGTGTAAACCAGCGGCAATAACTCTTCGATGTTGCCGACCAACAGCGCGTAGAACAGCGTTTCATTGGCATCTTGCAGATCGCGCAAAAACGCGTAGCGCTCAAAATTAGTGGCAAAACTGCGTAACACTTGCAGACGGCGACGCACCTGTTCTTCCAGCGTGCCAATATTGGGCGGCAAAATGCCATGCAATCGAAATTGATCGCGCTCGTCTTCGGTGAAGGCCGTACCTTTATTGAGCAGCGGCTGATTGATCAGATCAATCCCGCTGAGCTCGGTTTCAATGATTGCGTCGCTGTCTGACCTTGCTATTTGTGGCATCGCGCATGCTCCTTCGGCAGACCCAAGATTGCCGCGAAGTCTGCATTAATTGCTTGACAAATGGGTGCAACCCGCAGAAATGGCGCACTGCACAATGGCCCGCGCTAAGTGCTGGAATATGCTCCGCGCACGCGAGTCTATAGGACCAAAATCGAGTGCGACTGCGGACGCTGAGTGGCCTGGATGCCGGATTTTTGTACCTGGAGGCCGCAGGTACACCGATGCACATTGGCAGCTTGATGCTGCTATCGCCGCCTAAACGGCGCGGTTATGACTTTCATGCTGCGGTGCAAGGCCTGATTGCTGAGCGCTTACCGAAAGCACGCGCGCTGAAGCGGCAGCTCATCGAAGCGCCCTTAGAACTGGCTCACCCGATGTGGGGCGAAGCCCAGCATCTAGACCTAGACCAACATGTGTTGCGCGAACGGCTGCCCAAACCCGGCACGCAAGCGCAATTGCTGCGTCGCGTGGCCGATCTGCATGCTGAAATGCTGCCCCGAGATCGTCCGCTGTGGCGGCTGATCATCATTGAGGGTTTGGCCAGCGGCGAACTGGTGCTGTATTCAAAAATTCACCATGCATTGCTGGATGGCCAAGGCGGCATCGCCTTGGCGCAAGCCTTGCTGGATGTGGAATCGCATATCCCCAAACCCGCGCCAGCGGCAGATCACGAGCCTGAAGTAGCACCTGGCAACCGCGCACGGGCCAGCACCGCGGCACGCGCAACGGTATCGCAGTTTGCGCGGCTGATTCGCGCCGTACCAGCCACTCTGAAAATGGCGGGCCAAGCGCTCGGTGAAGCCGGCAGTTTTATCGGCAAATTGCGTGACAGTGTGTTGATTGCGCCAAAAACCGTGTTCAACGTGAATATTGGGTCGGAACGCGCACTCGCCGTTGCTAGCCTGGATTTGGCGCGCGTCAAACGGGTGGCGCGCGGACATGGCGTCAGTCTGAATGATGTGGTGCTGGCCGTTGTCGCACACGCGCTGCGCGACTACCTGAAACGCCACGGTGGCGTGCCAGATGAACCGCTCGTCGTTGGCATGCCCATTTCATTACGCGGCTCCGGTGACGGCGAAGCCAATAATCAGGCATCGATGGTGCAATGCCCCTTGCCCACGCAAATAAAAGATCCGCTCGAACGCCTAGCCGCTATTCGAATAGCGACCGCATCGATTAAAACTCGCATTAATTCATTACGTGATCTCATACCAACTGATTTTCCGGGTTTAGCTGCGCCGATTTGGGCATCTGGATTAAGTCGCTTGTGGGCGCGCGGCCGAATTTCCGAGCGCTTGCCCGCGCTGGCTAACTTGATTATCTCCAATGTGCCCGGGCCGCCCATTGATTTGTATCTAGCAGGCGCCCGTTTGTTACATTATTACCCGGTTTCGATTGTCATTCACGGCTTGGCGGTCAACGTCACCGTGCAAAGTTATAGCGGCCATTTAGAGTTTGGCGTTATCACCGCAAAAGATGTGGTGGCGCGCCCAGATACCATCGCACGCGCTTTTGAGCGCGGTTTGCTCGCGCTTGAGGAAAAACTGCCAAAATGAGCCGAACACGGGTCACCGAATGGGCCGGAGCGAACGTCTCGGGGGGATCAAAGTCGCATACATCGGCCAGCAAACGCACTAAGCCGAGCTCGGCGCGACCACCAGAGCCCATTGCGGAGAGCGTGGAAACCGAACGCTTGGGGCCACCGTCGCGTTTATTGTTCGCCTTGGAGTCCCGCGCCGTCCTTGAATGGGCATCCTTCGCGTTGGCGTGGCCATGGCTCAAACGCGCCCCCAAAGGCGATGGTCATCCAGTTTTAGTGTTGCCGGGCCTAGTCGCTGGAGACGCCAGCACCTATCCCTTGCGGCGTTTTTTGAAGCAACTGGGCTATGTCGCCTATCCCTGGGAGTTAGGCGTCAACTTTGGGCCACGTGGTGAAACGGTGCCCAAACTGCTAGCGCGCGTGCAACAAATCGAGCGCAAACATGGCACTAAACTGAGTTTGATCGGCTGGTCGCTCGGCGGTGCAATGGCACGTGCCCTTGCAGTGCGCATGCCGGATCAGATTCGCAATGTCATCACTCTGGGCTCGCCGGTGCAGCCACACCCGCACGCAACCAACGCGTGGCAGGTGTTTGAGGCGGTCAGTGGCTGGCGCACCGACGACCCTGAGTTGCGAGAAATGGCAACATTGCATCCCTCCATGCCCAATACCTCCATATTCAGTAAAGGGGATGGCATCGTGTCTTGGCGCGCCAGTATCGCGCCGGAATCCACCATCAGTGAAAACATTGAAATCGCCGCCAGTCACCTCGGCATGGGCGTCAATCCGCTGGTGTTATGGGCGATCGCCGACCGACTGGCGCAAGCGGAAGGCGAGTGGCAACCCTTTGAACGCAGCGGATTGTTGCGTTCTTGGTTGTTTCGCAAACCGGGTCAGTTCCGTTTTGCTCAGCTTTTGTGAGTGAATAGGGGAATAGGGTCGGTGCCCTTGGGCCAAGGCCCGGGCGCTGTGGCTTTGCGCTCCTCCGTTGCAACAGCATGCCGAGTACAACTCGGCGCTCCAGAGGGCTATCCGGATCGCCGGCCTTGTGGCGCTGTGGCTTTGCGCTTTTCTGTTTAAAAGCATGCCGAGCCCCCTCTGTCAAACTACCTGGAAAAACTGCTCAAGGACGAGCTGAAAGTACGCGCGAAGAAGAACCTTGTACAGAGCCAATCCTTCGCCGAGAAACTCAAGAAGACGCTCAACGCTCACCACAACCGCGCCATCTCCACGATACAGGTGCTGGAAGAGTTGCTCCAACTCGCCAAAAAATGAACGCCGCGCAAAAACGCGGCGCGGACCTCAGCCTGACCGATGATGAAGTCGCTTTCTACGACGCCGCAGTCCAGTCCATGCAATTACTTGCGCTGCGCCGGGTCGGGCGGGTCTTGGGTCCCGACCAACTTGGGGGTAAGCCCGCGCGCGGTTGCAATGCCGTGTTGTTTGAGGCTGCTGGCCGTTGGCGGCGGTGTGCGTAACAATTGATCGCGGCGCAGTGATTGTGTCACCACTGGCTGCGCATCCATGACTGGACATTCAATCGTCAGCCGAAATTCCGGTCCGTTGGCGCCCAAGCGAATATGGTCGCCGGTCACTATGTCGACCGTGCCTTTGATGCGCACGCCGTTCAGATAGCTTCCGTTGCTGCTCAGCAAATCGGTCAACGTATAACGACGGTTGCCGGATTCATCATCAATCCACTCAATCACCGCATGACTGCGCGACACCATGGAATCGCGATCAACGTCGACGCGCACATCGCATTTTGGATCACGGCCCAGATACAGTGACGCAAAACGCGCTACCGGATACACCTCGGCATGCCCGGCGCGGCCACCACTCAAAAACTGCACAATGATCCGATCCACACGTTATTCCTCGTAACAGCCTGCAGGCTAGCTGTAAACCACGCAGTTGAGTAGGCGGCGCAATAACCCCATTCCCCGCACTGCTGCGTTTGCACTGCCATGAACGCTTATTTTTCATTATTTGACGGGTCTAGTCGATCTGCCGACTGTTTCGTGATGCGTGGCGGCTCCCATAGCAGCGCGACAGCCCGACAGGCTGCTAGCATTCTAGGTTCAACCGCGGCGATCGGCTATCTTCACGCGCTGACGACAGTTTGGCTCACCGTGGATACCAGCGCTAGCGACGAAGACCTGATGTTACGCTACGCCGCCGGTGAGGCGGCCGCGTTCGACCTGTTGTATGGGCGTTATCGCGTGCGCTTGCTGCGCTATCTGGTGCGCCTGACTGGGCAGACGGCGATCGCTGAGGAGTTGTACCAAGACACCTGGAGTCGGGTCATCGACGCGCGCAGCCGTTATGCGTCGAGCGCGCGCTTCGCTGCGTGGCTGTTTCGTATTGCGCACCATTTGGCGATTGACCACTTACGCAGACTGCATCCCACGGTGAACGCCGATGAAGTGCTGGTCGGCTTCCCCGGCGCCCCCGAGGACGATCCGGCATTCGCGTTCGAGCAATCCGAACAACTGACCCGTTTGGCCAATTTGGTTGAGGCGTTACCCGTGGAGCAGAAAGCCGTGCTGTTGATGCGCGCCGAGGGTGAGCTTACGTTGGAGGAAATCGCCAGCACAGTGGGTACCGGGCGCGAAACGATTAAATCGCGATTGCGTTATGCGCTGGCCAAGTTGCGCGAAGGATTACGAGCCGCATGAACGCCCCATCACGCTTTGATGCACTGGAAAAACAGCTGATCGACGGGCTGCGTCAGGCGCCGGGCCCAGAGCCTTCGGCGGACTTGGACGCGCGCATTCGGGCCCGCGCGCATGCTGCGCTGCGGCCAGCAAAACGCCAGACACGCTGGTTCAGCATGGCCGCCGGTCTGGTCGTATTGGTGGGCAGCGGCTTGGCGCTGCAGATCGCGCGGCAAGTCGATCAAGCGCCAAGCGCGCTTGATGCGCCGGCCATTGTTGTACCTAGCGCGGCGCCCATCGCCATTGAAACGCCAACTGGCGGCGCTCGTGCTGAAAGCGCATCGGCGGCCAATATTGCGGCCGTATCGGAAGACGCTGCCAGCGCCAAACCGGAGGCAATCCTGCTGCAGCGCCAGCCGCAAGCCAAGCTAGCGGCCCCGGGACTCATCGATGCGCCTGCCGACGATCGCGGTGGCGCTCTGGCTGACTCGATGCCTTTCCCTGCGCAGCCAGCACCTGAGGCTAGCGCCAAGGCGGAGCGCGCGTTTGCTCGGCAGATGCCGATTCCCCCTCCGCCGCCCGCGCCAGCGCTCGCAGCGCAGAGCGCACCTGTTGCGGCGGCGTCGCCCGCGCCGGAGCCGGAGCCCGCGTTCGACGCGCCTAGTCCGCCGGCTGCGCTAGCCCTAGCACCGATACAGGAAGCCGCTGCCGCAGCGCAGGCCGGCAGCGATCCGCTTGCTCAACGTCAATCCAGCGAGGGCAAAACTGCGGCCGCTGGCGCCAGCGGCGCGGCGCCGCAGCGTTTGCGCGATGCAGCGCCTTCGCAACCCAAGGTCGCCACGGACAAAGGCGACAGCGAACGCCATCAAAGCCCTCATTCGGAAGCATCCATCGATCCCTACAACGTTGCTATCGAAGGCATTCGTGCGGCGCTGGCGGACGGCGACTCGCTGCGCGCACGTGAACAGTTGGCCAAGCTGCGTCAGGCCTTTCCCGATCAAGTGCTGCCCGAAGATTTGCGCGCGTGGGCGGATAGACCGCAGTGAGCGCGACTCTGGCGGAGCCGGCGAGCTTTGCAGAGAGCATCCAAAAAAGCCGGTTTCTGGCCCGCGCATGGCCCGTCGAAAGCACCGAATCGGCTCTGGCCCACATCGCGCAGTGCAAGCGCGAGGAGGCCAGTCACCACGCATTTGGCTATCGTATTGGCCAAAGTTATCGATTTGACGACGCCAGTGAACCCGCTGGGACCGCCGGCAGACCGATCTTGCAGGCCATTGATGGCCAGGGCTTAGATCAGGTCGTGGTGGTGGTCAGCCGCTGGTTTGGCGGCATCAAACTGGGGGCCGGCGGGCTGATGCGCGCCTACGGCGGTGCCGCGGCCGAGTGCCTGCGCCGCGCACAGCGTCGCGAACTGATCCTCATGCAGCGCCTCAGCATCGCCCTGCCCTTCGCCTTCGAGAGCGCGCTGCGCCTAATCGTCCATGACTACGCCGGCCACATCAGCAACGAGGCATACGATGAATCAGGCTTTTCTTGCAGTATCGAACTACCGCTCGCACAGGTTGCCCTGTGTACGCAGCGTTTGCGCGACAGCAGTCGCGGACAGGCGCTGGTGAGCGGCGCATCGATTGGATGAGATATTTCGCATCACTAAAAAGCTAAAAGCGCTCAGCACGCACGCTCATCCATAGCTGGCTGGCGTATTTCAGCAACTTAGGTGCCTGCTTCAACGCCGCATCCGCTTCATATTCACCGCCTTCGCTGCTTTCGCCTAATTGCAACAGCGCGCTGCCGCGGAGCGCGTACTTCTGCGCGCCCTCATAGCCGATCACTTTCAGCGTTGCCGGGCTGACGTCACTGCGACAGCTGACCCGAGAGCCGACCCAAAACTCCGGTTTCTCGTCGGCGTCCGCATCACTGACGCGCAGCGCGGGCTGCGTGAACTGCGCGGTAATGTCGAACGGGCACGCATCCACCCGGTCTTAACCGACGGCTCGACCCGTCCGGCCGCGAATGCTAACGACACTATCCATGCAGTCATGGCCAATCCCTCCCGCTTTGCGCCTTTAAGGTGTCGCCGCTGGCTGCAACAATAACCGATGCTGCGCCGGTCCTGGCAAAAACGGCGATGGCGCACCGGCTGCCCAATCTGCGTGGCCGGCGCCATAGAACGGTGACAAGGGATGGCCACTTTGGCCGCCGGGCATATGAAAAATGCCCTGCTCCTCGTGTCCCGGCGCGACCACCATCCGTTCGCTAGCGCCAAAACGGGGGCCCTGCACGCGTGGCATATACTGATCGCCATCCAATGCCTGTGCCGGCATATTCAACCAACTGGCGGCCCACTTGGGCAGCGCTGCGCTCAGTGGATGATTGATCACCGTAGTATTCAACGCGCCCCAACTGGCGTCGGCTGGGCTTAGCTGCTGGCTATCCAGCTGATCCAAGGTGTCGGCGGCCGCTGCCAGCAACCAAGCGTCCCAATTGGCGAAGTTGCGCGGCAACAAGTGCGCCGGTGCCTCTTCAATGGTCTTCCACACCGCGCCTTCGATCTGCGGCAGCGTAGGCCACGTCCAGTCTGCATCTTGCGCGCGCAGCGGCGCCTCAAAGAGCTGCAGGAAACGGCGATGCACACGCAAGCGGAAATCCCGCACCAAGCGGTAGGCGCGCGAATCCACGTGGGCTCGACCCTGCCAGTCGGCCAGCGCCGCGTTCAGCGCTTGCAAGCGTGGCGCACTGCTGCCTGCCAACACGCGTTTGAGCAAGTCAAACCAGCGCTGCAAAAACAGCGCGCGATCATCCAGCTGAATCGCCAACAAGTCTGTCTCAGATAGCCGCTCGCGCGCTTGTAGCGCATCGCGGATTTGCCGGGAGCGGGCGCCAATCGTGTAGCCGCCGTCGCCGATGCGCAGCGCATCATCTCCGGTCACCACGCGCGCGTTAGCTGTCCACAAGCGCCCCGATGGTGGGTCAACGAGGCGCGGTATCTGCTCATCGGCATACCAACCCGACCAGGCACGGCCGGCGGTTGACCAGTCCATTGGAAACTGCGGATCACCGCCGCCGCGTTTGGGAATAGCGCCGATAAGGGTCCAGGCAATCCGACCATCGGCGCTGGCGAGCAGCAAGTTCTGCGCCGGCATACCCGTGCGGTGTGCTACCGCTAATGCCGCATCCAGCGTATCAGCGGTTTCCAGCTCGCTCAGCGTGGCATTGACCGCTTGCGAATGGTGTGCGGTCCACGCCAAAGCCAAAGGTTTACCCAAACTGGATTGCGCTGCAATGGGGCCAAATACCGTTTCCAGCACCTGCAGACTTTCCGATGGCGCGCCGCGCACCAAAATGGTCTCGGTTGTCGCGCTGCGCATTTGCCAACCAGCGCCAGTCAAATAACGCGCTGGATCGTTCGGATCGATTTGCAGTTCGACAAAATCCAACCAATCACCATAACTATTGGTAAATCCCCAAGCGATTTTGCCGTTACTGCCAGCGGCGATAACCGGCGTTCCGGGCAAAGAAACGCCAGTAATAATCCGCGTGCCACCTAAGCCGTCTGGATAACGCAATTGCGCGCGGAACCAGATATTGGGAACGCGTAATCCCAAATGCATATCATTGGCCAAAATGGCGCCGCCATGCGCAGTTAATGTGCCGGCCACCGCAAAGTTATTACTGCCGATGCCCTCGCTAGTTGGGCTGCTGTCGAGCGGTTTCCCCAGGTCGGTTTGTCGCAAATCCCAGTCCGCTTCGTCCGGAAACGCTGGATCGCCCAAGGCATCGCCAAACAAAGGCGCGTCCCACTCGGTGCCGGCGGCGGTCAAAAAGGCGAATACCGATACTGGCAACGCAGCGCGCATGCGTTCGAGCTTGAGTTCGCGGCTGTTGCTGGCGTCCTGCAGGTTGAAGAACATCGCTAATGGCGCCAACAGGCCATCTTGCTCAGTCCACGGACGCGGTTCGGATTGCAGCAACAAATACGGGAAAGGCCGGGCGGAGAGAGCCGCTAAGCCCGCATTGACGCCCTGCGCATAACGCTGCATGTGCTGGCGTTGCGCCTTTGGCAGCGCTTCGACAAATCCAGCGACACGGCTACCGAAGCGATGCAAACGCGCGCCCCGATCGGTCGCCAGCGCCACCGAACCAAAGAGCTCGGACAGCTCACCGGCGGCGCGCCTGCGCAATAAATCCATCTCAAAAAAACGTTCCTGGCCATGCACATAGCCCAGTGCATAGCTGACATCCTCGCGATTGGCGGCCTCAATCATCACCGTCCCCAAGGCATCACGGCCGATGCTAACCGGCGCCGCCAAACCAGCAACGCTAAGCTCCCCATCCAATTGCGGCAGGCTGGCGCGTAGTAGCAACCAAGCGCCACCGACGCCGAGCATGAGCAACAGCAAGGCGGCAATGAGGATTCGACGCAGCCAACGGAACATAGGCGATCGCTCGGAGAGGACTGAAATTGCGACTTAGTCTAGCCCGCATGTTGCATTAATTCGCGCGATGATCGCGCAGCTAAACGATTGGTCGGTCAACTCAGTTTCACTGACGCCATTGCACGCAAGCCGATGCAATCGCTAAATTCGAGCTTCGCGACGCGCTCTGGAATCACTGTGCCCATTGAAATTCCCAACTACACCTTGCTGAGCAAATTGGGTGAAGGCGCAATGGCCGAAGTTTGGCTGGCTACGCATAAGCGCAACGGGCGCAAGGCGGCCATCAAGATTCTCAAACCGGCGGCCAATGACAACGGCGATTTCGAGAAGCTGTTTCAGCGCGAGGGACAGGTGCTGGCGAGTTTCGATCACCCTAATATCGTCAAAATTTACGATAACGACAGGGTCGGTGATAGCGCCTATCTGGCCATGGAGTGTTTGACCGGTGGCACCCTGTTTGAGCGCATGCAACGCGCGCCGATTACTATCGGTGAAGCGCTCGGTTTGGTCGCGCAGATCGCCAGCGGGCTGGACGCTGCGCATCGTCAGCAGGTGGTCCATCGTGATTTGAAACCCGCCAACATCATGTTGCGCGACGAAACTACGCCGGTGCTCACCGATTTTGGCGCCTCGCGATTGTTGGATCGCAGCACCATTTACGGCCGTGACGGCATGATTGTCGGCACGCCGATTTACATGAGCCCAGAACAAGTGTCCGGGCAATCCCTCAGCGGCAGCAGCGATCTCTACGCGCTCGGCGTCATTTTTCACGAGTTGTTGACCGGCGATCGGCCGTTCCCAGGCGTGAGTTTTCCTGAGATTGCGTCGCAGCATTTGTTCGCGCCGATCCCACGTTTGCCAGCCAGCATCGCCATGCTGCAACCGGTATTGGATCGATTGTTGGCAAAAAAATCGCAAGATCGTTATGCCAGCGCGCAGGCTTTGGTGGACGAATTGCGTTCCATCTTTGTGGCCGACGAGGCGCTGCGCCAGCAAGTGGGTTATGCCGGCACCAGCATGGCGTGGTCCAGTCAATTGCGCGCGCTCGGATTTGTGCTTGATCGCGAGCAAAAGCTAGAAATTCGCCTCGCGCAGGGCGATTTTTTGCGCGCACAGGCCGCGCCCATTGATCAGCCAACTGCTCCAGCGCCGCGCATTGAGGGCAGCAGAGCGCCTGGTCCAGCCATGATGGTAGAAGTGCAGAAAAAGCCCAGACGCAGCGCCATCGCGCTGGGCGCCTTGCTGGCCGTGGTGTTGCTGAGCAGCGGCTGGTGGTGGACACAGCAGGACGCGCCAAATGCGCCAGCAATGGTGATTGCGCCATCCGTCGAGCCCATGACGCCAGCAGAGCCCGATCCTATCGCGCTGGGCGATGACGACTTGCCAGCCGTTAGCGATGCGGCGGCCCAATCTGATGATGACGAGCCCGCGACCAGCGGCGCGGCGACGACCCAATCGGATGGTGACGAGCCTAGCGCTGCCAGCGACGATGACGCTGCCAGTTTGGCTGAAGCGGTGCAAGCGATCACCGCGCTGGAATTGCGGATACGGTTTACGGCCTTGCCCGACGGCAATGTCAGCGACAGCAAAACCGGGCTGATCTGGGCCGCCAAAGACAATGCCGCCGATATCGACTGGTACGACGCCACACGCCTCTGCAAAAGCATGGGCGCCGGCTGGGAACTGCCGTCCCCATCCGAATTGATCAGTTTGTTTGATGAAACCGGCACGCTGAAGCGCACCTGTGGTGAGTCCACCTGCAACGTCACAGCGCTGGTCAGCGTCAGCGAGCGCTTTTACTGGACCCTCAGCGCGGATACCGATTCCCGCGCCTGGGTAGTCGACCTGAGCAACGGCGCCCGACTGGCGATGGCGATCGTTAACCCGTTTTACAATCGGGCGCTGTGTGTAAGGCAGTCGTGACAGCCCTGCGCGCGACAGCTTGAAGTCAGTCATTAATGCGTCATGGCGAACACTTCTTCAGCCCGAAAATGCACGCGGATAGACCCACCGGGCTCGTCTTTGCGAGGGAGCCTTGGCGACCGCGGCAATCCAGGAACGTTCGCTTAAGCCACCACCAACGTCCCTCGGTTGCCACGGCCGTCGCCGCTGTCGCGTCGGAAACCTCGCAATGACGAATCAATGAATTACGTAATGGAATCATGGAGATCGCTCTTCTTCAGTCCGAAAATGCACAGGGCCCTGACCCGTACGTTGGGCTTGGGCGCAGCCATGCCCAACTGCTGTCAATGTTGGGCACGCTGCGCTTAGCCCAACCTACATCCGCCGCCGAGCAATCCACGCCGCCACCGCAGCCAGCGCCAACAGTGCTAGTCCAAGGCTGGGTACTAACATCAAAAACGGTAGTCCCAACACGCTTAAGCCCAAGGCGAGCGCATATCCATCCATGTGCGCGAGCGGTTCTGGACGAGCTAAGCCATCCCGAATCAGATGATCGACGCTGACTTTGCCTGGGCCAGTAAATACCAATGGAATCAACATCACGACGAATAATAGGGGCAGTTTAAAGTTACCGTGCCCCATATCAGAGATGGCATAACCCTTGAGCAAATCGGACCACATGCCGATCATGCTGGGCCAATGCACCGCAGCGGTCGCGACAAAGGTCAAAAATAGCAAAGAAAATGCGAAAAACCGCGTACCCAAGCCGATCCAAAGCGCAATCCCACCCGCTAACTCGAAAGTGGTTGCCATTGCCCAACTAAAATCCGCTGGCACATGGTTAAAAGGAAAAGGGAAATCGGCCTGGATGCCAGCAAACCAATTATCGCCACGAAATTTCTCCAACCCTGCTTCAAAAAATTCCCAACCCATCAGCAATCGTAGAATCAACGGTGGCAGGTATTCGCCCATTGCGCGCAAACGCCCGACAATGGCGTCATAAGTAGAAAACAACAATGCGGACATACGATTTCTCAGCGTGGGGATAAGCGCACAGACCGGAGCAGGTGCACGTCGCTTTCACATTGCATGGCTGTTTTGCTTGGGCAGCACTTGACCCTGCCTTTGCTTAGTAGCGGAAGAGCCAAAGCAGACGCGTTTGGACACGTCCAAACCCACAAAAAGCGGCACCGCCGCTCCGCTGTGTCCCGGTTTCGCCCGCTAGCGCCCGCGGATCAACCCGCTGTTGCCCGCTGCATTACCGCGTGGCAAGGTCTGCTAGCGCTGCCTCCCATCGTGAGCAAAATCATGACGCTTATCAGTTCTGGCCGGTCGACGACGTTCAAACTTATCGTGCTCGGCATTTTGTCTTTATTGCTGCTTATTCCGTTGAGCTTGATCTACGGCTTGGTTCAGGAGCGTGCCGGACTGGCGCGACAGGCGGAAGATCGCATCGCGGCGGGCTGGGGGCGCGAGCAAAATGTGCTGATGCCGATGCTGCATTTTGAGTATTTCCGCGATACCGTCAACAAGGATCTGGAGGTGACCCGCGAGCGACTGGAACGCCTGCTCTCGCCCGCGCAAGCGCAGGTAGGCGCCAAGCTGACCGTCGAAACGCGCAAGTTGGGCATTTACGCGCTGCCTATTTATAGCGCTCAGGTGCGGATCGAAGGCGCATTCGCGCCGGATTTAGTCACCGAATCGATAGCCAGCGCCGACGGCTGGCAATTAACCCAAGTGTCGCTGCTACTGTCGCCGGGTGATCTGACCGGATTGCGCGAAATTCGTGACTTGGCCGTTGGTGGTGTCGCCGCGCAGCTCAAACCAACGCCCGAGCGTTGGGATCTGATCGAATCGGTGGAAAACTATAGCTCGCGCTCGCGCCCGGTTTTGGCGGCTGTGATTCCCTGGGATAACAGCGCGCCGGTCGCAACGCTTGCCTTTAAAATGGAATTAGAACTGGCCGGCGCACGCGCGCTGAACTTTGTGCCGAACGCCGCCGAATTTGCGGTTGCCATTCAGGGCGACTGGCCACATCCCGGATTCGCAGGCGGCGTATTACCACGAACCCGTGAAGTATCGGATGCGGGATTTAGCGCGGACTGGCGCTTATTGGATTTGTCGACCGGCATCCCATCGGTGATTGCCGGTAGTGATGCCATCGGCGCCTGGGGCGCGCAATCGGTGGGCGTGGCGTTGGTTGAGCCGGGTGGTTTGTATCAACAGAACGAACGCAGCGCTAAGTACGGTGTATTGGTGTTGGCGCTGACCATGGCGGCGTTATTCCTGACTGAGGTTCTGGTGGGTGTGCGCCTGCATCCCTTTCACTATGCCTTGGTCGGTTTGGCGCTGGCGGTGTTTTATCTGTTGCTACTGGCGGTGTCTGAGCACCTGAGTTTTGTTGCGGCGTATTTGATCGCAGCCGGCTCGGTGGTGCTGATGGTCGGCGGTTATTGCGCCGCAGTATTAGGCGGCTGGACCCGCGGACTGCTCAGTGGGGCCGTGTTAACCACTTTATACGGATTCATGTTGGTATTGATCCGCGCTGAAGAACTGTCCTTGTTACTGGGCGCGATTGGCTTGGCCGCCTTGTTGGCAGCCGCGATGTACCTGACCCGCCGGCTGGACTGGTACAGTGCGTCCCCCGCGGAACTGCCGGATTCTGGCGCCAAGTTATGAACATCCTCGCGATCGAATGCTCAACTGAGGTGCTGTCGGTTGCCGTTTACGCCAGCGGCGAGATCCGTGAGCGCATTGAGGATAGTGGGCGGCGCCATGGCGATCGCCTACTGATCTTGATTGACGCGGTACTTGCCGACGCCCGGATCGGCAAGCTGGACCTGCGGGCGATCGCCTTCGGTTGCGGTCCCGGTGCGTTTACCGGGGTGCGCATGGCGGTGGCCGCCGCGCAAGGTTTGGCTTACGGCCTGGACATCCCGGCCTTGCCAGTCTCTTCGCTAGCGGCGCTCGCCCAAGAGGGCTTCGAGCGCGGCGCGGCGACGCCAATTTTGGCGCTTGGCGATGCCCGAATGGGTGAGCTGTACGCCGGTTACTTCGATATTGATGAGGACGGTTTGGCCGTCCCGATGGCCGATGAATGTCTAGTCACACCGCAGGCGCTGGCACTGCCCGGCGACGATGTGTGGTGCGCGGTGGGTCCTGGTTACCGCGCGCACCAGGCAGTATTGGCACAGCGTTTTGGCTATCGGCTGGACAGCATTGCGCGCAGCACCTACCCGCAAGCGAGTGCCATCGCGCGCCTGGGCGCCCGTGCGCTGCGCGCTGGCCTGGGCGTTGGCGCGCGGCAAGCGCTGCCGGTGTATCTGCGCGATAAGGTTGCGCAGACCGCAGCCGAGCGCGCTGTGGCGCGCAGCTTCACCACGAAACACTAATGGGGTGCGGGCGCCTTGTCGCCCGCACCAAAGCCCGGCTCGCACCAGACCTCAACATCAGCCGACCCCTATCCGCAAATCGGCCTATACTGCGCGCCCCGTTTTCCGATGTTT